>Ga0255128_1000033_pt1 | contig 46359 bp, 40 predicted proteins | sample Law_Miss_RepC_8d_FD_188562 | JGI IMG/M metagenome (GOLD analysis project Ga0255128, IMG submission 188562) | Freshwater microbial communities from St. Lawrence River, New York, United States - Law_Miss_RepC_8d | ecosystem: Environmental > Aquatic > Freshwater > River | place: USA: New York... | reverse complement strand
TCCCTCTGACGCCTGATGCACTCCATTGCTACTCCCGGTCAACCACCCCTCCTCCGGCCAGGCCCATGGTCCCTCACCGCTCTGGCGGACCGTCGTTGACTGATGGAGCGTTAGTCTTTAGGTGAACAAGAAAAAGCCATAAACCGTGCCTGACCGGCCTGCCCCCAATGCAGTTCCCGCCTGACACCGTTAACTTATTGCCCAAAAAAGCATTTGAACCACCACACCAATTGCTGTCGGTCCCACAAGAAGCAACGCAAGAATACTTGCAATCCATCGAGTTCGCGGCGATGCCGTTTTCCATCGCAACAATAGACTAAAAAGAATCAATCCAAGTCCCAAAAAAATGAACAAGAGCAATGACCAAATTTCTACGGAATTGACTCGAGCACCCTTCTTCATCGGCAAGTAGGAAACGCTACTGCTTACAAAAAGGCAACCGATCACAAACGAAAAAACGCGAACAATTGACTCAAGTAAACTTTTAGCGTTCATCTGCACTCAATCCAATCAGCCTCGTCTCCTGCAACTACCAATAAAAACTCCAGCAATTACCCGATTGTTGATGACAATTGTTATAAATCGGGTTGTAGCCACTATTTTTCGACATTCCATAACCTGCTTTTTCAGACGGACAGACCTTACTCTCGCTGCAACTCGACGTGTACCCTTCGTCGCCGTCCCCAAAAGGATCTGAAGGGTTATAAACGCCCCATATTCCATCAAAAGACGCAGACCAGCAATTCAAATCCGGTCCGTCTAAGCACACATAGGAGTGTCGTCCTCGCCAACCAAACGGACATGTGAACCAGCCAAGCGAATAGTCAAAACAACGACCTGCAATCGAATTACGTACGCACTTCCAAACTGTGACTTTCCCAACAACAGAGCCACTCTCGCAACACTCCGTATCGAACTCATAGATTGCCTTGTTGGCGCAGCAACCATGCGCCGGGTCGAATGAAGTGAACTCATATTTCTTGCCCCCGCAGCAAATCGTAACTGGATATGCGAAACCATCAGTGAGACCGCTCGGATCAATACGTGACAATGCGCGTCCTCGCACGAACTGATACAGATTAAAACTCTTTCCCTTGTACCCTATCGGGTCTCTGGTGAGGAACCTGCCCGCGATCGGGCTCTTCCACCTCGCCCTGAAGTGATGCAACCCCAGCGTTGCATCCCATTCACGACCCGTATACGTGTAGCGGTTGTTGATCGCCGACGAACTGAGCACAGAAGCCAAGGCATCCAAGATCGTCGGTTGGCCGTACGCTGTGTAGGCGTAGCGCTCGGCGATGGTGCCTGTAGATGTCGTTACAGCGGTGATTGAGTACTGATGGTTGCGATGGAAGTACACCAACGTTCCGCCTGCACCAGCGCCTTTTCGCACCACCGGTTCATCGATGTAGCTCGCATAGACATAGCGATACGTTGGAGTACTCGCAGCACCGCCGACTGGGTAGTCTGCGATTGTCTGCTGGTCCATCTGCACAAACACAAAAGATCCACCAGTGCCCGTTCTAGCGACGCGACGTCCTAGGGCATCGTATTGGAAACTCACGTCCGCCGTCCCGTTGGCGTCGATGTCTGCCGATGCAAGCTTGTTATCGAAGTCCCAGCTCAGGAGCAGAGCTGTCGTGGCTCCAGCAGGACGTAGCGTGGCTGGAATCGATGTCATGTTTCCTTTGACATCCGTCACGACGCTCGATCCACCGGCCGTGAGCAGCTCGTGCGTTGGACCATGGGTTCGGTTCTGTGCGATGCCGTTGGTCGTCACGCTTGTCCAGTCTCCAACACTGGTCAGATTCCATGACTGGTTGAACGTTCCGCTGGCGCGGGCATAGCCCGTCAGACGATCCTCGAAGTCGTAGGTGGTTCCCCCGGAAGTAAATCCATACCCGCTCATCACGCCGGTGATCGACTCGGAGGTCTTGTTCTTGTTGGCATCCCAGGTGTAACTCAAATCCCCGAGGCTGGTGTTGCTGTAGCTGATCCCCGAAAGAAGATTATCGCTTCGGTAACTGCGTGTCTCGGTGATCCCGTTGCCGAGGACTTCGGTTGTCTGACGACGCCCTGCGTCGTAGGAGCGTGTGCTGATTGTCGAACCGTCTAGGGCTAGCTCATTGAGTGCTCCGGTGGAATGGTAGCTGCGCGTCGAGGTGGAGCTGTCCGGATACGTTACCGTCGTGAGTTCATTGCGTGCATTGTACGCTTGGCCAATCGTGTATGTCACACTGCTGATCGTCAGGGCCTCGCTTGCCTTGCGCCCTGCTGGGTCGAACGTGTAGGCGACCGTATTGGTATATCTTCCGCTGACGGCACTGAGCATTCGACCCGAGCGGTCGAAGGTGAACGTATCGGTATCGGCGATGGTACCTGAAGGAGAATTAGCTGCCGTCCGGTAGTTCCGACTGGTCATTCGACCTACCAAGTCGTAGTTGTACGTGACGGTGTCCCCTAGCTGGTCCTGCTTGCGCAGCACTCTTCCTGAATTGTCGTAGACAAAGGTGACGATTCCGTAGCCGGTCTGACCGACGGAAGTCCCGGAGGTGTGATCCGGATAGGTTTCAGTGAGTTTCAAGCCCCGCGAATCGTACGTGTAGCTGGTCGTCTGATTCTCAGCGTCGGTAAGCGAGGCCAGTTGGCTCAGGGCCGTGTATGCAAAGGCCGTCGCTGCACTGATCCGGTCGGTGGTTAGCTTTCGACGATTGCGTGCATCGAAGGTTATTAGCGTGTTCTTGTTCTTCGCGTCGATCTGCTTGATGGCGTTCCCTGCGCGATCGTACTCGGTTTTGGTCACATCGCCGAAGGTGTCGGTTCGCTGGGTGTTTCTGCTTAAAGCATCGTAAAGCATATCTGCACCGACATTGTTCGCATCACGCACCGAGAGTTGGTTCCCTGCTGCATCGTACGTAAGTACCGTCGCATTGTCCAATTGGTCTAGCGAACGCAGCGTGCGACCGGACGCATCCGTCCAGCTCTTGGTCGCATTCCCCAGGGCGTCGATACTCTTGATCACCAGCACCGTGCCGTAACCCGACAAGTTGGTCGTCGCATCGTGCTGGACCGTCGACCAACTGGCCAAGGTGTTGAGTGCCGTACTACCTGAACCACGGTAATTGTTCAGTTTTCCACTCATTACGGTTCGGCCAACGGAATCTGTGATGCTGAAACTGATTTCATCTTCGCCGTTGATCACCACGCTGGCGCGACCTGGAGCCGTCGTCGAACTGAACGTAATACCAGCACCGCCGTTGGCCTGCGTATCGGCCAACTTGGCGATGGCATTGCTGAGCGAGACACTGAAGGTTCCGGCACCGCCAGTTCCCAGTTTCGAGACCGTCACCCCAGCCGAGCTGTCTAGCCCCTGGCCGTCGGTCAGATTGCTGTCGTAGAGATACTGGGTCGTCAGCCCATCGGCCAAGGCCACTCCGTCGATGCCCGCTATGGGGGGGTTCGAAGGATCGATTTGTCCACGGGCGCTGAGCCAAGCCGTCTGGTAGATCGGACGCCCTCGGGCATCGAGTCGCGTCGTGGACTCCGAGAACGTCTTTGAGTCGACTGGATTGGCATAGTTGCTGCTACTGCTGGTCACATCTGAGACACTGATCGTGTGGACGACTTGCCCACGGCTATTGGCATTGGTGATCGAACCATGCCCAAGAGGGTCGATGTTTAATCGGGTTAGGGCGCAGCACCCTACGTCGTCGTAGGTCCAGACATTCCCTCCATAGTCGGTTCGGGTCGCTTGGCGACCGCCAAGATCGTACGTAAAGCTCTCGGTGGCCGCATCGGCAGTACCGGGTGCCTCGGTGTGGGTGGCGACTCGATTGCGGTTGTTGTACGTCCAGGTCTCACGGGCTTTGTTCGAACCATTGCTGTCCCCAGAGTCGAAGTAGCGAGGCGAGCGGACCTCCGTGACGTTGCTTGCCGCGTCGTAGAGCGTGTCGGTACGTGCCTCGATCGAGGTGCCGTAGGCGACTTTTTGAATCACGAGTCGACTGCGCGTGTCATATTCCATTTTGGTGCGCGTGTTGAGCCCATTGTACGAATCGGTTTTCCTGCCCGAAGCGTCCAAGACAAGATCCGTTACGATGTACTGGGCGTTGGCATTGAGGTCTCGGCTCACCCCCAATAGCGCCTGAGAGAGGGTCTGTGTGCCACTCGGGGACGGAGGACTCCACTGTGGGACCATCCCCTGGATCGTGCGAATCAAACGACCGTCGGTCGCGTCGTAGGCGCAATATGTCGTTCTCCCATACGGATCGGTCCGACTGTACAATTGGTCATTGTTGTACTGTGTGCTAGCCGTCAGCGTCGCTCCTGTTCGTGGATAGGACGTCGTCTCCAGGACACGCCCACGGTGATCGTACTTGTACTGCGTCAGAGCACCATCGACCTTCGTCTTGTAGACCAGATCCGAGCCGTGCACGTATTCGTAGGTGGTCGTCGAGGAGACGCCATAGGGAGTGGCCGTCTCGGATCCTCCGCTTCCGCGTACCGCCGAAGCGACCGTTTTAGTTGTAAGACGCTGCGCCGCATCGTATGCGTAGCTCGTCACCACATTCAGCCGATCGATCGTCTTACTGACCAGCCCCGTTGCGTTGCCACTGGTTGCGTATTCGATCTTATCGGCCGTGCCATCCTGGTACTGCGTTTCGATCTTGCGCCCCATTGCGTCGTACACATACGTCACCACTCGGCTTTCCGGATCGGTTACCGTGGCGATACGCCCCGCAGAATTGTAAGTAAAGACCGTCGTCGGACGCGCACCACCGGAGCTATCGGCAGGCTCCAAGATCTTCCACAGCTGATGGCTCGAATTGTACTGGTAGTCCGTGCGGTTGTTCCTCGCGTCGATCGTTGCCGCAAGTGCTCCAGCACCGTTTTGCCCCCATGCAACGTACTCCCATTTCCGTACCGCGTATTCCGATGTCTGGACATCGTTCGTCGCACAGCGGTTGTAGGTCGAGGCTCCCGTGTACGGATCAAATCCCACCACATTCGTCGAATTATCCTTCAATCCCACGTGCTCTTCGATCAATCGATTTTCCGAGTCGTAAACGTACTTGATGACCTCCCCGTTGCGGTTCCTCTTACGCGTGACCTTCTTGGCCCCATTGTAACAGTACGTCTCGATCGTCCCGTCGCTGTACTCGCTTCGTATGATCCACTTATCGGCATCCCAAAAATGATTCACCGTCGTGGCATCTCCACGTTGAATCTTTAGCCCCGATTCGCTCCCATTGTAAAGATACTCCTGCTTGAACAGCGTGTCGGTCGTCCCGGTAAATCCAGGCGTTGTCCCCATACTCGAGGTCATGCTCGATGCGTACGACCATCCATCTCGGAAATAAGCAGAACTGAACAATTCCTCGGGGTGACCGACTCCCTGCGAGGTCGCCGCCCCGGCAACGAACTTCATCCGGCCTGCCCCCTCGTAATGAAACTGCTGTGGTGCACCGTTGCGAACCATCAAATACGTCACCTCGTTGGCACCATTGGTCACCATCCGCAGCGCATTGGGGGGGATCGTGTTCGACTGGTTGTTGATCACCGCAGCCAAATTGCTCAAAAACAGTGTCTTGACCTGATCCCCCTCGGGCGCAGAGCGATCTGCGATCTGAACCGCCACCGATCCAGCATACGAGTCTGCCGTGAAACTGTACGTCGAATCCGGACCCACAGGATTCGAAACCGAGGCAAGCTTGGCACCCGTCCCACTGCCGTAGGTGTAGCTTCGAGTCTGGCTACCCGGGCCGGTAATACCGCTGACGACCCAGCTGCCCGACACCTGAGTCGTCTGATACGTAAATGTCAGCGTCGCACCGTAACGATCCGTCACGGTGTCGATCTGCAAGGCACGTGTCGGGGAAGCCGCCAGTTCGGCTGTCGTGAAGCTCTTGTAGCTGACCGTCGTCTCACCAATGAGCGAATGGTACTTCACCGGACGGCCTGTTCTGCCACCGGTGGTTCCAATATCAAAGAGCTGAAACAGCACATAGCTGCCATCCCATGCATCGGCCCTGGCGTACTTGGCACCATGAAAATCGCTCGAGTCCGATGAACTGATCACCGACATGTCCGGTTTCAACAGCGTGATCTGCTTCAGCGGGTCACGCTCCAAAGGCAACGCAACCGAAAAACTCGCTCCGCTGGCATTCGAGTTGCGGCGATAACTCATCGATCGCATGTTCAATGGATCAAACGAACTGATATCGATCTGCTGGCTACCGCCACTGGCAATCCGCGTTACGGTTAGCGTCTGATCGTAGTTCGAAAACATCATCGGACCGAAGTTGCCAGGAATCGACATCGCCAGTGGACGCATCACACGCACCAGGCTCACTCCCGTGGGCTGCTCGGACTTGATATCGATCGCACAGGTCGCGATGTCCATCGATGTATTAGCAATCTTCGAGCCCTGAGAGAATAGATCAGCACCTCGCATAAACGGATCAAACGTCGGTCGCAGGCGCGCAGGGCGAAACCCCGGAGGGACCATCAACGACCAAGGGGTCAGCGGCGAGCCACACCCCCCGGTATCACACGAGGATTGCCCAGAGCTTGACTCCTGACAGTCTCCAGTCGGGCAGTCCCACATAGGAGTATCGTCACTGGGCTCGTAGTTGTAGCACGGGCAACTGGTCGTGATGCTGGCCATCTGTGCAGCCAACGTGTTGGTGTTGATAACGTGGTTCCCCATGCCAATGTTGTTCGTACCTTCAACACTCGGAAACGTCTGGCCAAGGGCACTTGTCATTGACAATATTAACCACAATGCAGCCGCAGACGTCGACTGCTTAATCCATCTTGGTGCTTGAGGACCAAGGAGAGCAACAGACATTGATACCAAGGATCTGATCAAGGTCGGGGCGTGATTCATCATCATAAAACCTGACAGGACTTGCTAAAGAGCCGGGTGTGTGTGCCACAAAACTGGCAACTCTTTTCGTCAGTAGCCTAACGGATCCCCAAGGGCAATTGCAACTATGGGTGTGCGAAGTTTACAGGAAAAACCACAAGGATTCCCGATTTGATGACGTTTTCATGGATCTGGTGGCAGTTTGGTACAAAAACCAAGGATTTTACCAGCCAGGGTCGCCGAAATGATCATCTGCATACCCCTCTTTTGTGCGTCGGTAAAAGCGGGAAACGTCGAGCGAAGTCCCAGCATGTTTATGGATAATCGTTAGTGAGCAGCACTGACAGCTATCGGTAAAAATCTCACCTGCGAATGTGGATTCCGCATCCGATAGCCCATAACCACGGCAATACTGGGCAATATTAAAAGGTGGTTGGTACTTGCGCATCGCATGGATGCATTCCGGAGCCTCTCGTCTGAAATGTATCCTCCACAACGCATTGAGGATTTTGGGAGACGCACTTCGGTAATTGACAAGATTGTTGGTAAAAAGGGTGATATGTTTTGTTGCATCGATTAAATCATCGGCAGTATCGAATGACTGATTCGAATCTATCGGTGATTGAAAAAAGTCCCCCCACCGCTCAAGGTTTTTGGAAACCAACTTTTGTCGCATACTCAGATTACTTGCAATTAGATTGCGGATTTCCGATCGCCATGCTTCGTAAGGCTTGGACGCAAGCAAGCGATTCAATGGGAGCTTTGCATTTTCATCCTCAAGGATAGCTAGATATCGCTGGCCTGAAAGAGCCAATTTAATCTGTGAAGCCGCTAGTCGACTTTTGGTGGCAAGAATAAGCCCGTTGTTGGCTGGGTTGGTTTGGGATTTTACAACTGGCGAAGCATCGAGCATTGCATCACTATTCATGAGCAAGCTTCTTCGGATCGAAATCTTTGCCCAACGGATTTGCATTTCTTTTTCTGCTCGAGCTGCTTGCACCATCGATCGCGTGACCATGGAATGAGACCGCACGAGGATTGCGCTGCACAAGGCGAGGAAAAGAAGTACAAAAACAAGAATTACCCCACGCCTAGCTCTCCGAGGGCGACGCACCTTACGATTGGATTGCCGTGAGAAATTCCGCACTAACGCCATGACTATTATCCTACAGTGATGATCGGAGCGTGACTCTTTGTACTTCTTCGTGACTCGTCAATCCGGCTAATACTTTCTCTTCGCCTGAATCTGCCAATAGCTTCATACCCTGGGATACCGCATGCTCTCTTATCGCAGAGGCGTGGCTTGACCTTGTGATCAATCCTCTAATGGGCTCATCGACCAGAAGTAATTCATATATTCCGATCCGACCACTATAGCCGAGGTTTCTACAACTCTGGCATCCTTTGGATCGCCAACCAAGTGAAGGTGCCTGCAAGTCCAGCGGTTGCTTGCACTTCTCGCACAACTGACGAACCAGTCTTTGAGCCAGAACTGAAACCAGACTACTGGCGACCAAGTATGGTTCAATTCCCAGATCAAGTAGTCTGGTGATTGCACTTGCAGCATCATTGGTGTGGAGCGTGGAAAACACCAAGTGACCTGTCAGTGATGCTTGAACTGCCATCGCTGCGGTTTCAGTATCTCGGATCTCCCCTACCATAATAATATCCGGGTCTTGGCGGAGAACGCTTCGAAGCCCACTTGCAAAGGTCATCCCTTTTTTGAGATTGATCTGGGTTTGCGATATGCCTTCGAGCTGATATTCGATGGGATCCTCTAGCGTTACTGCGTTGCGTTGCGTGGTATCAAGTTCTTTGAGTGCGGCATAAAGAGTGGTGCTTTTACCACTTCCGGTCGGCCCTGTTACCAGAATCAAGCCATGCTCTACGGTAATAGCAGTACGGAATTTCGATAGAGTTTCGCTGTCCATGCCAAGCTCTGGTAGCTGGTACAATCTTGCGCTCTTATCCAAGAGTCGGATCACGATCCTCTCGCCAAAACTTGAAGGCATCGATGCAATTCGTAAATCAATCGACTTTGAACCAAGATAAACCGTGGCGCGTCCATCTTGAGGCAGTCGCTTCTCGGCGATATCCATTCGTCCGGCTACTTTAATTCGAGCTAAAACCTCATCTTGGATATCTTTATGGATTTTTTCCAAATCTACCAAAATGCCATCCATTCGTATGCGCACAAGAAGAGCATCCTGCTGTGGTTGAAAGTGAATGTCTGAGCTTTTTTGCTGAATAGCCTCGAAAAGAATTCGATTCACCAAATCGATAACCGGAGCTGAAGCTTGAGCTTGAAGCAAGTCCGACTCGGAATCCACCGCTTGCAACTGAGCTTGGATGATGTCCTGGCTAGCCGGGTCGTCATTTCGCTCGACCAGTTTTCCCATTCGGAATGACTCGTATTGAGAATTGATAATCTGCTCAAGCTCAAGGTCGCCAACCAGCACTTTTTCAATTGGTTTCCCAAGAAAACGACGAATACCATCAAGGACAAAGGGTTTGGCGTCTTGACTGTGCACCAAAACCTCAACATTTTTAACCTTGTCATCTAATCTCGATACTGACTGCAAGCAAAAACGTTCACGCCGACATTGGTCGATCGAGACTCGATCGAAAAACCGGTGGGATAACGAACCCGAATCTGCGTCTGCTTGGTCACTCATGAGCGATTTCCCTAAGACTGTTTATTTACCGGACGATTACCCATTGGGCCGAGGTCGCATCCGAACTCGGTTTTCTTATTCGATAGAGGATCGACGATGGAGCGGGACTCCATGTTCCTGGGATCGGATTGGTGTTTCCATTGGAATCGCCCCGTAGAAATTCCACTGAATCAATACTCCAAGTGATGGTTTGACTTTGAAGCAAATCGGAATTCCACAAAGTGGAAAGTGCCTGCCCTACTCTAATTTCAGCATTGCTTCCATAGGAGCGTCGAACAAGGGTACCTGGACCTGATCCCAAGGTCGACACTTCGTAGGTCACGATGGAGTTAGGTGGAATCGCAAGCGCCATTCCTGCATCGAGTTTTGCGATCCATCGAGCTTGCGATAGATCGGTCCAGAGGATTCTGTGATAATTTCCCTGCCAATGATTTGGCATGTGTTGAAAGCGTTTCCTTTGCTGCTCTCTCAGCGACGAAAGAACGCCGGTGATTGCTCCAATCATGATGACGCACAATGATAGTGCCAAAAGCAACTCAACGATTGTGATGCCTTTTCGTTTGCGTGTCACCATTCGCTCCTCCCGAGGACATCTTTGTGGACCATGACTTCAGCCATGCTCACACTTTTTTCCGGGTGATCATGACGATGCAATTGGACACGAACCACCACGAACGGATCGTTTATCTCAGCCGCTTTGACAAGTTCAAATGAACAGTTCCACTGACTCTCAATGTGAATGGTTCTTTGCTTTCCCGTTGTCGGAAAACCTTTGGCAAAGCAATCCTGTAAAATATGCTCTAGAATTCCAACGGCCTGCAGTTTTTCGTCCGCTCGTTTTCTCCGCTGCTCCAGAGTGGATGCAGCGACGATCAAGGCTACAAGTAACGAACCCAATAAAGCCAGTCCAACAACAACCTCGATGAGCGTTGTTCCATTACATCTCCTTTGATTCACCGGTACCTCCTGCAATCTCAAGCAATTTTACGGTCTCTTTTTCCCGGATCTGAACCCTGTAGTCATTTGTCCCTCGACCAGCTTGAAATAAGATTTCCCCCAGATGACTGGTTCTGAAATCGGAGGTATTGCCCTGTGTTTCGGAGATTTTCACCTCGATTCTAGGATCGAAGTACCAACTTGCAAAGATCTCGCCCGTGCTTCGAACAGCCGTTGCACTCCATCGACCATCAGAGTGATTGATCACCAGTTTTGCAGATTGATATTCGGTAGAACTTCTGAGGAATTGGTCGATAACCAACCATCGTTCGATGGCATTAAATACTCTGGATTTGCGTAACGGACCATCGAATTGAACGGAAACCATTGAGGCAATCACTCCAAGAATCGCGACGACCAGGAGCACCTCAAGCAATGTGAACCCCGAGCGAGGTCCAGAAGGTCCAGGCATCATCAATTCTTTCTTCGTGTCTTGGCAAGCTCTACGCTGGTTATGTCGCGGTCCGCCCCAGTTCCCCCCTCTCTACGATCGGCTCCCAAAGAGACGATTTCGAATGGAGTGGAGTCTCCCGGAGATCGATACTCGTAACTATTTCCCCAGGGATCGCTCGGAAGAAAATCGAGCAGTCCTTCCGGAAACTCGTCAGATTTGGATACCAGTACCTCAATGCCCTCGTCATTCGTTGGGTAGCGATCGAACGTCGCATAGAATGCCTCGACCGCCTGACTCATTCGCGATATTTCGATTTTCGCAATACTCTGTTTACTGCGAATCAGATAGCTTCGGATACTAACCGAGACGGCGCTTGCCAGTAGTGCAAGGATCACAAGTGAAACCATGAGTTCCACAAGCGTGAATCCTTGCTTCAGCGGGTTCACTGGAGAAGAAACAAATCGTTTTTTCGATACGGTTCTATTGCTCTGACAATACATTTCCCGTCTCCAGTATTGGTAGTAGTGTGGCTAAAAGGATGAACCCAACAATTAAAGATAGACCGATAATAAGAACTGGTTCCAAGATCGAAGCCAGGCGATCAGCCATGAGATTGACCTGCGAGTCGTAATCATTAGCTATTTCCAAAAGTAACGTATCGAGCTCCCCCGAATTCTGACCAAGTGTAAAAACCTGCACCAATCCAACAGGTAACAGATTTGACATTGATATCGCTCTACCAATATCAGCTCCCGTTTTGATCCGAATCCTAGCTGTGCTAACAGCTTCTTTTATCGGAATATTAGTTATCGAATTCTCAGCGATCGCCAAAGCAGGGATCAGCTCAACCCCAGAGGACAACAGTGTACCGGTAATCATACAAAGTCGCGAACTATTTTGCTTCATGATCAACGGCCCGAGCACCGGCGTTCTCAGTAGAAGCCCATGCAGTATCCTCTTTCCTTTTTGTGTATTCAATGCAATACCCAAGAATACTCCGCAAGCTCCAATAGCTAAAGCACCATGCAAGTAGTGTCGCAATAAAAAATCTGAGACTGATTTCAGGATTCTAGTCGGCCAAGGTAGTTCTTGTCCGAATTCCTGCAGGCTCTCGAGCAAGGTCGGCACAACGACCGTCATTAAAAAAAACGTGACGCCAATGCTGAGGGCAAGCACCATGGTCGGATAGAGCAAAGCAGATCCAACTCGATTTCGAAGCCGCTTCTTTCGCTCTTGGAACTCCGCGGCCTGCTGAAGGATCGCGGGTAAGGTTCCGGCAGTTTCTCCCACATGCACCATCTCGATCAAAACGCTGCTGAATATTCCCGAGCATTCCCGCATCGAATCAGCCAAGGTGCTCCCCGATTGAACGCTGTGACGAACCCTCAAAAGCCAAGGCTTCATCCTTGAGCTACTTTGTGTGATTGCTAAATCCAGCGCCTCGACGACAGGGCAACCAACACGAAGCAATGTGCACAACTCCCGAACAAACCAAGAGACATCACTCGATAGCCAGTAACCATTCCAACGACTCCCAAGAGAGTGGAAGTACCCCGCTGCCAAATGCTTAGAGTTCGATGATTCGTCCAGACAGCGGATTGATACGAAATCGATGTGTTGGCGTCGAAGGAGTTCACGAGCCATTCTCGGAGATTCCGCGATGATCGTCCCGGAGATAGGCCTGAAAAGCTTCGAACTTCGGGTTCGGTACTCGTAAACTGGCATACGAATCCGCTAAACTAAAGGGCGAGGAAGTAGTTTTCGAATCGGTGTCGTCGGAAGGAATCTTATCAAATCTGATATGTCCTGTCATCAAAAAGGGCCATCGATGTGCAGCAACATCTAGAAAGAACTTTGCAAAACCCCTTGCCAAATCGAGCGACTTGCTTTCGAACCACACTTTTGTTTGCATTCGCCATGCTGCTGATGCCCAGCGGATTCGCCATCGCTATCCCAATCGACCCGGCGAAAGCTGATTTTGAGTCCAAATTGGGTGAAGTTTCAGAAGATCAACAGGGATGCCGAACCGTAAAGCTCTCACTGGGCGATCGCCTGAATGGTGAATTACTTGAAATCAAATGGTCGATTCTCAATAGCACAGGACACGACCTGAATCTGCCTCGGAGCACTAGCTCGTGCGGTTGTATCAAAGGTGTCCCATCAGGGCTAGCGATCGAAAACGAGAGAACGAAGAGCTTTGGCTTTCAGCTCGTGGTTCCCAAGGAACAGGGCCCCAGCTCGAAACAGCTTGCGTTCTTTGATACGGCGGGTATTTGCCGAATTCGGCTTGATATTGAGCTCAATGCCGTTTCTCCTTTCCTGATACAAGACACAATTCCACTGGATCAAGAGGGGAGACAACTGGTGAGCGTTCCGATTCGTTCACAGTCCAAGGATCATCATTTAGACAGACATGACTTAAGCGTCGAGGGCATGGGAGTCCTTGGCTCTCGATGGATCAAGAATCAAGAAGGAGAACTTTCAAGCGTGGAATTGGACATCGACACAATCGCCATGGGAAGCAACTCCGTTTCGAAAGTAGTGTTTGAGTTCACCTCGAAAGATCAGGGAACTGTACTCTCAAAAGTTGAACGTAGTTTTTGGATGAAAAACCGCCCTTTCACGAAGCCAAAGATCGTAGCATTAGGACGTAAATCAAATGCTTGGGTCGGCGACTTCCGACTCTTCGTCGGTGAAGTCAATGGCCCGGTAACGAACATGGATGTGTCGAACATCAAAATCACGAATCCAGGCGGAGCTAAGGTCAGTTCGGTCCCTACTATTGAAGTTCATGCAGTGGATCAAAAAGACATGGTAGCCGGCTTGGATTGCACGATTCGACTGGAAGACAAAAGCAACGAATTGCATCCAGGAGCGGTGGTGACACTGTCGTTTTCACTCAAGGGTAGAGATATTCAGGTCAAGTGTCTCGCCACACGATAACTCTTTGGTGGCATTACTATGGTCAAATTCGAAAGCAGCATCGAGCAGTATGATTGGAGACGCCCCCGGCAAGCACTGGATCGCCTTGCATCCATCTGGCTAGTCCCACTTTCTTTTATCCGAAACAGGCTCCTGGCTGTTTGAGCATCGAAAGAAGCTCAAAATGCGAATCTCAATGTTTTCATTGGGATTCCCTCTCTCCAAAAAGAGAGTGTTTTCACGCTGAGGAGCAGCGGGGAGCCGGAAAATTTCCCCCAATTCACAAAGCCGTGACCTAACGTGTCACAGACGTAGTAATGATAGCTATCGAGATAGGCAGTGGCTTGGTCTGGATGGAATCACCCAGGACACGAGTCATGGACTAGCGGGTGGGATTTCCAAGCTAGGAATTTTCATCGTGGATGCCGTGGGCAGGCCCTGCCAATCGATTTTTCCGTGCGTCAGCCGTTTGGATTGCTTGACGTTTTGATCAATGAAGGATCGGTATGGCTAGTTGATTTTCAAGGTTTATAACATGACTGCTGTTCGAATCCCGCGTTTGTCGCGCCCCGGTGTTTTAGAGTCGATCGATCCAGAGCGATTGTTTGCTTTGCTCCACCCTTACGCTGATTTTTTCGCAAATCGGTCCGTCACTATCGAAGCACCTGATTCTATCGATTGCCAAGCTGTCATACGCGAGATAGCCAAGGCGGATCGGGAGACGCCAGCAGACTTGCTCGACGCGATCTCATTGATTGATGAGTTAGCCAACACAGTTGCTGTCGAACTGCTGCTTGATCGAGTTCCGGCCCAGACTCTCGGTATAGATCTTGGAGGTAAGCACTCTTCAGCTGACATCGTCACCGCGGCATGGCTTTCAAATCGCGAAAAACTGGTTCAGACCCATGCATTGTCACGGATCAAGCGAGTGCGATCGTACGACTATTTCCAAGCAAGCCAGACTACGGCACCGAAGTTCGTGACTCCGGACGAGGGAGCATTGCAACAACTGGAGCGGGAAATAGATTCTTGGCATGTCGAGCGATTTCGTGCTCCGGGAACTAAGGTTGAAGTATTCGAGAACGCCCAAGAAGTCGAATTCTCTATCATGCATGGAAGCCTGTTTCGGCGACAAACGGTTGTTGAAAACCGACAATTTGGATTTCAGTCATTCTGGCCGGTACAGAGTGCATCGGCGATCTACAACTGTGAGTTTGGAGAGCTACGGGTCAACGCCAAGACTGCCAGAGAAAAAGCGTTGTACTGCCGTCTCTTGGGTAAGCATGTGTTTGGCAACGAGAACCTGTTCCCAACCGGTGTGAAGTACACGCTGGATCCTCTTCGGGAGTTCGAGTTTGATGCGTTAGCACCCGGTGGGGTCGAAGGCGTGCGTGATGTCCGAATGATCGAACTGTGGCTAGGTGACCCGGACGATCGATACGGCGTGACAACAATTCGCAAGGGTAGCGATTTGCTAGATTGGGCGCAGGCGAAAAAGAAAAACATTCGAATCAAAAGACGACTGATTTCCGCAACGTTCAAGATGGAGCTAGAGGGACGAAAAAGTGACCTAGCAATCACTGTCCGTCCACCGAATGTGGCGATCTACAGCCGTGGGCCAGTCTCTTCGACCATAGAAGCTTGGCTGTCACAGCGAGGGTTCATCATCTCGAAGCAACCACCACGGAAGCCCCGACATGAGCCAGCCTTGGCAAGCACTTGAGCAACTTGACGATGTAGCAACATCTCACCTGAGTTGGCGACTAATGCTCGGCGATGCATTCGAGTCGCACCGTGAACTTCTCGTACCGATCAAAGACCTGGCTGCATCGCTGCCAGTACCTGGTCACGTGAATGAGTCACTGGAGATTATCCAGGTCGGCGACGGTGTCTTCGAAGGCTACAACGACAAGACAGAGAAGTATGTGCCCGTCGATCGGCGTGACATCATCTGCTACGAATTTAGCTTCGGTAGACTAGCGAATGAACTGGCATCGCTGATCGGTTTTGACTTGGCGTTTGAGGAACTCGCAGGCCCGATGTATCGTTTTCGGTTTGGACACTTTGGCAACCCAAATGGATCAGGTTTCTCACTGTACATGGCGAAGGTGAGCGACCCAAGCAGACTGGATTGGTGCGTCGATGCGCTGTTGGCTGAGATTCATCGCCCATTTGTTTTGTTTCTTACATCACATCGGATGCTCAGTAGCCAAAACGAAGCTGCGCTCAGTGCGAGGGGTTGTTTGGTGATACCACTCGAGCAATCGATGCTTCGAGGAGATGACGGTGCGTGGATTTTATCACCTTGGGCTCGGACTCAGCTGATTGCCTTCAGAGATCGATTGATGCCGCCAGCAAAAACCGTGGCTGGACGTTTTGCGACTCCCACGGGCAGTCGCTGGAGCGATTTGGAGATGCGGTTCATCGATTCCGAGAAAATTAGCGTTGTCGTTGGCGACCAGCGACAAATGTTGACTTACTCTCAGCTAGGTTTGATTGATTCGCGAAGTGGCAAGCCGAGCAAGCAGTGGGAGTTACTGCGATTGTTTGCTCGGGAACATGGGGTCATGACTTGGTTGTCGCCCGGTGCCTGCAGGCAAAACCGAAAGAGACGGGAATTGCTCAACAAGTCGCTACAACAGTTCTTCGACATCGAGGGCGAGCCGATCGAGCTGACCGACGACGGAAAGGGCTGGCGATGCGTCTTTAGGACAAAATCGGAAGATGAGTCGTACTCTAACGATTTCTCTCAACACTGCGACTGAAAGCTCGATCGCCAAGCAGTCTGGGTGTAAACTTCCGGTGATGTCAGGCATACCGATGAAATGCGTTTATCAGTAACTCGATGTCCTTTTTGGGTTCAGGTATTGAAAGTGTATCAATGCAACAGAACTAAGAGCATGGTGATGTCCAAGACTTCTTGGCATATCAACTCGCTCGATTCGCGAAAACCGAAAAGTTTCAAAATCCGCAGAAATTTTCTTGACAAGCTGGCGACTCTCCCAGAGAACTAATTTCGTCTTATTTGGTTCGCTTCTAACCCGAAAGTAGCAATCATGCCCGCCCGACTACCACAGACACGTACAAAATCTCGTCGCCACCTGCCTGCGTTCCGTAAAACTCGGCAAGCTATTTTTGAAAGTCTAGAACACAAGTATTTGATGGCGTTCGACTCGGTTGCAGGAGTTGATTATTCCAGATCGCTTGAAGTGCCTTTGGAATCCTCGTCGGCAGAATCCGCTGCACTGCGCTACGAAATTACAGCTGCTCAAAATCGAGCCAAGCTGCTGGCTGACTCTCTCCATTCGGATCATCGCAATCCGAATGCTCCGTACTCGAGCCAACTGATGCACTATGGTGAGGCCGCCAAAGCGTCTGGCACTGTGGATATTGGCCTTGCCAACCAAGCTGCATGGCAGGATTGGTCGGAATCGCTCAAGAACAGTGGAACGGACTCAAAAGTGGAAAGCTCTCTCCTGGCTCTCACCGATCCGATTCGCCAGCTTAGTTCCTCTTGGTCCGCTCAAAAGGGTACCGACTCGGTCGATCTTTTGCGAGAAAGCCCTGTATCGTATCGCTCCCAGTCGATAGATGATGCAGGTGGTTTTGATCCGTCAAAGGTTTGGGTGGGCGCGAGTCTCGTATCGGACCGACGAACCTTCGCTCTGTTCCAACCCATCTCGGTAGGAGCCGACGACAGCCCTGTCGATGTGACTGGTTTCGTAGGCAAAGGTTCGCAGGGGCTGTCCCAAACACTTGGACTACCCCGAACATTTTCCGAATCCGAAGGGTCCGAAGAGCCAAGTCCGCTTTCGCTACCCACCGATGGTCTTCCAGCCATGGTGCTGACCGGAGTTGGATTCCGTATTGATCAGTATGTTCCAAGTTTCACGACTTCGGATACCACATCGGAATTTGTCGGAAGATTCAGCGCGCTGACCACTCCTGAAAATGCTGACCTGACCCTCCCGGGCTTGTCCTGGGTTCACACTGTCTCGCGTGTTTGGAATAGTCCCACACAGTGGAGTATCACCGAAACGATTGTTTTAGCGTTCAATGCATCGGTAGCGTCAACGCTGTCTCAAACGATGCCAAGCGATGACTCTGGGGATCCGGATGACCAAGGCCGTATCGTTCCACACCTGCTTTCTGGCGGTGGAACCGTTTCACTCTCGGCTGGTCGTTCAGCGCATTTGATTGTAGTTATGCACGCCGACCGTGGTTTTACCGCTGATCCACAAGCTGGTGTTTCGTGGTCGGTACGATCTTCTTCGCTAGACTCCAGAAATCTGCAAGTGGAAGCATCTGCATCCACCAGCACGACTCCAAATCCTCAATACACCGACCCGACTTGGTTAGAGGACGGACGAGTTCTGGGCCGAACCGATGATCCAGACGGTCCGGTTCCGGTACCACGCAATTACACTAGCGGAGCATCGCTTTCGTTCGGAGCAAATGTTCAGGTCTCCTTTGGTGGCTCGTTGACTGCCAGTGGAACACCCGTTCTGGTTCCAAACTCTCTTACAGATGGATTCGGCATCGAAACCGATCTCACGTATACCAATAATCGCCTGGCTAACTTAGGGATCGGACTTCATTCGAGTGCAGGATTCCATTCCGCATCTGGAAACATCGATTCGTTAGTTCCTATTTTGGGCCGATTCGAAAACAGTTCGTTTGCTGGGCTACGACTAGGACCAACTCCAGACAACTCCGATATACCGAGCGATATCCCTCCGATTCCAGCCCCGACCAGTGGCGTCGGCCACTCGCTTGGTGTTTCAACGAACTCGTCGTCCAATTCGCAAACCTCGATGGATCATCGAATTGGCATGCGAGCTAGAGTTGACCAAAACGGTGAGCTTAAGGCGCTCGAAGGCCAAATGCGCAATAAAGCCCAAGATCAGCTCAGCCAGCAAGGGAGCGATAACAATGCGTTGACGCTACGTCACCTGGAAGGAGACACGATAAAAGGTTTCTCAAGCGTCATCACCACCGGGCGCAACGCGAACGGAAACGTGGTCATCGACGCAGGGAACAAGTTCCAAGCCGAGCTCGGACTAGGCCAAGACAATCAAGCGACTTTCTTGCCCGACGAAGTGAAAACAGAGTTGGATGTCGGGGGTAGCACGGGCGGAGTCAATTTCGAATTTGTTTCCACCTCCGGCTGGGGCCAGGACTCAACGCCCACTTTCTCCTCAATATGGAGTTCCACGATAGAAACCAAGGAGCTCAAACGACAAGCCGAATCGATCGATGCAGACACCGGCATCGAAGATCACACACAGCTATCTGGAGAAGCCACACGCGAAGGAGCGTTTCTAAACTTCGAGTCTGAGAGCTACAAAAGCGACGTGACTCTCACGAAGTTTTTCCCTGACTCGCAATCGGTCAGCGGCGGAGTTGCATTCGATACCGTGAACATGACCAACGAAGACTCGTGGAGTTTTCTGACGATCGGAGGAGGTCAAATCCAGACATCTGCAGGGCAGGACGACCAAGTCATCGCCACAGGGGGAAGCTCAGCACTAGCTGTCGAAACGCTGACTTACCAAGCCACTGCGACGCGCAACGTAGAATCGATCCATCCAGCCTGGGACTATCTTGCTAACGAGTCTCGAAATGCCAGCTACAACAAACAGATCGTCAGCACGACGGCTTTCGATCCGAATGATCCCGATGCGGTCGATCCATCACCGGTGATCACAGGGGACGATCGGGTGATCGTTACCGGCTCCCAGTGGTACATGCGTCTTCGAAAAGCATCTGCAGATCCAGGACCACAAGGCGTATCAGGCGAGGTTGAGGAAAGTGTCTTTGACTTAGCAACTGGCCAGCGCAAGACGCGGTCGAATAATCCAACCTCGGGAGCTGGGCTCGATGGCATGGATCTTGGAGGTGATCCAATCAATGGAGGTCAATGGATTACGTCTTATGAAGTCAACTGGGATCCACGCAACGTCTATGAAGCGGAGTTGGATGGTATTCCTCTGCCTCCAGAAAGAATCCCCAACATCGACTCCCACTTGTATGCACTTCCCGAAGGATACATCGCCCCGACCTCCAATACCGATGGACGGACCTGGATGGAGTCCGTAATCGGTGCGATCGCTGGTCAAAAAGGGGATGTGTTTGATCAATCGATGAATGGGATTTCAGGAGTAGCGGATGGCTTTACTGGTGGTGTGAGTAGCTTTATTCGGCAAAACATCAATCCATTTGGTGATTACGTTGACTACGAGAGTTCCGTGTATGTGGGGACTGAGATCGCAGGCACCGTTGGTTCTGCGCTCGTAAACCCAACCGGAATAGCCGCTAAAGGTACGGCGATTTATAACCTGTACAACAAGTACGACGACGCAGGCCGATGCGCAAACCTCGCCACTAAAATCATCAATGGTGGCTGCTTCATCGAAGGAACCCTCGTCACAGTATCGAGTCTTCCAGGCCAATCAACTTCAACGGATTCACTTTGGTCGGACCCAAGCTGGCTCGACGAGCCATCCCAAGAGACACCATGGCTTGCACTCGAGCGCTACGCATCCGTCGCAACGCGAACGCAGCTACAGGTCCCCATCGAATCGGTGCCGATCGGAGCGCGCGTTCCGACCAAGAACCCCAACCGCTTCGAGGTCGACCCGCAACCTGAGCCCGACCAAGCCACCTGGGCCAAACTGTCGATTACCGTCGAACGCAGCGATGGCGGTATCGTCGATGCCGAGATCATTCGGCCACGCTCGTGGATTCTACGTAACGGCATCTGCGCAGGCCGCATGCTGCCATTCAATCTACCTGAGCTCGAAGTCTCCGGGCTGGCGTTAGTCACCTCCATCGACGATTGCCCACCGATTGCAGGTGGCGAAGGCTCGGTCGTCACGGCACGGTTTGTTACCCGCGAAGTCCACGTCGTAGCCAGCGTGGATGTGCTAGGTGCTGATGGCACTGTCGAGACCATCACCGGAACGACCATCCACCCTGTGTGGTCAGTCGATCGCCAGGAATGGGTGCCACTGGCTGAGCTAGCAGACGGTGAGACCTTGCAAGGGCTCGATGGACTTGCGGTCGTTCTGTCCGTTACGCTTTCGCGAGTCACCCAGCCGGTCTACAATATCGAAGTCCACGGCGAGCACGTCTACCAAGTCGGCGAGCTGGGCGTGCTGGTGCATAATAACGAAGTCTGTACGCTAGCAGGCCGGAAGTTAACTGAGCATGCGAAAGAGTCTTTGGTTCGGCACGGCTTTAGTCCGCCATTTGACGATGTCGACAAAATTATCGACGGCGCAAAATGGCTTGTTAAGCAGTCCGATGGAGGGGCAGTAAGTATCGTTAAACAAAAAGGGCGTGGCAGGTTGTACTCGATTGTAGTTGAAGGTAGTCAGGGTATAACCACAGCTATGAAAAACCTGACTCCGAGAGAACTATCGAATTTGGCACATAACTACGGATTTACCCTACCATGGTAGAGTTCATTAGTGTTTTACGTCTGGGCTGTTTCCTATTTTCGATACGACATGAAACAAACCGAGCGCAACTGGATATTTCAGATGAGAATGGCAAGCATATTTGCTGCGCAACGGCTGAATGTACTAAGGATGATCTACAGCGATTGTATAATTGGATATCAAATCTCGAGTCGTCTAATTTTCTTGGGGCGCCAGAAATCATTTATGTCACAAGTGATCTCACGATGGAAATGGCGTTTTCTGACGTCGACGACGAATCAGTGACGATCGAGATTTTTCTTAAGTACCAGGAAGATTCTAGTCGAAGCTACATCGGGATTAGAGGCCGTTGCGCGAGAGATGTCATAAGCGAATTCGGAAAGTCTTTAGTTAGTGGAATTCAGAACTGAGAAATCCGTTTTTTGCAGAGTTTTTCGTAGTCACGGATTCTTCAGGATCCTACTTACTTTAATCCAATTAGCGTTTATCAGCGTCCATCAGCGGTCCGGTCTTTGAACCAACTGATTGACGCTAATAACCCCTGATACTCGAGCCCGACCAAGCCACTTGGGCCAAGCTTTCGATCACCGTTGAACGCAGCGATGGTGGTATTGTAGACGCCGAGATCATTCGTCCACGCTCGTGGATTCTGGCAAGCGGCCTTTGTGCTGGCCGGATGCTGCCGCTAAATCTTCCCGAACTGGAAGTCTCCGGGTTAGCGTTAGTCACCTCCATCGACGATTGCCCACCGATCGCTGAAGGCGAAGGTTCGGTGGTCACCGCACGGTTTGTCACACGCGAAGTCCACGTCGTGGCCAGTGTCGATGTGCTAGGTGCTGACGGCACTGTCGAGACCATAACAGGTACCACGATCCACCCAATATGGTCAGTCGATCGGCAGGAATGGGTGCCGCTGGCTGAGCTAACCGACGGTGAGACCTTGCAAGGGCTCGATGGTCTTGCGGTCGTTTTGAGCGTCTCCCTTTCGCGAGTCACCCAGCCGGTCTACAATATCGAAGTCCACGGCGAGCACGTCTACCAAGTCGGCGAGCTGGGATTGGTGGTGCATAATGCTTGCCACGATCTTGCGGAAGAGATCCGTCTAGGGGGGCATTTCCTCGCGGCAGCAAGGAGGACAATTGCGGTGGGGCAAGATGCTGCAGGAAATCTTTTTGTTGCGTCTAGTAATCGTTTAGACAGCGGTATGCGAGCCGTCGCTCAAAAGCTAGGTGTTAAGGAAATCGCTTCGGTCATAGGCAAGCATGCTGAGGAAGCATTGATGGAAGGGGTACCTGATTTAGTTAGGATCGGAACATCTAGACGTTTGCCATGTGGACCAGGAGAACACAACTGTCTGGCACAATTGATAAGCAAGGGTATAGAAATCACAAATTTGGCAAAGTAAACTAAATGATCGAAGAGAACATCTATTCCATATGGAGTTTGAGCCGGATTCATTCCGAATGGTCCGTGATCCTCTCACAGGAGTTTCGACTAACGGATCCCGCATTTAGAAGTGAAGCGACTCATTTCGCACGAGTGGTTATGCGCAAAGCAAAACACCTCTTCGAGCAACTTGCATCACGACTGGTCGATGAAGGATATACATTTGTTGTCGGAAATTGGCCAATTAAAAACCCAGAACCTGATGCTGGAGAGTGGATCTCCGATCTTCGAGATCAAGGCATTTACATCCCAATCGTCTTGGAAGCTTGGCTGACTGAAGTAGGTGTGGTAAATCTGTGCGGTTCACATCCGGACTGGAGTCGTCCGGCTTATGCGTTTGATGATAAAGTTTTTACATCTGATTTGCTTCTCACAGATGCCTTTGTTTGTGAACTGAATCGAGAATATATCCAGTATCTTTGTGACGAACGGAAATCGGAAGACCTCACTAACCAAAAGCCTTTTCGAATCGACTTCAGCCCTGATCACTTACACAAAGCGAATATCAGTGGAGGGCTTCCGTATGAGATATCTGTTGACAGCCCATCGATTGACTCGATTGTTTTCAACGAGCGGCATTGTACCAGCTTTATGGGCCTTGTTCGTAATGCATTGAAATGGCGTGGCTTTTCAGGGTTTGAGTATATTGCAGGGGAAGGCATTTGGAGCACTAAAGGTCCACAGGTACTCTAGAAGTTCAGAGCCTGAGACAACCAAAAGACAAGACAAAAAGAGGCATTGCACGTGGGTTGTTGGTAGAGATACCGCTTCTACAATTGGCTCCCACTTGATGAATCCGACTGCGATCGCAGCTAAAATCGTCCACTTCACACGGTGGCTGCTTCATCGAAGGAACCCTCGTCACAGTATCGCGTCTCCCTGGCCAATCAACCTCAACGGATTCACTTTGGTCGGACCCAAGCTGGCTCGACGAGCCATCCCAAGAGACACCATGGCTCGCACCCGAGCGCTACGCAACAGTAGCGACGCGCACGGAACTTCAAGTCCCCATCGAATCGGTGCCGATCGGAGCGCGGGTTCCCACCAAGAACCCGTCCGGCGCTGCTAGACATTCTGGAAAAAAGCGTTCGAGAACTCGCCTGCATTAGACACGCTGCTTCTTCTGGCGTTTCGATTCAAACGAATGATCGTGTTTCCCAAAGCGAGGAGGCGAGCTATAGTATTCCTAAAGCATTCCTCGGAAAGCTGTTAACTCACCAGTTCGAACCTGGAATTTCAAAACGGGACCGAACGGGTCTCGAACTCCGTAAGTCCATGCTATCAAACACTTTACGCCTCCCAGGCAAAGAGAGTATTGTTACGAAGAGGGTTGCGCTCGGGGAGCTAGTATTCGGCAGTGCTCATCGATGGCCCGATGAGTCGTATCTAAAGGAATTTCTGTATTCCTATCTTCGTCGGGAATCTTCCGACGAAGCTCTTCAAGAGGAAGTCGAACCATGTTTTGGGTTTACATCCTTCAAAATCCTGTAGGCAAGTTTTACATTGGGCAGACCGAAGATCTCTGCAAACGGGTAGCTGAGCACAACGCTCCTGGCCGCGATGGAGTGAAGTTCACAGCAAAAGGAAACGGTCCATGGCGTTTGGTTTGGAGCGAGTCATACGCTAGTCGCGAAGAAGCCATGAGACGAGAAAAGCAGATCAAGTCCATGAAGTCCGCGCAATGGATTCGAGAAACGTTTTTGCAATCAGTGCTTGTCGAATTTCCACAAGCTTCTTCTTCGCAAGGACCTCTTCTTCCATTCGACGAAGCTCCGCGTCCGTAAGCGGGATGTATCTCTCTCTACCCATCGAAGTTTCCCTCCGTTGCAATTCTGGCTAAGCCGACACGAAGCGCGATGAACTACCTTACGTCTTCTCGATCCACCTTCTGAGCATTCTCATGGTGAGCAACGAACTGATAAGGCTTGTTCAAATCGTCGTTGCTATAGACAATGACATAAGGGATCCGTTGGATGGCTCGTTGTAGATTCGCCTGAGTTCGAGCAAATCTCGCGCGTAGTTTTTCATCTGGAATGTCATGTCCGTCCTGGCACGCACGTATGGTCACCCGCCTGATCGATTCGTCAGAGCTTTCGATGCGGATGATGATCAAAACGACCGTGTAACCAAGCGCCGCATACGAAGCGAGCTGTTCTACTTTCTCGCCGATCGGATCGGACAACACCGTTTCAAAGACGAAGCTCTCTCGCTGGTTGACCAGTTCCCGACGAACCGATGTCGCCAACTCGCTTGCTTCATAGGCCGACAGACCTAACGAAGCGGACAATTCATCGGCGTTGATAAATCGTAAGCCTGCGTCGCATAGGAAACTTTCATAGAAAGTTGACTTGCCCGCGCCATTCGAGCCGGCCAAGGCGATGATAATCGGGCGTCGATCAAGAAAGTCAAATGTCAGGCTCAACGCGGAACCTCGACCGCGATAAACTCACGACCAACAAAGCGACCGATCGTTTCGGTTCCGTTTTCTTCCATGCGGCAAATCAGTTCGGGGTGACCGACTACTGGCTTGAAATGCGGATAGGGGCGCTTCTTCAAGACGGCTTCAAGACGTTTGCGGCCCTTCAATGTCTCGACTTCAGCGAGAAGCTCCGATAACGGTCGCTCCCCTCCTGCCATCTGAAGGGATAACGCCCGATCGCCCCGAAGCAACGGCTCGATCGATTTCCCGAGCCTAGCCCAGAATTCAATTTGCCCTGCAATACTCCGTTGCGAAAATGGAACGACAGCGCGAGCATCATCGACCAATTCGTCGGAGAGTTTAACCGGTTGACCCATAATAACTTCCTCCGAACGAATGGTAGCGTTTTGCTACCCGCAAGTCCAGTTCGTACAGGTTGCAATCGCTGTTTTGCTCATCGGAATCCTCCAGCAAACAGGTTGTGTTAGCCTAATCAGAGGGAATTCCACTTTCTAGTGAGGCAAAACACGATCATGCTCAACCACTATTTGACGATGATGCATTTCACAATACCGTTTCTTGTGTGTTTATGCTCGCTGAGCGGATTGGAAGCGAGTGCTAAGAATTCTGCCGCGGAAACCGGTTTCCAGGAGCAATCTATCGAGTTCCGCAATGGCGATGTCAAGCTCGCAGGAAGTTTGCTTTTGCCAAAGAGCGATGTGCCTGTTCCGGCCGTTGTCTTTGTCCATGGCGCGGGCCCACAAACTCGGGAGTCATACCGTGAGGTGGGTGAGCATTTCGCGAGCCAGGGTATTGCCGCGCTAATCTACGACAAGCGCGGAACGGGCCAATCCGGCGGTGTCTACGAGAGTTATGCGCCCTACGAGAATCTGGTCAATGACGCTCTCGCTGGCGTCGGCTTCCTGAAGCAACGTAGCGATATCGAGACATCACAGATTGGCATGTGGGGGCTCAGTCAAGGAGCGTACATCAGCGCAGCAGCGGCGTCCCGGTCGGCAGATATTCAATTCGTCGTAGTTGTAGGGTCTGACGTGGCTGACGGCATGCTGTTCTACTATCGTGACAACCTGTTTCGGAAATATGGCCTGTCGGACACGTTGCGTGACGTGGCTGAGAAAGCACAGTTGGGTGCAGATACATTGTTCTTCTATCTGCGAGACGAATCGCTTCTCTCGACATTTGCTCCGAGATCCTATCCGCCGCCTGACCAATATGTGCATCCCGCATGGAGTCGGGTTAACCAACCGGTGTTGGCGATGTGGGGACAATTGGATCAACACATTCCGGTTGGCGAAAGCGTTGCGGGTTTGAAGTATTCGCTGGCTCAGGCGAACAATGAGAAATGGACGATGATCATCCTGCCGCGGGCAAAGCACAGTTTGGGGATCTCTGACACAGGAGCGATACAAGAAAAGTGGCGTGGATATGCGCCAGGGGCTTTGCAAACAATGACCGACTGGGTCCATGGAGTGATTGATGCCCCAGCGCACATCGCAACCATGAAACAAGAGGGCTCCGCCGAACAAACAGGCGTACTTTCAAAGCTCATAGGCTACGAAAAACTGCGTTGGTATGGCAACGGATTCGTGCAAATAGCATTTATTGTTCTCTTCCTGTTTAGCTTTCTTACCAACACGATTGCGGGTCTCCGATGCGTTTTGGCCAGCCTATCCAATCGTCAGAAAAACGCGACTTTGCAGACATCAGACAAAGTTCTCAACTTCAAACGCGGGGTCTGTGCCCTTAACCTGCTCATTCTGACCGGGATACAGGTCGTCGTGATTTTGGTGATCGATCAAATGCGCCCGAGTTGCCCGCCAATCTTGCTGTTCCTGCCGCTACTGGGAACCGCTTCCACGATCATGACCGTCGCCCTACTGATTGTGTTATACAGGACTCCCCGCGACCACCGCTGGACTGCCGTGAAAAGCTCCCGATTCTCGCTCGATGTACTTTGCTTGGTCCTTTTTGTCCCGTACATGTTCTACTGGAATCTGATCGGATATCACTTTTGATTCAAGGGGGAACATACTGAATTGCCACGGTAGTCGACCTCGCTGGGCGATCTACTGAGGTGAAGCAGACTCCGAGAAAATTCGAAGTTAAACTTGCTCCCATCGCCTCCAAATAGTGAGGAACCGACATGATGATTCTCGAAAAGGAATGCTCCACAATTGAGGAACAACCCAGCAATCGATTGATTCAGCGTCTCATGCAACAACGATTTGAAACGAATAGCCTGATTCAGGAATGTCCGCAGGCATGCCGGGCAAAACACCAAATTGAAGTATGAAGTCGAACGCGCACATGCCTAAATCTTACGGCGCTTTCCTGAACATAGGAAAACCATGAATGCCACAATCTCGAACTCGAAGTTGACATGCAAATTGCCCACAGAATTTCTCAAGCAGAGGAAATCCACGATGGAGTTAAACACTACACAACAGATAAAGTCAAATACACGTAACCGGTTTAGAACGTTGATCGGCTGCTTGTTAGTCCCAGGTTTCCAACAGCTTTCTGCGAGTGAACTGCAAGTGCGAGTGTTTGTATTTGAGGACGGTCATGGTGTGCTTGGGACTGCTTCCGTCCGACCCAAGTAGAGGCCGCTCCATTTCAATGACCATGAATTGGCATTGCACGGTTCATCGACCGCTGTTGCGCTTAAGATAGTGGCAGGTGTTAACCCATTGTTCGAACCTCTTGGTAAGCAAACAGACCACGCGGGTCTCAAACTTCGTATGTCCCTTTGATGAATGGCTTTACGAATTTTGAGCGCGGAGAGTATTGTTACGAAGAGGGTTGCGCTCGCGGAGCTAATATTCGTCAGTGCTCATCGATGGCCCGATGAGTCGTATCTAAAGGAATTTCTGTATTCCTATCTTCGTCGGGAATCTTCCGACGAAGCACTTCAAGAGGAAGGCGAACCATGTTTTGGGTTTACATCCTTCAAAATCCTGTTGGCAAGTTTTACGTTGGGCAGACCGAAGATCTCTGCAAACGGGTAGCTGAGCACAATGCCCCTGGTCGCGATGGAGTGAAGTTCACAGCAAAAGGAAACGGTCCATGGCGTTTGGTTTGGAGTGAGTCATACGCTAGTCGCGTAGAGGCGATGAGACGAGAAAAGCAGATCAAGTCCATGAAGTCCGCGCGATGGATTCGAGAAACTCTTTTGCGTGAGAGTGCGCGATCTGTACTTTAGCTCAGTCGGCAGAGCAGTCTCGGTCCATCGGGATTAATCCGCGTGTCGGTGGTTCGAGCCCACTCGGGAGGAGACGCCACTGAGTCTTAACTGTATTGCATTTTGCAATACAGTTGTGTCATGGAGAAGTACGATGAGTAAACGCGAAACAACGACTGCGACTCCCCAGCCCGCTGATGGTCCGCCTCGATGCGGAAAGCAAACAAGCTCCCACCGCCGCCGCTGAATTGCGGAGGATCAGCGTCAGCGACTATGTCCGAACCGTGACCGTGGCCCAGGCACGCCGCGAAGTTGCCAGCGCACGCGACCAGACGATACTGGATTGCGTCGATGACCGGTCCAAGGCGTTTTTATCAACGTTGGGACTTCGCGGAGTTGCCTGGTAGCCCTTACCGCCTGTTCCTGAGCTCTCAGACCCTGACCGCGATGATGGCGCTGTCTTAGTCGCGTTCTGGCTTCTTGCCCGGTGCAACGCCCTTCCGCCATGTGCAGTAATTAATCGAATTCAAAAGATGGTTTCTTCTAACGAAAAATTAGGCCAAGAAGAGCGTTAAAAGCGAACGACTTCTAGGGAGCAGCATACTTGTAAAAATGTGGTTTTCTATCTTAAACCACGGTCCTAAAGTTGGGGCTATGGAAGAAAAAAGTGGCCAATATGATTTCGATTCGTGCCCATTTTCGTGCTCGTGCTCGTGCTCGTGCAACGGGACCAGTTTAGTTGCATTCAGAGGCAGTTCGTGTGCGGAACGAACATAACAGTACTACAGGTTGCTTCCGATTACGAGCACGAGCACCGTTTCACTGAGCACGAGTACGGCGCTGCAAGACCGATACAAATCAAATCCAACCACTAAAATTCCCGTAGAACCAAGATTGGGGTCCATTTCAATAATTTCGGATGGACCGAATTATCTCGCAATAATGCTAAAACCATCCAGTGCGACTGCAATCGAAATCGACAAAACCAAGAAGCAGGTTACTGCGATTGTTGTTCCATGTGTTCGCTCGGCCGGTGGTTTCGTGAGTCTTAGGAATGAAATACAGCCAAGGACGTGCATCATCCCTAAACAGATGAATCCAACCAAAAGAATGAACAATAAGAATACAGGTGGGAATCCCATGGTGCAGCCTCGTGAACAACCTCTAGATGTATTTGCCGAAGACAATTAGCAACGACCAAGCGAGTAGGTTCAAAGCCAGTACAAGAAATCCCCATTGAATACGCATGAATACTGCGACGACGATCAGGAAGTGAGTGCAACTGATTGTAAACAGCGGATAGAGCCTACCCCAAAGTTTTACACCTGGCATGTGGTCGAAGTTCAGAGAGATCCCGAGTGCCATTGCCAGCGTCACAAACCCGACCAGGGCTTCGAACACCCCGAAGGCGATCAGCTTCCAACCTCGCGGTCGATCCGCTTGGGAGTTTCCTAATGGTGAAGCGGATAGGGTTGGTTTTACCCAAGTCGACCCCGCAACAACCATTTCTGCAAGCAGCCATACTGGAATGCAAATCAAAACGCAAAAACCAGCAGAATAGGACATCGATTCGACGAACTTACTTAACTCCCGTGGACGCCTTGTCGGATCGACCTGGGCCCAAAGCGAGTTCACTGCGTAATCGGTAAGTTTCGTTGCCAAGGGTGCAAATATGATGGCATTGGAGGCCAGCCAGGTGATCATGCGAATCCAGAAAGAGACTCTTGTTTGGGATCGCCATGCCGAAAGGAGCAATGCTCCATGCGGTATAGCGATTCCCATGAGCAACAGAATACCTTCGTGAGGGCTTAGGTATCGGGAAACAAAGTAAGATCCAGTCAGGGCGTTGGCCAACGTAAGGCTTATTCCGATCAGGTATAACCAGGGGCGAACGCAGACGCTGCGTCGGTCAGGATTTGGATGTTGGACTTTGTTATCCAGCACTTGGGTTTAGTCGCTAATCTAAAGGTTTGGATTTAGCTCAGTATAAGTAGTGTCAACGTCGGTTAGTTTATCTTAGTAAATGAAAGATAAGAAAGGGTGTTGTGCGTCGTGGGGGGCTCTTCTCACGCCCCTTGCACTTGCATTCGGCATCGCTTCGGCGATCAGGTTGCGAACCAGCATTGTCCCCCAATGATAACATTAGAGCAGTTCAAGAAAGACGTACTCAGTTGCGAAAAAACCGAAGTTTGTTCTTGTAGCGTCTCGGAAGAGCTTGTACCAATGAACAAAAAGCTCCCATTAAAGGAAGAGGCGGTCGAAGCACCATGACAGGACTTAAAGACAACGAGAAATATTTCCGGGGAAAACTCGATAGAAGTGTTGAGTTGGGGTGCCCGGAATCTTCATTAGGTTTTGCCACCTTAAATTTTCTAAGAAGGTACCCAATTGCTTTTGAGTATGTTTCCACCTTGGCTCCAGTGGAAAGCGTTTCGATGGGAGGCGAGAATAAGTGTACCGTTTTCAACCCAACTCTAATCGAGGAGGGATTGTCCGGATGGGACTACTCGAAAGAGTTCGTTGAGCTAGGGTTGCTCCCAATAGCATCACTAGAAAATGACAAAGTCTGTTGCTTCGATTGCATATACTATGGATTTGTTGTCCTTCAGCTAAACTTTGGAACTATTGAGCCGTTAAGAAAGTACATCCTTTTCCGTGCTAACGACTTCATGAAATTTGTAGAGTTGCTAAGCGTATTACCCTAACTGTATTGATTTAGCAGCCCGTTGAAAAAGTCCGGTTTCGCACTGGAAGCTCTACAGCGAACTCGTCCCAGTTCGGCGTTTGATTGTGGCCAAAGCGAAGTGAACGATTGGCCGCGAACCAAGGCATTTGAGAATCAGGAAGAGCGTATCTCGGCAACCAAGGTTTTGCTGGATCAAGTCGGCGGCATCACAGTATTCTATACCATTGCCACTGGTCAGATCGATTTCGCAGGCCTGCCGTCGGAACTCGCTCGCAAGCTGCCCCGCCGAGCGTTGCCTGTGGCTATCCTGGCATGGCTGGGTGTGAGTAAAGTTGCCCACAATAAGATCACGGTGCTCCTGTACACAAGGATGGCAGGAGGCTGATTCGTGTGGTAGGCTTTCGAAAGTCTGTTGCGACGTAGTCGCACTTCATTTTTGCCCCGAGGAGTCCTTCATTAATACCATTAACGGGAGAGTTTATGGCCTCTGGGCTTCTGGCATTGTTGGACGATGTGGCAGCATTTGCCAAGTTCGCATCAGCCTCACTCGACGATGTTGTCAAGATGTCGGCAAAGGCAGCAGGCAAGTCAGCCGGCATTGTGATTGATGACGCTGCCGTAACTCCGCGTTACGTGGTCGGCTTTACAGCGGACCGCGAGCTTCCCATCATTGGCAAGATAGCATGGGGCTCCGCACTGAACAAACTGTTTTTCTTGCTGCCTGGCGCGCTTTTGCTATCGACGATTGCTCCTTGGTCGATCCTACCCCTGCTCATTTTAGGCGGTGCATATTTGTGCTATGAAGGTTACGGCAAGGTGCTCGAGCTATTTGTGGATGATTCGTCCAAAAAAACGGCTAAGCCACTACAAGCAATCGACTCAGAAGTGCTTGAACGGCAGAAGATCGCAAGCGCGATCCGCACCGACTTTATCTTGTCGGCGGAGATCATGGCGATCGCGCTCTCGACTGTCGGTGAAGCGTCCTTGGCCATGAAAGCGATCGTTTTGGCGGTGGTAGGAATGGGCATAACGATCGCTGTCTACGGTACTGTGGCATTGATCGTGAAAGCCGATGACTTCGGAGTCGCACTGGCTAGTCGCAATCGTCCTTGGTCGGCGATCGGTCGCGGTATCGTGCATACGATGCCATTGGTATTGTCGTCCCTAAGTCTGATAGGTACTTTGGCAATGTTGTGGGTCGGTGGCGGCATCATCCTGCACAGTCTGGCCGAATATGGGCTCAGCGGTCCGGAGTATTGGATCAAGGGCGTGGGTGCATCGGCAGGATCGATGATGCCGATAGGTGGCGGGTTGGTTGCCTGGGTCGTTGGCGCTGCGTTGGCGGGAATGGCAGGTCTAGCGATTGGCGCGGCAGTAGCTCCCTTGAGCAAGCATGTGATTCGTCCTCTGTGGCGGCGGCTACCCTCGTTCGGGCGCGCGAACTGAAACGAAGCCATCCTGCGCTGCAAGGCATTCCAGAAAAATGCGTTCGAGAACTCGGCGCTGTCTCTGGCCCAGACTCATCCAAGAGGATCAAATCGAAGTATTGATCGACCTGGCGGGCGATACGATGGGGAATCGCATGGACCTCTTTGGGCTCAAAGCTACCCCGATCCAGGCAAGCGGACTTGGGTATCCTGAGACGACAGGATTGCCGACGGTGGATTACAAGATAGCCGACCGGATCGTCTTTCGTGAGCGCTAAGGCGGTCAGTATTCCAGCGAGCGGATTTTGCGGCTGCCTGAAAACCAAGAAAAAACTGGAAAAAGCCAATACTACGTGCAAAAAAACAGAAGGTGGCGTTACATCATTCCTGCAGTGGCTGATTCGGATAGGTAAAATCAGTTTTCAGAATTCATCGAACACTTTCAAGGCAGCTCGACTTCATGGTCTTGCCCGCGCGATAGCTTGCCGATGCGATAGACAGAAGCAAGGAACCAGAAGATAACGTCATGTTACCTAGTCCATCCGATACTCGCGCAAGCCTTATTGTTCGTCTACGCGACCAAGAGGACAGGGACGCATGGGATGAGGTGATGGCAATCTACGGTCCACTGGTTTTTCGAATGGCGCTGCGCCAGGGTTTGCAGCGGGCTGATGCACAAGACGTTGTGCAACAAGTCTTTACTGCAATCTTTCAGTCTGTGGAGAAATGGCTGGAACAATCGGAACGAGGCCGATTTCGCAATTGGCTTATTGGAATTGGCCGAAACGTTGCTCTCAATATGCTCAACCGAAAACCCAAGGGTGGGATCGGCGCCGGCGGAACAATCGGACACGAGTTGCTTGATCAATTGAAGGCAAAAGAAGACGAACTCGCTTCCGAGTTTGATATCGAATATCAACGCGAAGTCTACCGATGGGCAGCGCAAAGAGTTCAGGCGGACGTTGATCCCAAGACTTGGGAGGCATTCCGAATGACACACGTTGATGGCGTGGCTATCAGCGACGCCGCCAAGCTACTCGGCGTTGGTGTCGGACAAGTCTACGTCGCACGTAGCCGAGTGATGAAACGGTTGCAGAACTTGGTCAGCCAGTATAGCGTGGTAACCGATGACTAGTGTCGGTCCCTTTATGAAGCGTTATCAAATTTGAGCAGATAGCAACAATATGACCGCGATCAAAGGATACGCAGTGATTACAGAACAACCTATTGATGTCGACAACCTCTTCAATTTGCGACCCGAGTTGTTTCCTCATCCGATACGGTCGTTGGAAATGCGGCGGACTGTTTTCGTAGGGGAGAAAGTCAAGATCTTGACGGGCATACGAGAGCGAGAACAACTGGTCGTCGGACGATGGCTCGTCGTGGAATCGATATCACACACGGAATCAGGATTGCAATGCTTCGGACGAAGCGATTGGCACGTTGATAAAAGTGACTTGTCCTTCACCTTTGGCCCTGAGAATATCTATCGCATGGAACCCAGGAGATTTTTCGTTTGGGGGGGGCGTGGAGTTCCAGTCGCTATGCGTAGTGGTGATGGACCGGATGGTCGAACCCCTGCGCGACCGCTGGATGCTCAAGAGGAATTTGTAGATGGATGCGAAAACGTGATCCTGGAGTTTACAGCTTTGGGAAACGTTGCCGCAGAAGCACACTATCGAGAAGTGGCATCATCGAATGCCATTTGGCCCCCATTTGACGAACTGAAATGAAAGATCCAATTAACAACGGTCCTATAGCTCTCCGAGCCGTCGCAGCAAAACCGGAAAAAGGCGATTGCCAGGTGCAAGAAAGGCGTTGTCGATGGTACTACTGAATCGGGAAGCACGAAACACACCGCGGAGGATCAAAATTCATGGCTTCTGATTTTTCTCTATTCAATACGGTTCTCATTTGGGTCTATGGGGGACTCTTGATTTGTATACCTTTATTCGTGTTGCTCGGGGTCGCACAACTTCTGTTTGCGGTTGTCCAGTGGCGTTCCGAGAAACGCACTGGTCGACTCAAACGCGCTGGCGTACTTTTTGTGCTTGCGGCTTTGATGCCAGTTGCACTTCTCGGGTTGTGGAGAGGCATCTTGGGCCCGTCCATGGCGGCAAACTTGATGGCGCAAAGTCAAAAAAGAATCGCGGAAGCTTCCGTTCTTCAGGTTGGAAGCAAAGTGAACGACTTCCAATCTAAGCTTGCTGGTTTGGGGCTTCCTGTGGATAGTCCGAAGATCACAGTACTCAATTTCTTCGCCACTTGGTGCGGTCCTTGCTTGACTGAGTTGCCACATCTTCAGCAAGTCGCCGACAGATTCGCAGACCAAAAGGATGTTGTTTTCGTGGTAGTAGGTCGAGAAGAATCGCAGGAAATTCTCGATGCATTTGCTTCAAAGAACGGGTATCGCTTGCCATTTGTTGCGGACTCGGAAGGAAGCCTGTATTCCACATTCGCGAAAACGATCATTCCTAGAACCTATGTGATCGATCATACTGGAACGATCCATTTCGAAATCGTCGGATTTGACCAAGAGAAGCTGACGGAACTTGGCTCTAAAATCAGTGAACTTATCGATGAGTAGAGACAAAAATCACAGGTCGAAATACGGATTAAAGTTATGGTGAAATCGCTCTTACGTTTTAGGCTCGCAACTCTCCTGATGATTGTCGGTCTCGTCGCGGTATGCTTCGCATGGTACGCCAATCAGGTCTCGGGGCAACCTACCCAGAAGATCATGCATGTTGGAGGATCACTTGCAATGGCTCCGACAATCACCCGCGAATACTTGGTTGTCGACCTCAATGTTTATCGAAATTCAAAGCCGCAGCGATGGCATGTTGTCGTTATGAATCCCAGGGAACGACCTGACGGGTCGACTGTCGCTGAAGTGCTTCGAGTGGTCGGTTTGCCGGGTGAGACAGTTACGTTCTCGGATGGTAACTTGATCATTAATGGTCAAGCAATAGAACCTCCTCAGCGATTACAGAACATAAGATTCCATGGCAACTCGCCGGATGCTGAATCCGCTCAGCCTCCATACACCATCCCGGATGGACACTATTATCTGCTTGGGGACAACCCAGATGAGGCTAAGGATAGCCGAATTTTGGGTGGATACCCAATAGCGGATATCCTTGGGCGAGTTTCAAGCAGATGATGGCTTACGTTTGGCTACGCCATTTTTAAATGATGTTTCGCGTGCAAGATACTATCGAGGGTAGGTGCAATGGAGATTTGTGTATTCGAGGTAGATTGGAAAGCGTTTGAGGCAACTTTTCCAAAGCCTGGCGAATGGATGGAAGTGTGCGATTCTCAAGTCGATTTTGATGCATTCGGTTTCAACATGGAGTGCTCGAGTATCTATGGAAGAGTACGCAGCAAATTGGACGAAGACATTGTCTTTGCGCTCGATCAGCTTTTCTCGGCGGTATGTATCAATGGAGTCCCCAAGAAATGGAATCAATCGAGTCTTTACAAGCCAGTCGTGAAGTATGACAAGGATCAGTTTCAATTCGGGTGCGATGGACCGTTGATACCGCGATCAAGCCCAGAGCAAGTATCCCAAATTCTGGATGCGTTCGCTGCGATTCCGAAAGGCAGTCTGGACGAAAGCATTAAGGTAAACTGGGCGAAGGCCAAGGCGGAGATGTTCGAAAGCCCGAAAGAGTTTGTTTCCTACGTCAAGAATTGGATCAAGGTCCTCAAAGCAATCAAGAAGGCACGTAAAGGGCTTGCGATTGATATCTTCACATAGTCCATGCGTTCGCTGGCGCTGATCTTGGAACAGTTGCCAGTATCGTAAGACGTTTCCTGGATGCGCTTTGCAATGTTCGGTTGTCGTACTACATCCGCATTGTGTGTTCACGAATGCGATAGGTGTTCACAATCGGAAAACCTTCCTTCACTGGGTTTGGTGACGACAAGCCAAGATTAACCCACAATGCCGTGAACTGCTTGATTGCGTAGCTCAACGCGGTTTGCCTGGTGGATTCGAGCCTGCGGCGATCAGCGTCACCTGCTCACCGGGCAAACGCACCATGCAACTAGCACAACACAAACTTTGTCTTGTAGGTTCACGTCAAACCCGGTAGATGTGTTCGGGCATGAATGATTTTGACAATATCGATAGCTAGGCTGTTAGATCCGCCGAATCTTGTCGTCGATGCCGGCCAGAGAAGAGAATCATTGCGGACGCGGCGGAAAAGAATACTCCAACCACTGCGGTGCTCCAAATAGTCCCATGGGGAACAGGAATGTCTTTTGGAAAGTCCGCAGGAAGAGGCATTAAGCTAAAGTAGCCATGAATCACTCCAATCGCACCAATCAGCATCGGTAATCCGATTGACCAGGCCAGCTTCGATTCGCCTTGACTTGAACTTGACGAAGACTTCTTCAAAGCTGTGAGCACGGCGAATAGACCGGTTGTAAACAATAGTGTCCCATAGAGCATGCCTAAACTATTGAAAGATTGGGCGATGAATGAGGATGGCAATTGATTTGCGAGCACTTGGAAAACGAAGAAAGCCACGGATCCACCGACAGCAGCCAACAAAAGCATATTTGATTTTTTCATAATCACTCCCATGAAGCTTGAAAAGTCGATCAATTGCCAAGGCGTTGCTACAGGGGCAATCGAAAGATCATTTTACGGTAAAAATCGATCACATCATTGAGGTGTCACACCATTGTAACGCGACCACGTTCGATCTTTCATGCTGAGGCAAACTTTCACAAGATTCCTTGCTTCGCTATCTCAACGCCATGTACAGAACCAGCGCACTTAGGATTCCGAATGACGTCAAAGCGATCTGGCCTGCTCTCGGTTGGAGAGTCGGGGCAGAGGCGATTAAGGAAGGCACGAAGGCAATTACTGCGTAGATTGCCAGTACCTTCGAGAGATCAATATAGTAAGAAAAGATAGCGATCGGCCAAGGATTCGAGAGAAGCCAGGTAACGATGGCTGCAACAAAAATGGAGAACAATGCGCAATGTCCGTGCCGAAGTCCTGTGAATCGCTCAAAAAGCTTTGATAAGAATGCACAAGCAGCCAAGCCCGAAGATGCTGCCAAACTGATTAGGTGCGCTTGGTCGTTCATTGCGAAGAGCGAAAGCGTTCCATGCCAGGCTAGGGACCCAAATAAGGTAAGCGAAAGGAGGGAGATTCCGAGCGTTGCCAATGCAAGTTTACTGGCGTCGAGAAACGTCGACGAATTGAGTATGTCACCAGCCGTTCTTGCCATCGGTTCCGGCGATTTATGAAAGATCGGGGGTATCATGTGCAATCTCTCCCTCGTTGGATGCGAGAACTTGTCTGGTGTCCTAAGTTGGTCGCTTTGCAACTTAGCGCTTCCTGCTAGTAACAGCCGATTCGCAATTCTTTCTCAAGTCGGAGGGTGAATTAAAGCGAATTTGTTCGATTTTGGCGTTATTGGTTGATCCACCGCCTTGGGTTTGGACCTTTTTGGCTTGATTTCGAAAAAATGGTTTGGTCGGTGCAAGGTCTTGAGGCGGCAAGTTACTTTACATCACAAGACAAACAACACCATTCGGGAGATCGAAACATCCGGTAGCCCAGACTTAGGTGTTTGCCGTTTCGAAATGCCGTTTCCTCTTTCAAAGACTCAGGGTACTTACCATGCGACGACTTGCTGCTTTGACTGCTGTTGCATTATGTCTAGGAACGAGTTTTCGTGCCGAGGCTCAAGAGGCCCCGATCGCTGAGCGTACGGCATCACAGAACTTGGACGCCGTCGTTTCGCAGATCGAGATGCAAGTGCAACTGTCGAAACTGAAGAAGCTCTTTGAGAAAATTGCCGAATGTGAGTTGGAAGTTGCGACCGTAGTTTTTGCTGATCCAGAGGATGAAAAGCGATCTGGTCCATTGCTGTTTCAAAAGCAGAAAATGTTGGACAATTTGAAGGCTGAAGCCAAGGCAACACGCGAGCAATTGGACAAACTGGTTGCGAAGCTCCCACAGGGATCTACAGTCCAGCCAAGTATCAGCTTTAACCAGCCGCTCAATCCTGCGGCGACTCAAAAACATTTACTCCCACGTCCATCGCTACACAGCTATGAGGATATGCCAGAGACGGCAAGAGTGTCGGTCGTTGTTAAGACCGAGTCCAAAGATGCCCACATGATCCTTGGACTGATCTGGGGGGTACTTCGGGAAGAAGACCGACAGTCCGTGTCATTCGATGAAAGCAATCAAGTGATCGTACTCAGTGGCCGGAAGCATTGGGTCGAAAGTGCCCGCAAGTTGATCGAAGCTCTTGCTAAGTCTGGCTCACCAACCTTAAAGGCTACTGAGTCGCGATGAGATACACGGACAGTCCGTCGATTGGCAAGTAAATGTGGGCATGAAAATGATGTCCCGAACAAAACATTCTTGCCCCGTGCTCATGCACAAGACCATTCCGAACCGGTCGACTGATTATCGTTTTGAAACTCCATCTTCCAAGTCACTTACTTAGGGTACTCACCATGTTAAGATTTGCTGCTTTGACTGCTGTTTTATTGTGCCTAGGAGCATGTTCCCGCGCCGAGGCTCAAGAGGACTTGTTGGGGGTACATACGCCAAGCCAAAACCTCGATGCGTATATCTCCCAAATGGAGCTTCATGTGCAGCTAACGAAGTTGAAGAAGCTCTTCGAGAAAAAGGCAGAGGCCGAAATGGAACTTGCGACTGTGGCTGGTGAAGCAGATCAAGAGAAAGCACCCTTCGTCGAAAAAAAGCAGAAGGTGATCGAAAGTCTAAGAGTTGAATCCGACAAAACTCGAGATCAGATCTCCCAATTAGCAAAAGGGCTCCCTCAAGGCTATCCGCTGCAACTCACCAGCAATTTGGATCAGTCCGTCAGCCCCGTCCAGGCTGCACAAAAGCTACATTCCTACTCGCTAAAGAATTCCGCATCGGCGCAAGAGACCGCACCGGAAGTGGTGGCCGTAAAAGTCGAGTTCACCAAAGCCAAATTGATCACTGAGCTTCTCTGGGGTGTTCTTAAAACAGAAGGCAACCGCTCCGTGGGAGCCGATGAGCGCGCAAACCTAATTATTCTTCGCGGCGATAAGCAGTGGATTGAGAATGCTCGCAAGTTGATCGAAGCGCTCGATAGGCGTGACTCGCCAAACCAGTAATCGTCAGTGTCGCGGCAATGCCGCGAGTTGAATGTCAAACAGTCCAGTTCATCCAGTTCGGCAACACGGACATGCCGCGTCGGCGTGTCTCACGTTAGGACCATTCGAAAGTTGAACAGAGGTTCAAAATGATTGCGAGTAAAGGACTTGGCCGTAAGGCGATGAAAGCCAGTTGGTTGGCGACCTGCATGGTTTCTGCATTAACTTCGTGCTGCTCGATCGCTTACTGTCAGGCCGATCCAAATGGTGTTCCAATCACAAAGGAACAGCTAGCGAAAAACGAGGCTGAGTCAAAGCTATGGCATGAGACGATGGAGAAATTCAACGGCTTGATCAAAGAGAAGAAATGGCGAGAGGCGGAGGCGCTAGCGAACGAGATGGCAACCAAATTCGGCTTCGAAGATGCGCTCGTTCAAGGAATGCTATGGGTCTCTGTCAACGGGGAGCGTCAAATACAGGGGCTCGCGCCGTTGATTAGGGAGACGGATGCTCCCGATCGAAAGACTCCGTTCATCAAATTGTATAGTCTCAAGGAAGTGTTACCGAAGGCTGACGATGAGGTTCCTGTATTCGTGGATGTCTTGACCGAATGTATCTCCGCGGCCATCGAGCCAGTTGGGACGGATAAATCGGAATCAAAACTTGTTTATGATGAAGAGAATAAAAGGCTGGCGGTGGTGGCTTCCAAGCCCCAACATCAGCTTGTGGCATCGATACTAAAACGCCTCAACAAAACGACGAACGCGGTAGGCGGAAAACTAGGGGAACGTCCGAAAGCGGAGATACAGCTTCAATCCCTGCTTAAGCTCTATCCCACTGCGGATGTCGACAAGGATGGTTGGCTTACCCAGCAAGAAGTACGAGAACTCTTTCCTGATGCTGATGCCGATGGTGATGGAAAAGTCACGCCTGTCGAAGCCCGCAATTATCTTGCCAAACAGAAGAACTAGCACCCGTAGCAAGAAGAAAGATGATGTCATGAAAATGAACACATATTCTTGCCCCCATTTTCTTGCCTAATCAAAATGCGAAGTGCGGGATGTCGCAATCAAAAGGATCGAATATGATTCCAAATATCGAATGCTCAGACGAACTGCTTCTTGGAATCCTGAACCAGGATTCTGGGGGATCAACCGAGCTAGGTTTGCAGCATCTCGACAACTGCGAACATTGCCAAGCGAGGATCGAAGAGCTCGCAGCTAATGAGCACCAATGGACGCTCGCGCGGGAGGGACTTTGCTCGCGCGTTGAGGGTGGACGGGATGTTGGAAATGATTTCCAGAATCCGACGCGGTTTCATCCCACAGCCGAGCACTTCTCCGATTGGACGGACACAATGGCAAAGCAGCTTCTTCAGCCACCGTCGCATCCGGAAATGTTGGGACGACTGGGACGCTATGAAATCGAAAGGCTTGTTGGCTCAGGGGGCATGGGAGTCGTCTTCAAAGCCTACGATTCTGAGTTGCATCGATCGGTCGCTATCAAGATGCTGGCGCCCCATTTATCGGGCAGTCGGTCTGCTCGCGAACGATTCGCCCGCGAAGCTCGTGCTGCGGCGGCTATCGTGAATGATCACGTGGTACCGATTCACAACGTCGAAACGGAACACGCAACGCCATACTTGGTGATGCAGTACATTGCTGGCGATTCGCTGCAAGCGAGGGTGGATCGAGATGGGTCACTAGATGTTTGTGAGATCCTGCGCATCGGGATGCAGGTCGCCATCGGCTTGGCGGCAGCGCATGCGCAAGGGCTGATTCATCGCGATGTCAAACCGTCGAACATCATGCTCGATGAGAACGTTGCTCGAGCGTTGCTCACCGATTTCGGGCTAGCCCGCACACAAGACGAAGCGTGTTTAACACGCAGTGGTTTTCATCCTGGAACACCTCATTACATGTCACCCGAACAAGTTCGGGGCGAAGAGCTCGATGGCCGCAGCGATCTGTTCAGTTTAGGATGCGTGCTCTACGCCTTGTGCACGGGGCATCCTCCGTACCGGGCGGACTCGGGATATGCAGTGATGCGACGCATTACCGACGAACAGCCGCGTTCGATTCGCGAACAGAACCCTCTGATTCCAGAGTGGCTTGAGCGAGTTGTAATGCGACTGTTGGAGAAAGATCGAGAAGCGAGATTTCAGTCAGCGGAAGAACTCTCGCAAATTCTCGAGCAGTGTTTAGCTCACGTGCAAAAGCCGGCGACGGAGCCACTCCCGCAAGCTGTCGTACCTAAGGCATCCTTCTTCGATCGCGGGCGAATCCGAAATTGGATTTTGGGCGGCATGGCGAGTGCGTTTTTGTTCTTTGCAGGTGTTTTTATTGTCCTGGAAACGAATAAGGGAACCATCACGATCAAGAGTGAAGCGGACAACGTTCCGATTCGAATCAAGAGATCCGATAAAGTTGTTGATGAAATGGTGGTGAGTCGCACTGGAAAGTCGGTTCGGCTAGCGGCAGGTGAATATGTGATTGAGTTCGACGGCGATTCAGAGGATCTTGTGGTCGAAGGCGGAAGCGTCGCATTGGTCCGAGGCGAGACAAAAACACTTCAGATTGTTTACAAGAAATCGGATGGCCCTGAATCGCGATTGAGTAAAGGGACTCCGACCAGGGAGAACTACGAAAAAGCCATCGAAGAAAACGAACGACTCGTTGCCATCAATAATACTGAATACGTCCGAAAACTGGCAGTCGAGCATAGCAAAATGGGTGACTGGTTCCTTTCGGAGGGCAATGGCGCAGAGTCCCGCAAGTACTACGAGAAATCACTTGAGGTCACTGAGCGTCTTTTGGCCAGCGCACCTGAGAATTCAGAGTACTCCCAAAACTTGGCCACCGCCTATGACAAACTGGCCGGCCTATTTCTTTCGCAAGGCAATGGTGCTAAGGGCGACGAGTACGCCAACAAAGCGCGTGAAATTCGTAAGCGGCTCGCGTCCATAGCCAAGAGTGCTATGTCGGAATCAACTTCGACAGAGAAGGACAAGCGAGTACTGTCAGCGATATCAAGGCTGGATGCCCCGGCTAAGATCACTGTTGATGAAGAACTTGGCGTCGTAACGTTAAAGGGCTCGCGGGATGATGTCGCAAGAACAAATCGAATCCTAGAAATGATTCGCAAACTGGCCAACAAGCAGTCTCTGTCGATGTTCGACGAAACGCCTGCTTCGGAATCAACGACGCCGGTGAAGGACAACAGAGTATTGTCTGCCATATCACACCTGGATGCTCCAGCAACGATCGCGGTGGATGAAGAGCATGGAATTGCAACAGTGAAGGGTTCGAAAGCTGACGTCGAAAAAACCATTAGAACGATAGAGATGATTTGTAGAGTAGCCGACGAGAACCCTTCCACACCGATCGATTGGTCAAAACTGAATACCGAAGTACCTGTTGTCACGTCGGAACTAGCCGCAACTGTAAATGAGTTTAACTTCAATCAGAAAAATTGGTGGGCGGCAGCCAATTACCCTTTGTTGACTGAAGACGAAGTGTGTGCTGCGTTATGGTGGCAGGCGAACCACACAAATATTTCTCCTGAGCTAAGAAAAGAATTTCTGGCAATCGTGCTCAATCGCAAATTGCCGACTGGATGGTCGATTCGATTAAGCAAAATTCAGGGGGAGATGCGGGAACGTGTTCTCCAAGGGACAACTCTCCTGCAATCGAACTCCATTGAAATCAACTTGATGCGGGGAGACCAAGTTGCCTCGACCATTCGCAGTAAATTTGTTGGGACGAACCACCCTTCACGCGATCAATCCACTTCTCCGCTTGCCGATGCGATCGCCAATTTCAACAAGGAGCGAGCAGGCGTTGAACCCCCGCTAACTTTAGCGGAAACCCTCGCGGCACTTGCGACTCTTTGGGCCAAAGAGCCCGATCGACGGCAGGAGTTGTCTGGACTCAGTGAGGAGGCTGTCTCGAAGCTAAAGACACTCGCGGACCATCTCACCATGGACGGAATCACCATTGATTCATCACTTCGGGATCACAAGGTTGGAGAGAGCAAGTTTCTAACTTGGAAGATAGACCTCGCTGTGATGTCCGATTCAGGTATTGGGTGGGCAGAAACGTTCCCGATACGGAAACGATTCATTCAGGTCGAATCGGACCGGATTTCAGCGAGAATGAAGGAGCCAACTGCTCTCCACACTTACAAAACGCCCTCGCCGGAAGTCGACTTTTCGAAGCCTAAGGCGACCATGTCTACAGTTGCGTCTGACTTGGCCTCGGTGGTAAACGACTTCAATCGTGTTCATACAGAGTTGTTGCGATCGTCGAACTCTCCTTCGCTTACAGAAGACGAGTTGGTAGCAAGTCTCTGGTGGCAGTCCAGGCAATCAGATCTCACAGAAGAATTGAAGGAATTTGCTCGAGAAATCGCGTTGACTCGAACGCTTCCTAAGGGTTGGTCTCTCGGATTGCGGTTGACTAAATGGGGCAATGACAAGTTTTGGGAAACGCCAGAGCAAACAAAATCTATCGAGATTGAGCTGAAACGTGGAGACGGGAACTTGATTAGTATACGGAGTCAGTACGTGGCGTCACGACTGATCACTTCGTTGACTTACCGCCCCGACACCCCTTTGCGATCGGCCATAGCCAAGTTTAATTCGCAGTACACCACTTCAGAGCCTTCAGTCACATACGATGAAGTTGTGGCGGCTATTTCGACTCTCATGGAAAATTCCCCGAGTGAGTTGGCGAGTTCCCATGGTCTGACTGAGAAGTCCATCCAAGCACTTCGGCAGGTCGCCATGACGCACGAAATGGCGGATTTTACATTTGAGCGACTTCAATCGTTGGAACTACCAGACGGAGACAAGTTTGCAACTTGGACAGTGCGATTGACATCGCCCGAGCGCGATCACGATGGGAAAACTCAATCCTTTGAGATTCGGAAACGGTTCATCAAAGTCGAATCGGACCGGATTTTAGCGGGAATGAATGCGCGAACTGCTCTGCAAACGGATAAGAAGCCTGTGCCGCTGCTCGACTTTTCGAAGGTCAAAATTTCTACGTTCGAGTCTGACTTGACTGCGGCAGTCGAGGAGTTCAATCAACTCCACTCTGAAAAGTTGCGTGCCTCGAACTCACCGCCACTTACCGTAGACGAGTTGGTCGCAAGTCTCTGGTGGCAATACAGCCAATCTGAGCTCCGTGATGAAATCAGCGAGACAGTAAAAGAGATCGTAATCACTCGCAAATTGCCACCCGGCTGGTTTATTAAGCTGAATAGTCGCGGATGGGAACTGCCACAACTATGGTGGCAAGAAAAGGACTTTAGCTCGAGCGCAATTCAGATCAACTTGATTGGGAAAAAAGGACTCGCTGCGACTATTCGGAATCAATTTGTTTCATCCGATGCTACCTCAATCCAGCCTCCCGAATCGCAATTGAAGACGGCCATCGAGGTGTTCAACAAGTCGCATTCGGAAGAACCACGCTTGACACTTGATGAAATCTTGGCTGCGCTATCGACGCTTTGGGGGAAACAGAGTTGGTATTCGTCCGATGAACTGAAGCCTTCCACGATGGCTGCGTTGATAGCTGTTATGGATAGGCAAGTGATGAATGGAGTCAAGATCGAGCTATTGCGATCCTACGAAACTGGAGACGACCGCTTTTCTGTTTGGTCGATTCGACTCGTGGTTCAGGATGAGCAAGATGGCAGTACTCAGGCGTTTACAATTCGCGAGCGATTTCAGAAGGTCAACTCATTCTCAGATGAAATGATTCATTGGGGAAAGCCAAGTGACGCTGGACTGCAGGCAGGATTCCGATTCAAGCCTGCGCAAACGAGGTACTTGGCTGGCCAAGTCGTCGATGTCGAGTTCTTCTACCGTACCATTCACGGAAAGGGTTTGGAGGCAACGCTTCCTAACGCATTTCACTTCAACAAAATCGAAATCGACTTGAATCGAGCCGATGGAAAGCAGAGGCTTTCAGTTGAGCATGATCGAGAGAAGATAATCGGAGGTTGGCGAGTCGAGGGGATCGGCGAGCAACCTACATTGTTCAAGAATCGAAAGATTCGTTTTGTAGACTCACCTGAAGAAGTGACCATTGCGAGGGAGGTCTCCGACGATTGGACCACCAACGTCATGTTGCCGATCAATACGAAATGCGACATCGCATTTGATGTTCCCGATTTCGCCGAACCATCGAAGAAATCAGCTTCGCTACTGACCGGTGGTACTCAAATTTCCATCTTGAATGCAGGCGATGAGAAGAGACCACCAGCGAACCCGCTGGATTCGAAGACAATTCCGACACTCAGTTATGAATCCTTTCTTCAGACGGAATTGGATTCGGTGAAGCTTAAGTATAATCAAGGGCTAGCCTCTAGAGATGAAGTGCTGAAGGCGGAGATGAAGTTCGTCGAAGCAAAAATCAGGACTGCCGAAGCAGAGAGTGTTGCCTCGTTGCCAGCACTTCTGAAGGAACGTGAAGGCATACTGCAGAAAGCATTTCTCGCGGCAAAAACCAATTATGAGTCTGGACTAATTGGAATCGATGAATTCTCTCAGGTGGTGACAGAGCTTGTCGACGCGAAATTTGCATCACGGATTGCGACTGAGGGAATTGCAGGGTCGCTTGACTCTGTTTCGCCAAACGACGTGTCGATTATGCTCATCGAAGAATTCTTCGTTAAGCAAAAAGCGCTGGGAGGTGACCACCCAGAACTGTTGCAATTGCGAGACAATGTCTTGAAGTTGAGATTTGATCATACG
>Ga0255128_1000032_pt1 | contig 46606 bp, 45 predicted proteins | sample Law_Miss_RepC_8d_FD_188562 | JGI IMG/M metagenome (GOLD analysis project Ga0255128, IMG submission 188562) | Freshwater microbial communities from St. Lawrence River, New York, United States - Law_Miss_RepC_8d | ecosystem: Environmental > Aquatic > Freshwater > River | place: USA: New York... | reverse complement strand
ATAAATGCACTGAGTGCGTTGGCCACTATGATGTGCCTCAGTGTCGCCAAGTATGTCCAGTGGATTGCATCCCGCTTCATCCTGAGCATGTGGAGAGCAAAGATCAGTTGATGCAGAAATATAAAAATCTGACTGGTAAATCGAGCTAGTTAAGTGTTGCTGTGCAGCTCCATGGTGGCTGTGCTCATGTCGTTCTTTGAAATCAGCGGCATGACTTTTAGAAAACAAGACATTGCTCGGTCAATATCAATTTGTTCCTCAAGTCTTGGTTTTTTTAGAACATAGTCGGCCACATCTAAATTTCTTTTTCCTTCTTCAGAGTCTCTCGGGTGACCAATGCCAAGCCTTAGGCGCCAGTAGTCATTGGTATTGAGGTGTGCACTGATGTCTTTTAAACCATTGTGTCCACCCAAGCCGCCAGCCCACTTCAGGCGCGCAACGCCAGGCTTTAAGTCCAGTTCATCGTGGACGACCAACATGGCGTCTGGATTGATTTTGTGGAAGCGAGATAAAGCAGCAACGGCTTGACCGCTTCTGTTCATGAATGTTGAGGGCTTTAACAGGTAGGCGTCTTCAGAGCCTAATTTAATTTTAGCGATTTGACCAAAAAATTTAGGATCATCCTGCCAGTTGCCTTGGTATAGACGCGCGATTTCATCCAGCAGCAAAAAGCCAGCATTGTGCCGATCTTTTTCGTGTTTGGTGCCAGGATTGCCAAGGCCAACAATTAATTTGAACATAACGCTACTTTAGTCTATTTTTGGGGCGAAAAAAAACCCGCGCAGTGCGGGTTTTTCATCAGGTTGAAAAGATTACTTCTTTTCTTCCTTTGGTTCTTTAGCAGTTGTTGCAACAGGTGCTGCTGGAGCAACTGGAGCTTCGGTTGTTTCTGCCTTAACAGTTGGAATACGAGCATTCGCAACCACTGGGTTTTCAACTTCTAAGTGAGGCACTAGTGAAAGACCTTTTGGTAATGCAATGTCTTTAACGTGAACTGAGTGACCAACTTCGATCTTGCTTAAATCAACTTGAATAAATTCTGGTAAGTCTGCAGGTAAGCAAATTACTTCGATTTCAGTTGCGATGTGGCTGATCAAAGCGCCACCTAATTTAACAGCAGGTGCAATCTCAGCATTCACAAAGTGCAAAGGCACTTTCACGTGAATCTTCTTGTTGATATCTACACGTTGGAAGTCAATGTGTAAAACCAATGGCTTGAAAGGGTGCATTTGATAGTTACGCAAAAGAGCTTTTTGAGTCTTTCCTGCAACTTCAATGTCTAAAATTGATGAGTGAAATGCTTCTTTACGCAAAGCGTGAAAAAGTGCATTGTGATCTAGCTCTACAGCTTGAGGGGCTTCAGTACCACCATAAATAATGCCGGGTGTTTTTCCAGCATTGCGCAGGCGGCGGCTCGCACCCGTTCCCTGTACGCTACGTTCGTAAGCGACAACTTTCATATGAACTCCAAATAATTAAAAAATAAAGGCTTTTCTGTTCGCGACCAAACAGGAAAGCCCTCTATTCTATCGTAAAAAGCTTGATTCTTAGGGGAATATATTAAGAATCAGCAAATAGTGACATCACAGAATCACCGGTGCTGATGCGAGAGAGTGTCTCGGCCAGCAATGGTGCTGTAGATAAAACTCTGATTTTATTGAGTTTTTTAGCTTCGTCATTGAGTGGGATGGTGTCAGTGACCACCACCTCATCCAAAGCAGATTCAGCGATACGGCCAACGGCACCGCCCGATAGAACTGGGTGGGTACAGTAAGCCACCACACTCTTGGCACCACGCTCTTTAAGAACTTGGGCTGCCTTGCAAAGCGTGCCGCCTGTATCGATCATGTCGTCCATGATCACGCAGTGACGGCCTTCAACTTCACCGATCACGTGCATCACTTCTGAAACGTTGGCTTTTGGACGGCGTTTATCGATGATCGCCAAATCACATCCCAACTGTTTGGCCAGAGCTCGTGCTCTAACAACACCACCAACGTCCGGAGACACCACCAATAAATCTGGGCTCTTTTTGGTTTGCAGATCGGTCAAAAGAATCGGTGAGGCGTAAATGTTATCAACTGGGATATCAAAAAATCCCTGAATTTGGTCAGCGTGCAAATCCATGGTCAAGACACGGTCAACGCCCGCTACTTGTTGCAGCATATTGGCCACTAAGCGAGCAGAAATCGCCACGCGGGCAGATCTTGGTCTTCTGTCTTGACGGGCATAGCCGAAGTAAGGAATCACTGCGGTAATCCTACCTGCAGATGCACGCTTCAATGCATCAACCATGATCATCAGTTCCATCAGGTTGTCATTGGCAGGGGCGCAGGTTGATTGAAGAACCACCACATGTTTACCACGAACGTTTTCTTGAATTTCTACTTGAATTTCACCGTCTGAAAAGCGACCAACTTCAGCTTTTCCAAGAGGAATATTTAAGTGATCAGTCACGGCCTTGGCCAAAGCAGGATTGGCATTGCCAGTGAAAACCATCATGGTTTCATGTTGCATAAGTTCTTTTGTCATATTTGGTGTTTTATGAATGAGTAGTTAGATTATGCGACAAGTTTTGGCAGGGGAAGAAGGATTCGAACCTTCGCATGCCGGAATCAAAATCCGGTGCCTTAACCAACTTGGCGACTCCCCTCTCGCATCTACTCCTATGAACTTGGATTGTATGACGGATGCCTTGCAAGACCCCGCACCACAAAACCGATCCATTGATGAGGTAGTTGACTCAGTAAATCATTGGCTAGCTCAGATTCAAGGGCAACAAACACGCTGCTACCTGATCCTGACATCCTTGGGCTCGATTGCGGAGCCTGTTGGCGAAGCCAGTTTAATACCGCTGCAACTTCCTGATACTTTTGAATCACAACCTCTTCACAATCGTTCCTGCCAAATTGTTCAAGATTGGGTGAATCAATAAAGTCTGAGATTGTAACGGTTGGGTGATTTCTCGTCAAATTTGGGTCTTTGAAGATGTCCACAGTTGGAATGTGAACTTTTGGATAAACCAATAAAAAACAGGACTCTGGAAGGCTCACGGCTTGAAGAAGCTCGCCGATGCCCTCTACAAAAGCATTTTGACCAAACAAGAAAAAGGGCACATCGGCACCTAATTTCACCCCTAAATTCATCAATTCTTTGCGGCTTAACTGAAGCCCCCATAATTCATTGAGGCCCCAAAGAGTTGCGGCTGCATCGGAGGATCCTCCACCAAGACCGGCTCCCATCGGAATGCGCTTTTCAACTTGAATGGTGCAACCTTGCTTGGTTTGGCTGTATTCCTGAAGTAGTTTGGCAGCTCGAACAACCAGATCTTCTTCGGGAGGAACGTTCACAGCTCCTGTTGGGCGGTGCACGAGTCCGTCAGTTGAAGCAGTCAGATAAATATCATCATGAAGATCAATCAATTGGAAAACAGATTGCAATAAGTGATATCCGTCTTTTCTTTGTCCAACAACGTGAAGAAAGCGGTTTATTTTTGCGGGGGCCTTGATGTGCAATGCGTTAGTCATCAAGCTCTTCGAAAATTATTTTTATCTCAATCTGGCCAGCCGTTGTTTTTCTTGCAAGGTCTAGTTTTTTTATTTGATTTTTTTCAGTCCACTGAAATGTCATGGTCCAACCATCTTGGATGATTTTTTGAGCCCTCAGTCGCTCATCTCTTTCAATGCTCGCAGGTGCGCCAACTCTTGCTTCACCACTCAACCATTTTGACAATCCTCTTGCTGGCAAAGGCAGTCCTGTATAGCTTTGCAACAATGCATCAGCATCATGCGCTTCAAAAATCTTATCACCGTCTTCTAGCTTCGCACCTGAAGGATTGATGGTGATTTTTGCCAAGGCACCACCCATTGGGTTTCTGATATCCAAGATGTCGGTTTGAGCCTCATGACTCAAGGTGAATGCACCACTACCACCGTTCTTAGAATCTTTGCCACTGACCTTAACTGCAAAGCGACCATCCCATAATTGAGGAGATTTTTTTGACGAGCTTGGCACTCTCTCTGGCCAAAGTCTGGTCATCGTGTCTTTCAACGTTTTATTGTTGGCATCCAATGCTTCAGATTTTCTCCAGATGGCATCCGCACCTTTGCGATCTTGATTGACCCAAAGAGCTTCTCCCAAGTGGGCGCCAATTTCTGCTTCAGGCTTGGTTTCAAAGGCTTTGTTTAATTGTTCAATCGCTAAGTTTATGTTGCCCAATCGAAAGTTGGCCCATGCAAGACTGTCTAAGATGTACATGTCATCGGGCGCCAACTGATGGGCTTTTTTCAGAAGATTGACTGCTTCTGGAAGTCTTATGCCTCTGTCTGCAAAAGAGTAACCCAAGGCATTGAGGGCATTTTTCTCATCAGGTTTTTTTTGAATGATACGGCGCAATGTTTTTTCCATCGCATCATAATTCTTTGCTTTTTCTGCACCCAGTGAAAAAGTGTAAAGAATATCTAAATCATTAATTTGAGGAATGGATCCTTGCAGGATGTTGAAAAAAGCAATGAGGCTGGCCTCTTCATCTTGAGCTCTGGCTAAAAGTGGGCGCCAGGAGTTGATTAATTTTTCTTTGGCTGCGATGGTTTTTAGTTGGCTTAATTGCAGTTGGGCTGGCTTGACACTCTCAGCCCATCGTTGATTCAACATTAAAAGAGTTGTCAGTATTTCTTTAGCATCTTTAGGATTGATTTCATCCCAAAGTTTTGCGGCGTCTAAAGCCAATTCTGGAGAATTGCCAGCAATCGCTATTTCCATGGCTCTTTGAGCAAGCGGGCCATCTCGCAGAGTTCGGGCCATGCTCATATAGGTTTGGTAGGCAGTGGATGCTTCTCCGCGTTGCAGGCTGATTTCTGATGCCAAAATTTGAAACATTTGCTCTGCTGAAAGGCTTTTAGCCGGAGCGGACCATGCCTGAAGGCTGGCTGTGGCAAAGATGGTGCTGAGCAAAAGTTTAAGTTTTATTGTCATAAGCACATTCTAATCTCACCGCCTACAATTGGCATATGCCTGAATTGCCAGAAGTTGAAGTTACCAAACAGGGGGTAGAGCCTCATGTTGTCGGTAAAGCTGTGACCAGTGTTGCCATTTACGATGGCCGCTTGCGTTGGCCTGTGCCTGCGAATTTAAAAAAACTACTTCTAGGAAAAAAACTCACCCAAATTAAACGACGTGGCAAATACTTGTTATTCAGAATGGAAGATGGGTATTTGTTAATTCATCTTGGCATGACCGGCGTTCTCAGGGTGGCAAATCCAAAGGATGAGCTAAAAAAACATGATCGCGTTGAAATTGGCTTCGGCAAAAAATTATTGCGCTTGCATGACCCTAGAAAGTTTGGCGCGGTCTTGTGGGCGGCAGATGAAGATGGTGAAATTGAACGCCATCCACTGATTGCTAAATTAGGGGTTGAACCATTTTCAGATGATTTTTCAGACGAGAAGGCAGGGCCACACTTGTTCGAACATGCAAAGGGCCGACAAATTTCTATCAAGCAGTGGTTGCTGGCGGGTCAGGCAGTGGTTGGTGTTGGCAATATTTATTGTTCAGAAAGTTTATTTTTAGCGGGTATTCACCCAGAGATGCCAGCGGGAAAGTTATCTAAGCCAAGGGCATCTTTGTTGGCATTGGCGATCAAAGATACCCTGAGTCGCGCGATCAAAGCGGGTGGTAGTAGCTTGAAAGATTTTGTGAACAGCGATGGTAATCCTGGGCACTTCATGTTGCAAACCAAAGTCTATGATCGTTGTGGATTGCCATGCGTTAATTGCAAAGCCCCCATCAAGCAAATAGTCCAGGGACAGCGGTCCACCTACTTCTGTTCCAAATGTCAGAAAAAGTAATGAAATTTTCAGAAGTTAAAAACTTCACACAAGATCTGATTGATTGGCAAAAAAAATTGGGCCGTCATGATTTGCCCTGGCAAAAAAATAGAACTGCTTACCGTGTTTGGTTATCGGAAATCATGTTGCAACAAACACAAGTTTCAACCGTGCTAAATCGTTACGATGAGTTCTTAAAAATATTTCCAACCGTTGAGTGTTTGGGCGCGGCAACAGTCGATGAAGTTTTGGCGCAATGGAGTGGTATGGGGTATTACACACGTGCCAGAAATTTACATCGATGTGCACAATCCGTGATGACTGATCATGATGGGGTCTTTCCGAGTGATCCTAAGGTATTGGAGTCTTTGCCAGGCATTGGCAGATCTACAGCGGCTGCGGTTGCGGTGTTTTCATATGGCAAGAGAGCTGCCATCTTGGATGGAAATGTAAAAAGAGTCTTGGCCAGAATTTGGGGTTTTGATCAAGATTTGACTAAAACGCTGCACACCAATCAATTGTGGTCTCATGCTGAAAATTTATTGCCTCATAAAAAGTCTGATCTGATTGCTTACACGCAAGGTCTGATGGATTTTGGTGCCACTCATTGCACTCAATATCAACCAGCATGTATCGACCCTCAAAAGGGCTCATGCCCATTTAAGAAGTCCTGCATTGCGTATTTAAGCGAACGAATTAATCAAATCCCTTTGAAAGTTAAAAAAGTCAAAGTTGAAAAAATTGATATGACTTGGTGGGTGATGATTCATCAAGATCAAGTCTTATTAGAAAAAAGGCCAGAAAAAGGAATTTGGGCCGGCTTGTGGTGTTTTCCAGAAAGCCAAGAACTGGTAAAAGAACCATCACAAACAATGCCTGCGTTCAAGCATGTGCTCACGCATCGGCAGATGACCATCAAGCCCATCAAAGTGCATCTAAAGAAGCGTGTTCGTATACAAGAGAATCAACAGTGGTTTTCACTGAATGATGTGGGTGGCCTGGGTTTGCCTAAGCCGATGTCTCTTTTTTTAAAGAGTTTAGATCTAGTTCGCGATGGCGAATGAGTAAGTGAAAATCATCTTCAGCAATCGCTTGAGATTTCTTTTTGAAATAATCAAATAAACAATTGACCAAATAAACCGAGCGATGTTGTCCACCAGTGCAACCAATCGCAATGGTCAGGTAACTTCTTCTATCCGCTTGATACTTTGGTAGCCAGGTTTCTATGAAGCGACGTATGTCATCACCCATCGCTTGAACTTCGGGGTGTTCTCTTAAGAAGTTAGCAACTTCTGGATCGTTACCGGTCAATGGTCTTAATTGTGGATCGTAGTGTGGATTTGGCAGACATCGAACATCAAAAACCAAATCCGCATCTCTTGGAACACCATGTTTGAATCCAAATGACTCAAACAAAATGGTCAGGCCTGGACGTTCATTTTTTAAGAGATCTTGTATCCAAGATCTGAGCGTGTGTGCTTTGATGTGGCTGGTATCAATGTTGTGTGCAGTCTCTGCAAGATCAGCCAAGAGTAAGCGCTCTTTTTCAATCGCATCAATCAATGCAACCTGAGGGCTTCTATTGTCATCAGGTTTTGATAGCGGGTGTCTTCTGCGTGTTTCTGAGAAACGCTGCACCAGAGTTTCTGTGTTTGAATTTAAAAACAGAACGCGCACATCATGATGTTGTTTTAACTGTTCAATGATGGCTGGAAGTTCTTTGATTGATTGTCCGCGCCGTGCATCAACAGCAACAGCTAACTTTTCTCTACCTTGTTTGCTAAGAGATTGAACCAAATCGTGAATGAAATCGACCGGTAAGTTGTCGACACAATCATACCCAGCATCCTCTAGGGCATTCAAGGCAACTGATTTGCCTGAGCCAGAGATTCCGGTGATGATGAAGACGCGCATATTAAATCAGACGACTTTGATTTTTATTGGCATCCTCTGATGCCATCAGCTGACGTTGACGTTCCATGAATTCTTTTAATGTGTCAATGCCACGCAGTTGCAAGATGGTGTTACGGACAGCTGCTTCAACCAACACGGCCAAGTTTCGACCAGCTGCCACTTGAATTTTCACGCTGCGAATAGGAAAGCCAAGCACATCGATTGACTGACCATCAATTGGTAATCTTTCAAACTCACCATCATTTCTTCGAACCAATTGAACGATGAGTCTTAACTTCATTCTTCGTCGAACAGCTGTTTCACCGAAAATGGTGCGGATGTCTAAAAGACCAAGACCGCGGACTTCTAAGAGGTCTCTCAAGATTGGCGGGCATCGGCCCTCAATGTAATCCGGACCAAGTCGGGCAAAGTCAACGGCATCATCAGCAACCAAGCCGTGACCCCTTGAAATAAGCTCTAAACCTAATTCACTTTTACCTAAGCCTGAGTCACCCGTGATTAAAACACCCATGCCCAAGATGTCCATGAATACGCCATGCATGGTGACGCGTGGTGCGCCAACTTTGGTCAGGTACATGCGCAAGCGGTCGATGACTTCTGCGGCTGATGTGCTTGATTTAAACAAAGGTGTTGATGATCTTTGACAATAAAGTACCAAGTCATCATGAGGCTCGCAGCCATCTGCCACGATCAAGCATGGCGGTTTTAAAGATATCAGCCCTGCAAGTTCACGCTTGCGATTATCAGGATCTAATTTTTCGTAATAGTTGATTTCTGGAACACCAAAAACCTGCATGCGGTCTGGGTGAATAAGATTCAAGTGACCAACAAGATCTGATGATGAAGAAGCAAGTTTGACTGCTTCAGCGCTGAAGCTGTTATCCGCTCCTTCAAGGCCTGCAATCCAGCTTAATTTCAACTCAGAAATATTGTCATCAAAGAGCGTTTGTGCGGTGACGCTGGCTAAATTGAGTGGCTGGGTCATTTGATTAATTCCAGGCGGTCAGTAATTGATAAATATTATCAGCACTGGGCTCTGTCAGCAGAATGTTTTTATTTTTATTGTTTGAAATGGTTTGGGCTATTTTTGCAAGAATGTCTAGGTGTGCTTGAGTTGCGGCTTCAGGAACGAGCATGATGACCAATGCTTTGACAGGTTGCTTATCAGTTGCATGAAAGTTGATACTTTCTTTCAATCGCACAAAACCGATGTGAGCTTGTTCAAGAAACTTTACTCTGCCGTGAGGAATTGCGATGCCATTGCCTAAAGCGGTTGAACCAAGAGCTTCGCGCTCTTCTAAACAAGCTATGACTGAATTCGCTGAAATGCCGTGATTTTTTTCAAATTGTTGTGCAATGAAAATAAATAACTCTTCACGAGAAGAAACCTCAATATCTAAAGAGATATTGTTGGGGGTGATGAGTTGGGCCAAGGCGTTCATGTGTGCAGTGCATTATAAGATTGCCTTGGCCTATTTAATCAAGTGTTTTTCAAGGTTTGATGGTGATGATCTTGTACTTTTTCTTTGTGCTTGAGTACTTGTCTGTCGAGTTTGTCTACGACTAAGTCCATCGCGTGATACATATCGCCATTGTGGGCCTCGGCAAAGAGGTCTTTGCCTTTCAGGTGAAGCGTGATTTCAGCGTGATTGCGAAGATCCTTCTCTTTTTCATTATTAATAGACAAAGTGACCGTCATGTTCTGTACTTGGTCGAAATGGCCGCTGATTTTTTTTAATTTGTCTTCTAAATGCGAACGCATCCCAGGGGTGATTTCGACGTGATGACCCAAGATTTTTATATTCATCTATTGCTCCCTATTGTTTTCTACGCAAATGAACGGCAGGGATGCGCAGAGATTCCCTGTATTTGGCAATGGTTCGTCTAGCCACCACAAACCCTTTTGAAGCCAGCAGATCAACGATTTGAGTGTCTGAGAGGGGTTTTTCTTTGTTTTCTTCGGCAATAGCCTGTTTGATCAAGCTTCTGATAGCGGTTGACGATACCGAACCACCAGTATCGGTGGATATTTGGCTGCCAAAAAAGTACTTGAATTCAAAACAGCCAGCAGGCGTGGCCATGTATTTTTGAGTGGTTACGCGAGAAACTGTGGATTCATGCATGCCAATCGTGTCTGCAATTTCCCTCAAAACCAGCGGTCGCATAGCGATCGGCCCATGATTGAAGAAGTTTTGCTGTCTATCCACGATTGCTTTTGCAACTTTTAAGATGGTGTCACTTCTTTGTAGCACATTTTTAACCAGCCATCTAGCTTCTTGCAGTTTTTGCTGCAAACCATCCATGCCCTCTTTATTGCGGTTATCTTTGATAACTTTTGCATATTCCTCGTGAAGGCTTATTTTGGGAGCGGCGGCAGGGTTTAGGACGACCGTCCACTGTCCCTTATGATTTTTAACAATGACATCAGGAATCAGGGTTGAATCAACATGGGTGTCAAATCCTGATGCAGGGTTGTGTTTTAAGGTTTTGATTAATTGAATGCTGTCTTGAAGGTCTTCATCATCTACTTTTAAAAGCTTTTTAATTCTGGCCCAATCTTTGTTGGCCAAAATATCAAGATAGTCACTACAAATCTTGTGAGCAATTTTCCAGGCCATGGTTAATTGATGGTCGGCGGGAAAGTTTTCTAGTTGTAAGCGAAGGCATTCTGCTAAGTCCCTGGCACCAACACCGGCTGGTTCAAGTTGTTGCAATCTGACCAAAGCTCTTTTTACTTGCTCAAGAGCGCTGCCATCCTCCGGGTCCATGTGCGGCTTAAGTTCTTCCGCCAACTCTTCTAGATCAGTATCTAGGTAGCCGTGCTCATCGAGGTTTCCGGCAACAAAACCCACCAAGGCTTTTTCTTCAGAGCTGATGCGCAATAACTTGATTTGAGCAATCAATGAATCAAGGAGAGATTCTTGCAAGCTAATTCTTGAAAGGCGATCATCATCTTCATCGCTGAATTGATTGCTCCTTGATCCTCCAAGGCTAAGATGTGAAAAATTCTCTAAGGGCTCTTTATCCGAAAGGCTGGTTTCAGATTCGTAATTAATGAGTGGATTCTGTTCAGCCGCCTGAATCAGTTCTTGCTCAAGCTCCATGGCTGAAAGCTGCAAGAGCTTGATTGATTGTTGCAGTTGAGGTGTTAAGGCCAGATTTTGTGAGAATCTGAGCTGAAGAGATGCTTTCATGTTACGGTCATTTTAGACCGTCATTGCTGTATTGGTACGTTTTTTGCTTAAAAAATTACATGCGGAAGTTTTCGCCAAGATAGACTTTTCTAACGGCTTCGTTATCAATGATGGCAGATGGTTCGCCTGCTGCCAACACTTTACCTTCACTGATGATGTAGGCATGATCACAAATACCCAAAGTTTCTCGAACATTGTGGTCGGTGATCAATACGCCAATTTGGCGATCTTTTAAAAATCGCACAATTCTTTGAATTTCACCAACCGCAATTGGATCCACACCAGCAAACGGTTCATCTAACAGAATGAATTTGGGTTGTGATGCCAGGGCTCTTGCAATTTCAACTCTTCGACGTTCGCCGCCGGACAATGACATTGCTGGATTACTGCGCAAATGTGAAATCTGTAATTCTTGTAACAGTGAATCTAATCTGCTTTGGATTTCTTTTTTGGAAAGTGGTTGGTCATTTTCTTCTTGTAACTCTAGAACAGCTTGAATATTTTCTTCAACCGTCAGTTTTCTAAATACAGAGGCTTCTTGAGGCAAATAAGATAGTCCAAGCTTGGCTCGCTCATGAATTGGTAAATGAGTGATGTCTTGTCCGTTAAGAGTGATTTCACCGCCATCCAATGGAACCAAGCCAACAATCATGTAAAAGGAAGTTGTTTTGCCAGCACCATTCGGTCCTAATAAGCCCACCACTTCACCACTTTTTACTTCAACGCCTACTTCGGTAACAACAGTTCTTGAACCATATCTTTTTTGAAGACCAACAGCAGTTAGGGTGGATTGGTGATTGCTCATTATTTTGAAGGTCCTGTTAATTCTTTTCTTCGCGGTGATAAGGTTGATTTCACAGATGCTTTAGAAACAACATTATATTTTTCAGTGTTTCCATCATAATGAATTTTGTCGCCATGCAATTGATCGGTGACCCTCGGGCCAGATATTTGATTCATTCTGGCTTGTTTCTGAAGGATGGCAATGTCTGTTTTGCCATCATATTCAATTAACTCGGCAAAACCCTCAATGAAATCGTTAAACCCAGTATCTCTTTTTTGTCGAAGACTGGCGAGTTCCCCAGGTTTAGCAAAAATGGTGACAAATTGATAGCCCTCAGGATCAATTTTCACTTCAGCTTTTTCACCTTTGATGATCAGTGAGCCTTTGATTAAAAGAACATTGCGTTCAAGATAGTAAATCTGTTTGACGTCATCAAATTGAGCTTTGTCAGAGCTTAAGGCGATGGGTTTGTCTTTGTCGGCTTTTTCCGCGTGTGCAGGGATGGTGAGCAGCCCAAGTGCGATACCGATGCTCAAGTAAAAAGAATATGTAGCTAGGCGAAACCTCACGGTGTATTACCTTTGGATTCTGATTCTATGCGTCCCTTGACCTGGCCAATCATGGTTAGTTTTTGATGAACATTATCAAAAACAGCACCTTCTTGAGATGTCATGATCGATTGACCTTGCTCTAAATTAACAGGGCGATTTGTTTTAACAATGTCGTCATTCATGAGCACTGTGAATTTGCTTGAGCTCATGAATAATCTTGCGCTACCTGCTTGTGTTGCCGTGGCTGCTTGAGCGGGGCGAGTAAGACTGGCATTGCCGACCAAATCTAATACTGTCATGTCACCATCCAAAAAGCCCTTATCGGATTTAACGGTGATAGCAGGTTTTGTTTCATGAAACCTTCTGGCGATGGGCCAATCAATTTCTGAGCTGGCATCATCTTCATAATGCGTCAGCTTTTGACCAACCACACGAAATTTTGTATTACCTGCAGGGCCCAAAGTGGTGACAACAATACCATCCATGATGTAGTCAGGAACGTGACGTTTTTGTTTTTCGGTATCTAGGTTTGGTTCGTTCATTTGAACCATCCAATAAGTGCCCAGCGTCAAGAATGCCATCAATAGCATTGGCAAGAACTTTAAAACCTGGGCCAGGATTCCCATGGTTATAAAGACTCTTGAAGTAAGCGCTGATAGTTGTCTTGAGCCACTAAGATCAAGTCACAAACTTCACGAACTGCACCGGCACCTCCTGAGCGCTTGGTAATAAAGTGCACACGTTTTTTCACTTCTTCATGTGCCTGAGCAGGGCACGCTGCAAAATGAACTTTTGGCAGTACTGATAAATCTGGCCAATCATCACCCATGGCGGCGCAATCTGACAGTGTTAGTTTGGTTTGCTCTAACAATATTTGCAGAGCTTTGAATTTTTCAGAGACACCCATTTGTACATGTTTGATGCCCAATTCTTTTGCTCGACCTTCAACCATCAAAGAATTGCGTCCCGTGATGATTGCAACAATCACACCGGTTGACTGAAGCAGCTTGATACCGTGACCATCCAGGCTATCAAAAATCTTGAGGGCTTCTTTGCCATCTTGACCAACCAATAAGCTGCCATCAGTTAAAACACCATCTACATCTAAAACAAGAAGTTTGACGTTCGCAGCGCGATCAAGTGCTTGAGGGTGTTCTGTGTATGGGTTGGTGACCATCGGGCTGAATGCATTCGACATATTAAATAACCTGTGCTGCAAAAAGATCATGAAGGTTAAGAGCTCCCATAAGAACTCCATTTGCATCCACAACCACGAGCTGATTGATGCGATGACGCTCCATCATTTCAACCGCTTCGGCTGCTAAAAGATCGGGGGAGATGGTTCTTGGGTTTGGGGTCATGGCATCTTTTAAAGAGGTGCCTTGAAACTGAATGTTCTTTTCGATCAAACGACGCAAATCACCGTCTGTGAAGATGCCAACGACTTTTTGTGAGTCATCCACCACCACGGTCATGCCCATGCGCTTGGAAGTGATTTCTAATAAAGCATCTGTGATGCTTGCCTTGATGTTTGTGCGAGGCGCTTCTGATCCACCTCTCATCACATCACGCACGTGCGTGAGTAATTTTCTTCCCAAGTTGCCACCTGGATGTGAGCGCGCAAAATCTTCAGGTTTAAAGCCTCTGGCATCGAGTAGTGCAACTGCTAAAGCATCTCCCATCGCTAAAGCGGCTGTGGTGCTGGCAGTTGGTGCCAAATTGAGTGGACAGGCTTCTTTTTCTACTGACACATTGATGTGTGAATCTGCCAGTGATGCCAATGATGATTCTGGGTTGCCTGTCAATGCAATGAGTTTTGCACCAGTTCTTTTAATAATGGGAACAATGGCAGTCAGCTCACTGGTTTCACCAGAATTTGAAAATGCCACAAAGACATCATGTTGGGTGACCATGCCTAAATCACCGTGACTCGCTTCAGCTGGGTGAACAAAAAAAGCAGGTGACCCAGTGGATGCGAAGGTCGCTGCAACTTTTCTGCCGATATGGCCAGATTTGCCGATGCCAGAAACCACGATGCGACCCGTGCAAGCCAAGAGCAGTTCAATGGCGTAGGCGAATTTCTCAGCATTTTTTTGCGTGAGATTTTTTTGGAGCGTCAAAATGGCCTCAGCTTCAATGGCCAAAGTTTCTCTAGCCAAATCAATGGCTCGCTGATTTTGTGCAGAAGTTTGATGAGTCATAGCTAGAGTATATGTCTTTAGGCTTATTTCAATAAGGGGGCCAGGTATTTGCCAGTGTAGCTTTTTGCTACTTTAGCAACTTTTTCTGGGGTGCCCACCGCGATGATTTCACCGCCACCGCCGCCACCCTCTGGGCCCAAATCAATGATCCAGTCAGCTGTCTTGATCACATCCAGATTATGTTCAATGATAACAATGGTGTTGCCATGCTTTTTGAGGGTGTGAATCACCTTGAGCAAGAGCTGAATATCGTGGAAATGAAGGCCGGTGGTGGGTTCATCCAAAATATACAAAGTTCTTCCAGTGTCTCGCTTGGATAGCTCCAAAGAGAGCTTCACTCGTTGTGCTTCACCCCCAGATAAGGTGGTGGCACTTTGACCTAGTTTGACGTAGCCCAAACCAACATCGAGCAAGGTTTTAAGTTTTCTTTTGACCGTTGGTACTGCCTCAAAGAATTCATGAGCCTGCTCAATGGTCATCGATAAAACTTCGTGAATATTTTTACCTTTGTAGCGAATATCCAAAGTTTCTCGGTTATAACGTTTGCCGTGACACACATCGCAAGGAACATAAACATCAGGCAAAAAGTGCATTTCAACTTTTAAGACGCCATCACCCTCACATGTTTCGCAGCGACCACCTTTGACGTTAAAAGAGAATCTACCGGCTTCATAGCCACGCTCACGAGCAGCTGGAACTCCCGCAAATAATTCTCTGATCGGAGTAAAAAGACCAGTGTAGGTTGCAGGATTTGATCTGGGTGTTCTGCCAATCGGAGATTGATCAACGTTGATCACTTTGTCAAAATGTTCAAGACCAATGATTTCTTTGTGTTGCGCTGGCTCTGCGTTAGAGCCATAGAGATGCTGAGCAACCGCATGATGCAGCGTATCGTTGATCAAGGTTGATTTGCCTGACCCTGACACACCTGTTACGCAGGTCAACAATCCCAAAGGAATCTCAACATCAACATTTTTAAGGTTGTTTCCTGTGGCACCCAATATTTTTAAAGAATGCTCTCCAACAGGAGTTCTATTTTTAGGAACCTGAATGGCTTCTTTGCCCGAAAGGTAAGCGCCTGTTAATGAATCTGGATTGGATTCAATTTCTTTTGGAGTGCCTTCTGCGATGATTCTTCCGCCGTGCTCTCCAGCACCTGGGCCAATATCAATCACATGGTCCGAAGCTCTGATCATGTCTTCATCGTGCTCAACCACTAACACTGAATTGCCTAAATCTCGAAGGTGCTTGAGTGTGCCAATGAGTCGATCGTTATCGCGTTGATGTAGACCAATAGAAGGTTCATCTAAAACGTACATCACACCAGTTAACCCAGAGCCAATTTGTGAGGCCAAGCGAATGCGCTGAGCTTCTCCACCAGAAAGAGTGTCTGCGCTTCTATCCAAAGATAAATAATTTAAGCCAACGTCATTGAGGAAGCTTAAGCGCGCCCCGATTTCAGAAATGATTTTTCCTGCGATTTCTTTTTTGGCACCTTTTAATTCCAAAGAGAGGAAGTAGTCACGTGCTTGACCCAAGGGTAAATTGCTGACCTCATAAATGGCGCGAGCTTGTTTGCCATCACCCACTTTGACATTTCTGGCTTCAGTCCTTAAGCGTGTGCCTTCGCAACTTGGGCAGGGTTTGTTATTTTGATATTTCGCCAGCTCTTCTCTCACGGTTGGTGAGTCAGTTTCTCTGTAGCGTCGCTCAAAGTTGGCCACAATGCCTTCGAAGGCGTGTTCTCGAATAACTACTTTACCTTTTTCGTTTAAATACTCAAATGGAATATCTTGATTGTTAGATCCAAAGAGAAGTAGTTCTTGCGCTTTCTTTGGTAACTCTTCAAACGGCGCCTCTAAATCAAACTTGGCATGCTTTGCAAGGTTCTGTAGCAATCTGAAGTAAAACTGATTGCGGCGATCCCATCCTTTGATGGCCCCTGAAGCTAAAGACAGTTCAGGGTGCGCTACCACGCGTTTTGGATCAAAAAAGCTGATATGACCCAAACCATCGCAACTAGGACAAGCACCCATGGGGTTGTTGAATGAAAACAATCTTGGCTCTAATTCTTGTAAAGAGTAGGAGCAAATAGGGCAGGCAAACTTACTTGAAAAAAGCTGCTCTTTATCGGTGTCCATTTCCAGTGCAATGGCTCTGCCATCGGCTAAGCGCAATGCCGTTTCAAAAGACTCCGCTAAGCGTTGCTGAATATCTGCTTTTATTTTGATACGGTCGACCACCACATCAATGGTGTGCTTTTCGTTTTTAACTAACTTAGGCAACTCATCGACTTCATATATTTTTGCTTTGTTGTGTAAAGCAGTGCCGCCACCTGAGCGAATTCGAAAACGCACAAAACCTTGTGCTTGCAAGTCTTCAAATAGATCAACGTGCTCGCCTTTTCTTTCGCTCACAACAGGCGCCAAGATCATTAGCTTGGTGTCTTCAGGCATTGACATCACTGCATCAACCATTTGTGAAACACTTTGGGCTTCAAGAGGCAGTTGATGTTCTGGGCAGTGAGGGGTTCCGGCGCGCGCAAAAAGTAAACGCAAATAATCGTGTATTTCAGTGACGGTACCAACCGTGGAGCGTGGATTGTGGCTGGTGGCTTTTTGCTCAATAGAAATGGCAGGTGATAAACCTTCGATAGAGTCAACGTCTGGCTTTTCCATCAACTGTAAAAACTGACGGGCGTAGGCAGATAAAGATTCTACGTAGCGTCGTTGTCCTTCAGCGTAAAGCGTATCGAAAGCCAAAGAACTTTTACCCGATCCAGATAGGCCAGTTAAAACCACCAACTGGTTTCGTGGAATATCGAGGTTGATATTTTTAAGGTTGTGGGTGCGAGCACCTCTGATTTTTATCGTATCCATGATTTTTCTCTGCGTAACCAGTTAATATAGCTCTTCTTTATGGAAAAAACAGAACTTCGCGCATCTTTGGCTTTAGCCGGCATTTTTGCCCTTCGTATGTTGGGGCTTTTTTTGATCTTGCCGGTCTTTAGCATGCACGCCAAAGGCTTGCCTGGTGGTGATCAAGCCCTTTTAGTCGGGTTGGCCTTGGGGGTCTATGGCCTTGTTCAGGCATGCCTGCATATCCCGCTAGGCATGCTTTCTGATAAGTACGGTCGCAGACCTGTGGTTGTGGTCGGACTTTTATTGTTTGTTTTAGGTGCTGTTATAGCCGGTAGCCATGATGATTTGATGTGGATCATTGTCGGGCGAGCGATTCAGGGTGCTGGTGCTGTTTCAGCAGCAGTGACCGCATGGTTGGCCGATTTAACCAAAGAAGAAACTCGCACAAGAGCGATGGCCATGGTTGGAGGCAGTATCGCCCTGACATTTGCCATATCCTTGGTTTTGGCTTCTCCTTTGCATGAATCTATCGGTTTGGACGGCATGTTTTATCTGATGGCTGTTTTAGGGGTGGGCGCCATTTTGTTGGCCTTGTTCGTGGTTCCGCAGCAAGAAAAATCGAACACGCCCTTTACCGCGAAGTTTTCTGATGTTTTCTTAAACACTGATTTATTGAGATTGAACTTTGGGGTGTTTGCTTTACATGCAGCCCAAATTGCATTGTTTTTGACCTTGCCTAGGTTATTGGTCAAAGCCGACTTGCCTTTGGTTTCGCATTGGCATCTCTATTTACCAGCCGTATTGATTTCTTTTGCTTGTATGGCACCCATCATCATGATGAGCGAGAGAAGAAAACGTATCAAGCCAGCCTTTATCTTCGGCATTCTTTCTATGATGGTTGCTCAGCTGATCATAGCCAGCTTTGACACCCTGCCAGCCCTTGCAACAGCGGTGCTGATTTATTTCATCGGGTTCAATATTTTGGAAGCGATGCAACCGTCCTTGGTTTCTCGCTGGGCTAGTCATGCCAAAGGCACTGCTTTGGGCATCTACAACACCACTCAATCAATTGGCTTATTCATTGGCGGATTGGGCGGTGGTTGGTTATTGCAGTGGGGTGGTGAATCAAGTGTTTTTTATGCTTGTGCAGCACTGATTTTTGCCTGGCTTATAATCGCTTTATCGATGAGAGAGTTGCCTCCAAAGGTTAGCTCACCAACTTAATTCGATCAATTTCGGTACAACAAACTTTTCTTCGGGAGACAAAAATGGCATCAGTTAATAAAGTAATCATTGTGGGTAATGTTGGCCGTGATCCAGAAACTCGTCGCCTACCAAGTGGTGACGCAGTGACAAATATTTCAATTGCTACCACTGATCGTTACCGCGACAAGCAATCTGGCGAGATGCGTGAGAACACTGAATGGCATCGCGTTGCATTTTTTGGCAAGGTGGCTGAGGTGGCAGAAAAATACCTCAAAAAAGGTTCACAGGTTTATGTGGAAGGCCGTTTAAGAACACGTAAATGGACTGACCAAAGTGGTCAAGAAAAGTACTCTACAGAAATCGTTGCAGAAACAATGCAAATGTTGGGTGGTAAAGCGCCAGGATCTTCTGATGGTGGTATGCCAAGCCAAGGCTCATCTGCTTCATCAGCACCAAGATCATCTGCTCCGATGAGCAGTCCAAGCATCAGTGATATCGACGACGATATTCCGTTTTAATTATTGACGTGAGTGCCGGACATTGTCCGGCCACTCAGCGTTGTAATCAGCTCTGAATGGATTGATATCAATGCCGCCTCTGCGTGTATATCGGGCGTAAACCGATAGCTTGCTAGGGCGGCATTTTTCTTTGATGTCCATGAAGATTTTTTCAACGCAGTGCTCATGAAACTCATGATGTTCTCTAAAAGAAATCAGATAGCGCAGTAAACCTTCTTCATCAATGGTTGGGCCAACGTAATTGATTTGAATACTTGCCCAATCAGGTTGAGCGGTCACTGGGCAGTTAGAGCGCAGTAGATGGCTGACCAACGATTCTTCAACAATGCCTAGGCTTGTGTCTGATTTGAGCAAGGCGGCATCCGGCAATTGCTTGGGGTCAATCTCTAAATCTAATCGATCCAGCAATTTTCCAGTCATCTCCTTCATACCTTTTGTGCATTGCTGTTCTGGTGAATTTAATTGCACAGAAACACTGGCACCAGCAGCTTTGGATAAATCGTTCTTGAGTGTTTGAATTAATTCTTCGGTGGATTGGAAGCAATGATTATTCAAGCTGTTGAGATACAGCTTCCAAGATTTTGATTCAATGATGTTTGGTGAGTTGGCCGGAACAAAAAAGGTCGCAATTGCAAGCTGAGGCTTTCCTTTTGCGTTCAACCAACTGAGCTCATAGGCATTCCAAATATCAATGCCAAAAAATGGGGGCTCAGCATTTTTAATGCCAATCTTTAATCTATTTTCAGTTCTTGCGATTGGAAATAGAAGTTCGGGGCTGTATTGACTTGGGTTGTCAGAGTTTTTGCCCAATGGTGCTTGATCTAGAGTGCTCATGTGATTATTTGATTTGATTGGCAATGCCAGAAAGAACCTGACCTGTTGGGGCAACGTCTGATGCTAATTCGCAGTGACCCAGTTGATCGTCAAAGAAAAAGTCAGGTTGAAATTCTTTTAAAAAATCTTTTTTAGCTAAACCACCAAGAAACATCGCTTCATCAACTGTGACACCCCAAGCCATCAGAGTTCTGATCGCTCTCTCGTGGGCGGGGGCTGATCTGGCTGTGACCAAGGCAGTTCTGATCTTCATTGGTTGACCAGATTTTTTAGCTGAAACTTGCAGGCGATGCAGCGCTTCTAGTAAAGGTTTGAACGGACCCGGTGGTAGGGGTGTTTCAACTTTATGGCTTTCATGGGCAACGAATGCATCCAGCCCTTTGGCCTGAAAAATTCTTTCAGCTTCATCTGAAAATAAAACAGCATCTCCGTCAAAAGCGATGCGTATTTCATCTGGATTAGATTCAGCCAATTGTTTACTTTGAGGAAACACCATGGCTGCAGGAAAGCCAGCATCCAATGTCGCGCGCACATCATCAGCGTTGGCGGATAAGAAAAGATTGGCCTGCAAAGATTTTAAGTAGTGATACGGGGCGCGACCTCGGGTAAATACCCCGCGCTCAATGGCCAGGCCGGCATTTTTGGCAGAGCGGAAAACTCTCAAACCACTCACTGGGTCATTTCTAGAAAGAATCACGACTTCCACATTTTGTTGACCACCTTCGTTAAAGGTCAGTAACTTCTTGACCAATGGGTAGGCAACTCCAGGTTTGGCGGGTAGATCAATTCTGTTCAATTGAAGTTGCATGTAGGCGCTGTCATCGCTGGCTTCAAATATTTGATTCTCTTCTTCAAAATCAAATAAGGCCCGCGAGGAAATGGCGACAACTAATTTGCCTTCAAGTGAAAACGCCATGCTTATGCCAAGAAAAGTTTGTAAGCAGGGTTATCGCTTTCGTCCCAGTGTGGGTAGCCAAGACCTGCTAAAAATTTCTTCAATTCTTTTTTATCACTTGAAGGCACTTGCATACCAATCAAAATGCGTCCGTAATCCGCACCATGGTTTCGGTAGTGGAACAAGCTGATGTTCCAGTTGGGCGCCATGCTGGTTAAGAATTTCATCAAAGCACCAGGCTTCTCTGGGAACTCAAAGCGATAAAGCAATTCGTTTTTTGCTAACTGTGAACGCCCGCCAACCATATGGCGCAAATGTGACTTGGCCAATTCATCTTGAGTCAAATCAATGGTGTTGAAACCAGATTTGGTGAATGATTTGGCAATGACGGCGCTGTCAGAAGCTTTTTGTGTGGCGATGCCCACAAAAATATGAGCTTGATCAGCATCGGCAATGCGATAGTTGAATTCTGTGACGTTGCGCTCACCAAGAAGTTCGCAGAAACGTTTGAATGAACCTCTTTGTTCTGGAATGGTGACGGCAAAAACAGCTTCTTTGGATTCGCCAACCTCGGCTCTTTCAGCCACGAAGCGGAGTCGATTGAAGTTGATGTTCGCACCGCAAGCAACCGCAACCAAAGTTTGGTTCTTGCACTTCTCGCGCTCAACGTATGCCTTCAGACCTGCAAGCGCAAGCGCTCCAGCGGGCTCCAGGATGCTGCGCGTGTCCGTAAAAACGTCATTGATTGCTGCGCAAATAGCATCTGTATCAACAGTGATGATTTCATCAACCACTTGTTGGCAAAGTCTAAAAGTTTCTTTGCCAACCAGTTTGACAGCTGTGCCGTCTGAAAAAAGACCAACATCTTTTAATTCAATTCTGCGACCGGCTTCCAAAGATTTTTTCATGGCATCAGAGTCAACGGTTTGAACACCAATGACCTTGATTTCTGGACGAATAGCTTTGATGTAAGCGCCAACACCTGCAATCAACCCACCGCCACCAATGGCCAAGAAAATGGCATCAATTGGCTCTTGGTGTTGTTGCAGAATCTCCATGGCGATTGTTCCCTGGCCTGCAATGACATCTGGGTCATCAAAGGGGTGGACGAACGTGAGCTGGTGTTTCTTTTCAAGAGATAGGGCGTGTTGATAGGCGTCGCTGTATGAATCGCCATGCAAAACAATTTTGACGGAGCTGCCACCGCGAGCACTCACCGCATCAATTTTTACTTGAGGCGTGGTGGTGGGCATCACGATGATGGCTTTGCAGTCCAATTTTGCTGCAGCTAAAGCCACACCTTGGGCATGATTGCCTGCTGATGCTGCTATGACCCCACGCTTGAGGTCTGCAGGGCTCAAATGAGCCATTTTGTTGTAAGCACCCCTTAACTTAAAGGAGAAAACCGGTTGGTTATCTTCTCTTTTAAGCAAGACTTTGTTATTAATGCGCGCGGAAAGGTGTGAAGCTAGTTCAAGCTCTGTTTCTCGGGCAACGTCATAGACCTTGGCGGTCAATATTTTTCGTAAATAATCTTTAGGCATCCTGTGAGCGTATCACGGCAAAAGCCTAAAATGCTCAAACATGGATATCAATTTACATAATTTTTTGGTTTGGCTTTCTCTACCCACGGTGGGCTTGCCGGCTGTTTTTTCGATTTCATTTGTATCGGCCACCCTTTTGCCACTGGGGTCGGAGCCAGTCTTGTTTGGTTACATCAAGTTAAACCCAGAAATGTTTTGGCCGGCTGTTTTTGTGGCTACCGCGGGTAACACTCTGGGCGGCATGCTGAACTGGTTAATGGGTTATGGGGCTAGCAAGGCGCATGAGAAGCTTTTGGGCCCCAGAGACCACAAATTATTGGGATGGTTCGAAAAGCTAGGCCCCCCAGCCTTGTTGCTATCTTGGTTGCCGATTGTTGGGGATCCCTTGTGTGCGGTCGCTGGTTGGCTCAGATTGCCATGGCTTTCTTGCATGATTTATATGGCCGTTGGCAAGTTTGTACGATATGTCACCATGACTTATGCTTTATTGCTGATTCCCGAGGAGTTTTGGACAACCATTGGCCGTTGGCTTGGTTTCCTTTGATGACCTTGCACTATTTAAGGTCACAAAACGGCTCAAAAGAGGCCTTAAGTAAGAATAAGGCGAAGATCTCGATAGTCCTTTAAAATGGCTTTTTAGTTAAAAGTGATGATATGAACGCACCTTTGCCACTCCACAGCATGACAGAGCATCCTCAAAATGCCCCTCGTTTGCGTGAGATACCTTATAACTACACATCTTTCTCAGACAGAGAGATCGTTATCCGTTTATTGGGTGAAGAAGCTTGGCAAATTCTTGATGAGCTAAGGTCTGGAAGAAAAACTGGGCGTTCAGCCAGAATGCTTTACGAAGTATTGGGCGATATCTGGGTTGTTCAGCGCAATCCTTACCTACAAGACGACCTTTTGGACAATCCTGGCCGTCGCAAGCAATTGATCGAGGCATTGCATCATCGCTTGAAAGAAGTTCAAAAGAGAATGACCACTGATTTGGCCGACAAGGTTGGCAAATTGATGGATAGTGCCACGCTCGCTGTCGAGCAATTCAATGCCGAATTTGATCGTGTTGCGATTTTGCGCAAACGTGTTCGCAAGGTTTTAGGCAAGTTCACCGCGGCTGACAATATTGCCTACGATGGTTTGGCTCGCGTTTCTCACGTGACCGATGCAACCGATTGGCGTGTTGAATACCCATTCGTTGTTTTAACGCCTGACACTGAAGAAGAAATTCCTAACTTGGTCAAAGGTTGTATTGAGCTGGGTTTAACCATCATTCCTCGTGGAGGTGGCACTGGGTACACGGGTGGTGCAATTCCTTTGTCTCCAATGTCAGCCGTTATCAATACAGAAAAGCTCGAAACTTTGGGCCCTGTAGAGATGATGCGTTTGCCAGGCTTGAGTGAAGAGGTTGCCACGATTTATTCTGGTGCCGGAGTTGTGACCAAGCGAGTTTCAGATGCAGCAGATAAATCTGGCAATGTTTTTGCTGTAGATCCTACGTCTGCTGAAGCCAGCTGCATTGGTGGAAATATCGCCATGAATGCCGGCGGCAAAAAAGCTGTTTTGTGGGGCACCGCTCTTGATAACTTAGCGTCATGGAGAATGGTTGATCCGGATGGTAACTGGTTAGACATTGAGCGCATTGGTCACAACATGAGCAAGATTCATGATGTCGCCTTTGCCACTTTTAAATTGGTTTGGTCAGATGGTTCTTATGCCCCTGGTCAAAAAGTCATCAAGACTGAAGAGTTGAAGATTGAAGGTAAGACCTTCCGTAAAGAGGGTCTTGGTAAGGATGTGACTGATAAATTTTTATCAGGCTTGCCAGGTATTCAAAAAGAAGGTTGTGATGGTTTGATCACCAGTGCAAGATGGGTCTTGCATCGCATGCCAAAGCAAATTCGCACAGTTTGTCTAGAGTTCTTTGGTCAAGCGCGCGATGCTATTCCAAGCATCGTTGAAATCAAAGCCTACTTAGATCAACAAACCAAACAAGGCGGCGCTATTTTGGCGGGTCTTGAGCATTTGGACGAGCGTTATTTGAAGGCAGTTGGCTATGCCACTAAGTCAAAGCGCAATGTCTTGCCAAAAATGGTTTTGATTGGCGACATCGTTGGTGATGATGAGAATGCTGTGGCGATGGCTGCCAGTGAAGTGATTCGCATGGCCAACACAAGAGTTGGCGAAGGTTTCGTGGCGGTGAGTGCAGAAGCTCGCAAGAAGTTTTGGTTGGATCGCGCCAGAACTGCTGCGATTGCACGTCACACAAACGCATTCAAAGTGAATGAAGACGTCGTGATTCCGTTAGATCGCATGGGCGAGTACACCGATGGTATCGAGCGCATCAACATTGAACTTTCTTTAAAGAACAAGCTTCAGCTTTTGAGTGAGCTTGAGAGTTTCCTTCAGCAAGGTAATTTGCCGCTAGGTAAATCAGAGGATGGCGATGTGCCTGAGGCTGATTTGCTCGAGGGTCGTGTTGCTCAGGCTTTGCAATTGATTGCCTCTGTTAGACAAGAATGGTTAGGCTGGTCACAGAACATGGACCAATACTTCTCAGCCTTGCAAGACAGAAGCTTGCGCGCCTCATGGAAACTTCAAGTCAGAGCTGAGTTAAGAAATATATTCAGTGGTGTTCCGTTTGAGCCGATTTTGAAAGAGTGTGAAGCAATCCACAAGAAGGTTCTTCGCAGTCGTGTATTTGTGGCCTTGCACATGCATGCTGGTGACGGCAATGTGCACACGAACATTCCTGTGAATTCTGATAATTACGACATGCTTCAAGATGCTCATCAATCAGTTGATCGCATCATGAAGTTGGCCAGATCTTTGAATGGTGTGATTTCAGGTGAGCACGGCATTGGTATTACCAAGCTTGAATATCTAACGGAAGAAGAGATCAAAGACTTTAGATCTTATAAGTTGAGAATTGACCCAGAAGGGCGTTTCAATAAAGGCAAATTAATGCAGGGCGCCGATTTGAGAAACGCTTACACGCCAAGTTTTGGATTGATGGGTCATGAATCTCTCATCATGCAGCAAAGCGATATTGGCGCCATTGCGACAAGCATCAAAGATTGCTTGCGCTGTGGAAAATGTAAACCTGTTTGCGCCACGCACGTGCCACGCGCTAACTTGTTATACAGCCCACGTAACAAAATTTTGGCCACATCTTTGTTGGTTGAAGCTTTCTTGTATGAAGAACAAACAAGACGCGGTGTTTCAGTCAAACATTGGGAAGCCTTTGACGATGTCGCTGCTCACTGCACGGTTTGTCATAAGTGTTTAACGCCATGCCCAGTGAAGATTGACTTTGGTGATGTCACCATGAATATGCGTAACTTGTTGCGCAAGATGGGGCAGAAGAAATTCAACCCAGGTGCAACGGCGGCGATGTTCTTCTTGAATGCCACCAACCCTGAAACGATTCAATTGACCAGAAAGTTAATGATCGATTGGGGTTACAAAGCTCAGCGTTTAGCGCACGATTTATTGAAGAAGTTTGCCAAAGCGCAAACAGCCAAGCCTCGTTCGACAGTGACAAAGCCGCCAATTCAAGAGCAGGTGATTCATTTCATCAATAAAAAGATGCCGGGTAATTTGCCGAAGAAGACTGCCAGAGCTTTGTTAGACATTGAAGATTCTGATGTGGTGCCTATCATCAGAAATCCACAAACAACATCTGTTGATACAGAAGCGGTGTTCTATTTCCCTGGTTGTGGATCAGAAAGATTGTTTTCTCAAGTAGGTTTAGCCACTCAAGCCATGTTGTGGCATGCCGGTGTGCAGACCGTATTGCCTCCAGGTTATTTGTGCTGCGGTTACCCGCAAAGAGGTTCTGGCGATTTTGATAAAGCAGACAAGATCATCACGGACAATCGCGTGCTTTTCCATCGCATGGCCAATACATTGAATTACTTGGACATCAAGACAGTGGTGGTTTCTTGCGGCACCTGTTACGACCAATTAGCGGGCTACGAGTTTGAAAAGATTTTCCCTGGCTGCAGAATCATCGATATCCATGAGTTCTTGTTAGAGAAGGGTATTAAGCTTGAGGGTGCTAAGGGAGTCAGATACATGTATCACGACCCATGCCACAGCCCAATGAAGTTGCAGGATCCCTTAAAGACAGTGAATAGCTTGGTGACCACTGAAGACGGTACCGCCATCGCGAAGAATGAGCGTTGCTGTGGTGAATCTGGCACATTGGCAGTCACTCGTCCTGATATCTCATCACAGGTTCGTTTCCGCAAAGAAATCGAAATGAAAAAAGGTGCGGATGAGTTGAGAGATGATTTTGATGGTCAGGTCAAAGTATTGACCAGCTGCCCTTCATGTTTGCAAGGCTTGTCACGCTATGATGAAGACTCTGGCACTAAAGCAGATTACATCGTGGTTGAGATGGCCAATCATTTGCTAGGGGCTAATTGGATGGCTGATTATGTGAAGAGCGCCAATTCAGGCGGTATTGAAAGAGTATTGGTTTAATCATGAGCTCAACAGAAAAAGCACCATTGCCTCAGAACATCATCGTTCATCAGCAGTCCAAAGTTTTGGAGTTAGCTTATGAGAACAAAACGTATCAGTTGCCGTTTGAATTTTTAAGAGTGTGGTCGCCGTCTGCTGAAGTCAGAGGTCATGGCGTTGGCCAAGAAACTTTGCAAACCGGTAAGCGTGATGTTTTGATCAATAACATTGAGCAAGTTGGTCATTACGCGATCAAGCCAGTGTTTTCTGATGGGCATGACTCAGGTATTTTCAGTTGGGACTATCTTTATGAGATGTGCACCAATCAAGAAGAAATGTGGCAGGACTATCTAGACCGAATGGAGCAAGCGGGAGCTAGTAGAGATATTGCAATGGTGAAGGATGAGCCACGCTCTTGTGGGCATTAATTAATCATGGCACAAACACACTTTGGTTATAAAACCGTGGATGAAACTGAAAAGGCAAGCAAGGTTGCTGAGGTGTTTCATTCTGTAGCAAATAAGTACGACATCATGAATGATTTGATGTCTGGTGGCATGCATCGTTTATGGAAGCATTTCACCATCAGTAAAGCGGCAGTGAGACCTGGTCAAAAGGTTTTAGATATTGCTGGTGGTACGGGTGATCTGTCCTTGAGTTTTGCCAAATCAGTCGGTCTTGAGCGTGAAACAGGTGGTCAGGTTTGGTTAACCGATATCAATGCCTCAATGCTGGGTTTTGGTCGTAATCGTTTAATTGATAAAGGCTACTATTTGCCATGCGTTCAGGTGGATGCTGAGCAAATACCATTTCCAAATAATTATTTTGATTTGACCACGGTTGCATTTGGTCTTCGAAATATGACTCACAAAGAAGTTGCACTGAAGGAAATGTTAAGAGTGATCAAGCCAGGTGGCAAAGCCATGGTTTTGGAGTTTTCTAAACCAGTAGATGCCCTTAAGCCAATTTATGACGCTTATTCATTCAAGATACTTCCATGGCTTGGTGAGAAGGTTGCTGGTGACTCAGAGAGTTACCGCTATCTTGCAGAATCAATTCGGATGCACCCAGATCAAGAAACTTTAAAGACCATGATGGAAAGTGTGGGATTTGACAAGGTTGAATACCACTCCCTCACTGGTGGTATTGTTGCGTTGCATATTGGTTATAAATACTGATACTTATCGAATTTTTGAGAGGTTAAAGATGTTGAAGAAAAGTTTTGTTTATTTAGTTCTTTCTTCCTTTGTGTTGATGGGCGCATCATTTGATGCCGAAGCCAAGCGCATGGGCGGTTCCAAAAGCATGGGTAAACAGTCTCAAGGTGTTACTCAAAAGCAGCAGGCAGCTCCTGCTCAGCCGGCTCAAGCTCCTGCAGCAGCTCCTGCGACTGCAGCTAAGCCAGCTGCTGCTCCGGCTGCTGCGCAACCGAAAAAAGGTTTTGGTATGGGCGGCATTCTAGGTGGCTTGGCTGCTGGTTTGGGCCTTGGTTGGTTGTTGTCACATTTTGGTATGGGTGAGGCAGCAGCATCATTTTTGATGGGCTTTTTAATGGTGGCAGCAGTTGCAATGATCGGTCTTTGGTTGTACAGACGTTTTGCTAACAATGGCCAAGCAACTTACAAAGCCAGTCCTGCTGGTGGAGCATCATGGGACAACCAACAGCGCTTTGATCGTCAGGAGCCAGTCAATATGGGCTCATCATCACCGGTTGCTGAGGCACCTGTTCAAGAAGTTGCAGAGATTGCAATCAAAGACTTTGATCAAGAATCTTTCTTACTTAATGCAAAAAAACATTTCGTGCATTTACAAGAGGCTTGGGATCGTGGCGACTTAGAGAAATTGAGAGAATTTGCAACACCAGAAATGTTTGCAGAACTCAATCAAGATCTTCAAGCTCGAGCAACTGAGCAGAATCGCACCGAAGTGTTAACGATTGAAGCTGATTTATTGGGCATTGAGTCATTACAGGATGTTTATTTGGCCAGCGTTCGTTTCTCAGGAATGATTCGTGAGCAAGCGGATGGCCCAGCTGAGTCCTTCGTTGAGGTTTGGAATTTGACCAAGCCTGTTAATGGTCAAGGTGGTTGGGTATTGGCTGGTATTCAACAGTTGGTCTGATCTGAAAACGATCGTACATGCTTTAAATTATTTACTGGCCCAAGAAACTTGGGCCAGTGATCTTTTACAAAAGCAAAAAAATAAAACAATCAAATTAGTTTTACCGGTGGTTGAAATGTCCTTGGTCGTGACCGATCAGGGACATTTTGCTTTGGCGGAACAGTCGCCAAGTGAGCCAAATGTCACATTAACCATTGGTCCAGATGTTTTTAATGCTTATATTGCAGGTGGTAAAGATGCCGCTGTTAAGTACGTGAAAGTTTCAGGAGATGTTGATCTGGCGCAGGCTGTATCAACCTTGGCAGGCCAGCTGCGCTGGGAGGCTGAGGAAGACTTATCCAAGCTGGTCGGTGATCCTATGGCGCATAGAATCATGCAAGCAGCCCAGCAAAGTAAGCAATTTGGGCAAAATGTATTTCAGGATGTGGGTACTAGCGTTTTAGAATATCTTATTCATGAAAAACCAACGCTTGTTAAAAGAGAAGAATTAGTGCGCCATAAAGATGAAATAAGACGTTTGCGCGACGATGTTGAACGCATTGAAAAGCGTGTTGAGCGATTACTCGAGAGGACCTTGTGAAACAATTTTTTAGATTGTTCAAGATCCTTTACACGATTTGGCGTTTTGGTCTTTTAAGAATAGTCAGAGACAGCCTGAGACCTGGTTTGATCAAGGTGATCTTGACAGGTATTTCTTGGACAACCCCAACAGGTTATACCCGTGGAGAAAGTCTGCGATTAGCTTTAGAAGCTCTAGGCCCTATATTTGTTAAGTTTGGTCAAGTCCTATCAACTCGCAGAGATCTCTTGCCTTTAGATGTGGCTGATGAGTTGGCCAAGTTGCAAGATCAAGTGCCACCATTTTCCCAAGCTAAATCAATTGAGCTGATTGAACTATCTTTAGGTAAAAAATTATCAGAGGTCTTTCTGTCCTTTGATGAAAAGCCTGTGGCCAGTGCTTCAGTGGCGCAAGTCCACTTTGCTGTATTGAAGGGAACGGAAAAGTATCCTGAGTGGCAGGGTAAAGAGGTGGCCATCAAAGTTTTACGCCCTGGAATATTGCCGATCATTGAAAGTGATTTGGCTCTCTTGAGGGTGTTGGCGTCTTTGGTTGAGAAGCTGTGGCGAGACGGTAAGCGTTTAAAGCCACGAGAGAACGTTGATGAATTTGATACTTATTTGCACGATGAATTAGATTTAACCCGCGAAGCATCAAATGCAAGTCAGCTGCGCAGAAATTTTGAAGGTTCTAAAAAGCTGATCATCCCTGAAATGTACTGGGATTTATGCGGCATCAATGTGATGGTGATGGAGAGAATGCATGGCATTCCAATTTCACGCTTAGATGATTTACGTGCAGCCGGGATTGATTTTAAAAAATTAGCCTCGGATGGCGTTGAGATATTTTTTACCCAAGTGTTCCACGATGGATTTTTCCATGCGGACATGCACCCAGGTAATATTTTTGTGAGTGTTGCCCCTGAAACTTTTGGCCGTTATATCGCTTTAGATTTTGGCATTGTTGGAGCTCTCTCAGAAACAGATAAAAATTACTTGGCGCACAATTTTTTAGCGTTCTTTAATCGTAATTACAGACGTGTTGCTGAATTGCACATCGAGTCTGGTTGGGTTCCGGCCGATACCCGAGTAGAAGAATTGGAAGGCGCAGTGCGAGCTGTTTGCGAGCCTTATTTTGATCGTCCTTTAAAAGAAATTTCATTGGGCATTGTGTTGATGAGGCTTTTCCAAGCATCTCGACGTTTTAACGTTGAAATTCAACCGCAATTGACCTTATTGCAAAAAACACTGCTGAATGTGGAAGGTTTAGGCCGTCAATTGGATCCTGATATGGATTTATGGAAAACGGCAAAACCAGTTTTAGAGCGATGGGTTGATCAGCAAATCGGTATCAGAGGCTTTATTGAGCGCTTGAAATCAGAGGCTCCGCAGTGGGCTAAGTTAGTGCCCACTATCCCAAGATTGCTTGTTCAATGGTTAGAGGCCAATCAAAAGCAAGGAAATACTTCAGATCACGAGCTGATGTTGAAGTTAGTTCTGGAACAGCAAAAGACAAAAAAGCTAATTTGGGGAAGTATTCTTTTCATGGGCGGTCTTTTGGGTGGAACCTTATTTACGCTCAGTTGGCTAAGCTAAGCCCTATAATTTAAGGCTCCATGAAAAAATATTTTATTGCCGGCATCTTAGTTTGGACTCCATTGGCCGTCACCATTTGGGTGATGACTTGGGGCTTATCCGTTTTAGATGGCGTATTCGGTTCAGTGATCTCGGCATTGATGGCCGTGTTACCTGTCGACTTAACGCCCGCTTTGAAATCATTCAGAAACTTACCGGGCGTAGGTATTTTGATTGTGATTGCCGTGATTTTGCTGACTGGTGTCGTGGCTGCTAATTTCGCTGGTCAATGGTGGATCCGTTTATGGGATCAAATCATTGCCCGTATTCCAATCGTTAAATCAATCTATTCAAGCGTTAAACAAGTTTCTGGCACACTTTTTTCAAGCAAAGGTAATGCCTTTAGAAAAGCAGTTTTAATCCCTTATCCTAGAAATGGATCTTGGACGATTGCATTTGTCACAGGTAATCCAGCAGAAGAAGTCGCGGGCAAATTAAGCGGTGAACACGTTAACGTGTTCTTGCCAACGACCCCTAACCCAACATCTGGGTTTTTTATGATTGTTCCTCGTGCGGACATCATCGAGTTGGATATGGGCGTTGAAGAAGCCTTGAAGCACATTGTTTCAATGGGCTCAGTAGCCCCTCTCAATCATTCAGTCACATCAGTAAAGTAGGAAGTTTTATGTCAATGCGCAGTCATCAATGTGGCCAAGTCACAGAATCATTAATCGGACAAGAAGTCACCTTAGCGGGTTGGGTGAATCGTCGACGCGATCATGGCGGTGTTATTTTTATCGACTTAAGAGATAGAGATGGCTTCGTTCAGGTTGTTTGTGATCCTGATCGCCAAGAGATGTTCTCGATTGCTGAGCAAGTGCGCAATGAATATTGCGTGCAAATTAAAGGCTTGGTGCGTGCACGTCCGGCTGGAACTGAAAACAACGACTTGGTGAGCGGTAAAGTTGAATTGCTCTGCCATGAATTGAATATCTTGAATGCATCTGTAACGCCACCGTTCCAGTTGGAAGATGACAATTTATCTGAGACAACTCGTTTGACTCATCGTGTCTTGGATTTGCGTCGTCCACAAATGCAAAAGAATTTGCGCCTTCGTTATAACGTTGCGATTGAAACAAGAAAGTATTTAGACCAAGCGGGCTTCATTGATATTGAAACTCCGATGTTGACCAAGAGCACCCCTGAGGGAGCTAGAGATTACTTGGTGCCATCCAGGGTTCATGATGGTCAGTTCTTTGCATTGCCGCAGTCACCACAATTATTTAAGCAGTTATTGATGGTGGCAGGCTTTGACCGCTACTATCAAATCACCAAGTGTTTCAGAGATGAAGACTTGAGAGCTGATCGTCAACCTGAATTTACTCAGATCGACTGTGAGACAGCATTCTTAGATGAATACGAAATACGCGATCTATTTGAAAACATGATTCGTCATATTTTCAAAACAGTGATGAATGTTGAGTTGGCCAATCCATTCCCAGTCATGCCTTACTCAGAAACCATGGCTCGTTTCGGATCAGACAAACCTGATTTGCGAGTGAAGCTTGAGTTCACCGAGTTGACTGATGTGATGAAGGATGTTGATTTCAAGGTTTTCTCAGGCCCTGCTAATCAAGAAAATGGTCGCGTGGTTGGGTTGAGAGTCCCTGGTGGCTCAGTGATCAGTCGCAGTGATATTGATGATTACACTCAGTTTGTATCAATTTATGGCGCTAAAGGCTTGGCTTGGATCAAGGTCAATGAAATCGCTAAGGGCCGCGATGGCTTGCAATCTCCAATCGTTAAAAATCTTCATGATGCAGCGATTGCTGAAATCCTTAAGAGAACTGAAGCAAAAGATGGCGACATCATTTTCTTCGGTGCTGATAAAGCCAAAGTGGTCAATGATGCAATCGGCGCATTGCGCTTAAAGATTGGTCATTCTGCTTGGGCCAAAGAAAACGGTTTGATGGAACAAACTTGGCAGCCAATGTGGGTGGTTGATTTCCCAATGTTTGATTATGACGACGATGCTGCACGCTGGGTTGCTTGTCACCATCCATTCACAAGTCCTAAAGACGAACATCTCAACTACCTACAAACAGATCCTGGTAAGTGTTTGGCAAAAGCCTACGACATGGTTCTGAATGGTTGGGAAATCGGTGGTGGTTCAGTTCGTATTCACAAAGAATCTGTGCAAAGCCAAGTATTCCGTGCATTGAACATCGGTCCTGAAGAAGCTCAAGCAAAGTTTGGCTTCTTGTTGGATGCGCTTCAATATGGCGCACCTCCACATGGCGGTATTGCTTTTGGTTTAGATCGAATTGTCACAATGATGACGGGTGCTGAATCAATTCGTGATGTGATTGCTTTCCCTAAAACACAAAGAGCCCAATGTTTGTTAACTCAAGCTCCAAGCCCTGTTGATGAGAAGCAATTGCGCGAACTTCATATTCGTTTGCGCAACACAGAAATGCCTGCATGAAAATCCCAATCTCGGTACTAGTCGTTATTTATACGGCTAGCAACGAGGTTTTGTTGCTAGAAAGAAAAGACCATCCCGGCTATTGGCAGTCTGTGACAGGCAGCCTGGATGATCTTGATGAGCCTTTGATAGAGGCGGCAGCCCGAGAGCTCTTCGAAGAGACGGGCATCGATGTATCTGTTCTACCCCCCAACTCTTTGCAATCCATGAATCAGCAGATTCAGTATGAAATTTATCCTCAATGGCGACATCGTTATGCCGAAGGTGTCACTATGAACACTGAGCACTGGTTCAAGGTTCTTTTGCCCAATCGCGTGCCAGTTACCTTGGCTCCTAGGGAGCATACAGCTTACCAATGGCAGTCAATTGAATTGGCTGGCCCACTTTGTTTTTCTCCAAGCAACAAACAAGCAATACTGAAGCTTAATTCTGATTAGAATTAAGTCATGTCGCTTCTAAGAAAAGATCGTTGGCAGAGTATTGAAAACCTTGATTTGCTTGAAGGTGGTCATGATTATTTCAAGGTCCTTGAAGCATCTATTTTGGGGGCTAAAAAATCAATTTATCTTGAGACTTACATCTTCTCTCGTGATGAGCAGGCAAAAAGAATTGCTGATCTATTGTGCCAAGCAGCCAGCAAAGGTTTAGACGTCAAAGTCATTCTTGATTGGCTAGGCTCAAACAACTTCTCTTTCGAACAAGAGTTTTTAAAGTCGGGCGTTCAACTGGTTCATTACAACCCATCATGGTTTGGTCGTTTTGGTTTCTCTAGAACACATAGAAAATTAGTTGTGATCGATGAAGCTCAAGCCTTTGTTGGTGGTATCAATATTTGTGCTGACAATCTCTCCTCGGATGGAGAAATCTTAAGGGGCATCAGATGGGATTTGGCTTTGCATGCAACGGGAGCCATTGTTGAAAAAGTACATGCAACTTTTTTACGTCAATGGCAAAGAATGCAACCCAAGGCACTGCACCCTCGAAATATCCTAAAAAGAATTTTGGATCAAGAGTTGCCTTGGAGTACAAATCATTTTTTGGGAATCAGGCATGGTCATAAACCCAGTGTCGCCTTCATTGCCAGAGATAACCTCCATCACCGCCGTGATATCGAGAGGGCTTATTTAAAAGCCATCGGGCAGTCCAGAGAAGAGATCTGGTTAGCTACTCCTTATTTCATGCCAGGCAGGCGATTCAGAAAAGCTTTGATCAGAGCTGCGCAGCGCGGAGTGTCGGTTAACTTATTGCTGGGGCGTGATGAATTCAAAGTGTTGAATTGGTCTGTGCCAAGTCTTTATGGGCAGTTGTTGGCTGCCAATATTGCTATTTATGAATATCCCTCTGGTTTATTGCATGCCAAAGCCATGGTGGTTGATCGACGTTGGGCAACCTTGGGATCATCAAATTGTGATCATCTGTCATTCTTTTTGAATCATGAAGCCAATCTTATCGTGAGAAATCATTCGGTGATCAAAGAGATCAGATGGAAAATTGAAGATCAGGCTATGGGGCAAGGAGTCAAGGTTGATTCTGACTTGTACGCACAAAGACCATTGCTGGCAAAATTGTTCAATTGGGTTTCTTATGTTTTTGTAAGACTTTTATTGATTTTTTTGTCTGTAGGAACTCGAGATCAAGCTGTGCCTAATTTGGGCGATTAATGATAAAAATGAAAAGTAAGCCATGAGACATATGCAGTCCCAAGATGTTCAAGTGAAGCCAAGTCATGAAAAAAGTAATGATTGGAAGGTGATTGCTAATTTATTGCCTTATCTCTGGACATTTAAAGGGCGAGTGATTTTGGCTTTATCTTGCTTGATTGCGGCCAAGGTTGCGAATCTTGGTGTGCCAATTTTACTCAAGACCTTGGTTGATTCAATGAGTGTGCCACCAGGATTGCAAACTTTGATTGTTGTTCCCGTGGCACTCATCATTGCCTATGGCTTATTGAGGTTATCAGCCTCATTGTTTACGGAGTTAAGAGAGCTCATCTTTTCAAGGGTGACTGAGAGTGCAGTTCGAACTGTTGCACTTCAAGTATTTGAGCACTTGCATGCCCTGTCTTTGCGTTTTCATTTATCAAGACAGACTGGCGGAATGACCAGAGACATTGAAAGAGGTACAAGAGGTATTCAGTCATTGATCTCATATTCCTTGTACAGCATTCTCCCAACCATCGTGGAGCTGGGTTTGGTACTTGGTTATTTTGTTTGGGCCTATAACTACTTATTTGCTTTGATCACTTTGATCGCATTGGTTTTGTATGTGATTTTTACGATTGTTGTGACGGAGTGGCGCACGAAGTATCGTAAGAAAATGAATGAGCTTGATTCAAAGGCTCATCAAAGAGCGGTTGATGCGCTGATCAATTTTGAAACAGTTAAATACTTTGGTAACGAAGAGTATGAAACAAAGCGCTACGATGAAAATCTTCGTTGCTTCAGAGAGGCTGCCATTCAGTCTCAGCGCTCTTTGGCTATTTTGAATCTTGGGCAACAAACCATCATTGCCACAGGTCTGATTTTAATTTTGTGGCAGGCCACCATCGGTGTATCGAATGGATCAATGACCTTGGGTGATTTGGTGTTGGTGAATGTGTTGATGATTCAGTTGTACATACCGCTTAACTTTTTGGGTGTGATTTACCGGGAAATCAAGCAAGCTTTGATCGACATGGATCGGATGTTCAAGTTGCTTGGCACTGATCGAGAAATCGCTGATCAAGACGGCGCTCCTGATCTTGTTATAAAAAATCAAGCATTGGGTCCGCACATTCAATTTCGTGATGTGTCATTTTCGTATGAGCGCAATCGTCAGATCTTAAAAGGAATTGATTTTGAGGTCTTGCCTGGCAAGACCACTGCTGTGGTCGGTCATAGTGGCGCAGGAAAAAGCACCTTGGCGCGATTGTTATTTCGTTTTTATGATGTGACCAAGGGTTCAATCGAATTTGATCAGCAAAATATCCAAGCGGTGACTCAAAAAAGTGTGAGAGCTTGTATTGGTATTGTTCCCCAGGACACGGTTCTTTTTAATGACACGATTGCCTACAACATTGCTTATGGTCGTCCTGGCGCTTCGCAAGATGAAATAGAGACGGCTGCCAAAGCAGCGCAAATCCATGACTTCATCACATCGCTTCCGGATGGCTATCACTCAGCAGTGGGTGAACGAGGTTTGAAATTATCTGGTGGCGAAAAGCAACGGGTAGCGATTGCCAGGACTCTTTTGAAAAATCCATCCTTCCTGATTTTTGATGAGGCAACTTCTGCCTTGGACTCTGAAACGGAGAGAGCTATTCAGAAAGAATTGATGGCTTTGGCCAAAAACCGTTCGACCTTGATCATCGCCCATCGCTTATCCACCATTATTTATGCTGATCAAATTTTGGTGATGGATGATGGCTGCATCATTGAAAGAGGGACTCATGATGAGCTCTTATCTTTGGGAGGTCGTTATAGTGACATGTGGCAAGCCCAACAATCTCAAACCAAGCTAATATCCTAGTATGGCCATTAAAAATACGCCCCAATTTTTGCGAGCTGCATTTGATGCGGCTTTAAAAACTGCTGACCCTCAAGTGATGCTGCCCGATGGTTTACGCAAGGTTTTCAGCGCACCTTTAAAAGGACGCTGCTTGGTGGTGGGGGCCGGTAAGGCAGCCGCTTCTATGGCTGTTGCTCTTGAGCAATATGCCCAAGAGCATTGGCCTGAGGCAAAGCTTGAAGGCATGGTCATCACTCGTTACGGACATGGCTTGCCAACCAAGCTCATTCAGGTGATTGAAGCTGGTCATCCAGTGCCTGATGAGGCAGGTCTGAATGGCGCCAAAGAAACTCTGCGTTTAATCAGAACCTTACAGCCTGGCGATCAATTGATTGCGCTGATCTCAGGTGGCGGATCAAGTCTTTTGACCTTGCCTGCTGCAGACTTAAGCATCCAGGATTTACAGATCACCACTCAGGCTCTATTGATGTCAGGCGCACCCATTGGCCAAATGAACATTGTGCGCAAGCACTTGTCTGCTATTTTGGGTGGTCATATGGCCAGAGAGGCAGCAAGTCGAGGTGCCAAAGTCGATGCCTTTTTGATTTCTGATGTGACTGGAGATCATCCATCAAGTATTGCCAGTGGACCTTGCGCACCTGATGAATCCACATTTGCAGATGCACTTCAAATTCTTAAAGATTATGATTTGTTGCAAGGGCAGATTCCAAAAGTGGTGACTGATTATTTGCAGAATGGTCTGTCAGGTAAAAATCCTGAGACACCAAAATCAGGCGATTCAATTTTTAAACAAATCAATAATCATCTCTTGGCCACCGCTCATTCTTGTTTAGAGGCAGCGGCCAGCTATTGTGAATCCCAGGGTGTGAAAGCAGTGATTTTGGGAGACACCGTGATGGGAGAAGCCAAAGATGTTGCTTTGATGCAAGCAGCCCTGGCACGAGAAATTTTTCTTCATGACCAACCATTTAAAAAACCAGTGGCTCTTCTTTCGGGTGGAGAATGCACTGTGACAATTCCTCGTGATGTCAAAGGTCGTGGCGGTCGCTGCAGTGAGTTTTTATTATCTCTGTATGTGGCTTGTGAGGATCTTCCTACGCTTTCGGCATTGGCGGCTGATACTGACGGCATTGATGGCAGTGAAGATAATGCGGGTGCTTGGTTTGCATCAGAGTCAAGAAAACTCATGAATAATGATCATCAGTTGGCCAAAGATGGGTTGGCTAAACATGACAGTTATGGTTTTTTTAAAGATTTAAATACTTTGGTTCACACGGGTCCTACTTTGACCAATGTGAATGATTTTAGAATTTTGCTAATAGATAGTGAGTCTTGATACATGAGTTCAGTCAACACAATTGAAATTACTCGTCCTGATGATTGGCATTTGCATATCAGGGATGGCGAGGTCTTGGCTGATTTGCTGAAGCACACAGCAAGTCAATTTGAGCGCGCCATCATCATGCCAAATTTAAAGCCGCCTGTGACCACTGCAGAAATGGCAGCAGCTTATAAAAAACGTATCTTGGCGGCTTTACCGGTTGGTAGTTCATTCACTCCATTGATGGTTTTGTATTTGACCGATAACACTTCCGCAGATGAAGTAAAAAAGGCTCATCAAGAGGACGTGGTTGGTTTCAAGCTTTATCCCGCTGGTGCCACCACCAACAGTGATGCTGGTGTGACTGATATTAAAAAATGCACCAAGGCTCTGGAAGCGATGGAAGCTTGCGGTATGCCTTTATTGCTCCATGGAGAAGTAACACATGCTGATGTTGATGTGTTTGATCGTGAAGCAGTGTTCATCGACCAAGTACTAGAGCCTTTAAGACAGCGCCACCCTGGTTTAAAAATTATCTTTGAGCACATCACTACGAAGCAAGCGGCGCAATATGTTGAATCTGCAGATACTCAGCGTTTCGGTGCAATCGCAGCAACCATCACCCCACAACATTTACTTTACAACCGCAATGCTATTTTTAGTGGCGGGATACGCCCGCATTACTACTGCTTACCAATTTTGAAAAGAGAAGAGCATCGCCAAGAATTGGTTCGCGTTGCTACTTCTGGTAATTCAAGATTTTTCTTGGGCACTGACAGTGCGCCCCATGTAAAAGGTACAAAAGAAAATGCCTGTGGATGTGCTGGTTGTTATACGGCTTGGCATGCCATGCCTTTGTATGCCGAAGTTTTTGATCAAGCCAATGCTCTTGATCGCTTAGAAGCATTTGCCAGTCACTTTGGCCCAGACTTTTACAACTTGCCTAGAAACACAGGTAAGTTGATCTTGAAACGTCAAGCGCAACAAATACCGAATGAGTTTCCAATTGGCGCTAGCACTGTTGTTCCTCTTCGAGCTGGTGAAAGTCTTGCTTGGACAATAGTCGGTTAGACTAGCGGGGCAGAGTCGGTAAGGCAACCGCTGCCTTGGTAACAAGGGAGAGGAAAGTCCGGACTCCATAGGACAGGGTGATGGCTAACAGCCATCCACGGTGACGTGAGGAATAGGGCCACAGAGACGAGCGTATTTAGTTACGGTGAAACGCGGTAACCTCCACTCGGAGCAATCCCAAATAGGCAAGCGTTGAGGCGGTCCGCTGAGCTTGCGGGTAGGGAGCTTGATTTCACTGGTAACGGTGAAACTAGATGAATGGTTGCCCCTGCATGAAAATGCGGGCGACAGAATCCGGCTTAATAGCCGGCTCTGCACTTTTTAATTGAATTGATCACAATTCGATCAACTCAATACTGTGAGTGATTTCTGCTGTTTTACCGAGCATGATGGTTGCTGAGCAATACTTGTCATGCGAGAGCTCAACAGCCTTTTCAACACGACTTCTGTCTAGATTTTTACCAATCACGGTAAATTTCATGTGAATTTTAGTGAAAATCTTAGGATCTTCTTCTGCCCTCTCGGCTTGCAATTCAACTTTGCAATCTTGAATATCTTGCCTGGCTCGTTTAAGAATCATCACCACATCAAAACAAGTGCATCCTCCGGCTCCAACCAACATCATTTCCATTGGGCGTGGGGCGAGGTTTTTGCCACCAGCCTCAGGTGCTCCATCCATATTTACCAGGTGGCCACTGCCAGTTTCAGCACTAAAAGCCATACCATCTTTACCCAGCCATTTAATCGTTGCTTGCATATTGCATCTTTCATTTGTACTTTCTGAAGCTATTAAATCATAAGTTGATCATTTTTATTTTGAAAAATAGCTAATAAAAACAACAACATTCTTAGTTTTTCTACAGAGCCCCTTTTTTTTCGAGAAATTATTGCCAAATTCTCGAGATTTTTATAAAATAACGACTTGTCTCCTCCACCCTCATGAAAGGTGGATTTCAGCCCAGGAATTAGCTTCCTGGGTTTTTTTTTGCTACAATTTAAGGCTTTCCTAGTTTGCCCATTAGGGAAATGCTGTACCAGCTGTTAATTTTGAACTGCGAGCCTGCAAACATAAGCGGAGCCAAAGGGATGATGAAATGGTTGTTTTTAGGGCTTAACAATTTAAGGTAATCATGAAAACTTTCTCAGCAAAACCGCATGAGGTGAAGCGCGAGTGGTTCGTGATTGACGCTACGGACAAAGTCCTCGGTCGTGTCGCCAGTGAAGTGGCACACCGTCTACGCGGCAAGCACAAGCCAGAATTCACCCCCCACGTTGATACAGGCGACTTTATCGTCATCATCAATGCTTCTAAGTTGCGCGTGACTGGCACTAAGGGCTTGAATAAAAAATACTACACGCACAGTGGCTATCCTGGCGGCATCTACGAAACTAACTTCGACAAGATGCAAGCTCGTTTCCCTGGTCGTGCTCTCGAGAAGGCTGTTAAGGGCATGTTGCCTAAAGGCCCACTTGGCTATGCAATGATCAAGAAATTGAAAGTTTATGCAGAAGCTGACCACCCACACGCGGCTCAACAGCCAAGCGTTCTTGAGATCTAAGGAGCCGACATGATTGGAAACTGGAACTATGGTACTGGCCGTCGTAAGAGCTCAGTAGCCCGCGTATTCATCAAGGCTGGTAAAGGTGAAATTCTTGTAAACGGCAAGCCAATTGCTGAATACTTTGCTCGTGAAACATCACGTATGATTGTTCGTCAGCCGCTAGAGCTAACTAACCACGGTACAACTTTTGACATCAAAGTCAACGTATCAGGTGGTGGTGAAACTGGCCAAGCTGGTGCAGTTCGTCACGGTGTGACGCGTGCATTGATCGACTACGATGCAGCTTTGAAGCCAACGCTTTCAAAAGCTGGTTTTGTTACTCGTGATGCTCGTGAAGTTGAGCGTAAAAAAGTTGGTTTGCATGGCGCGCGTCGTCGCAAACAGTTCAGCAAGCGTTAATTTTTTTTGCTGTTCTACGAAAAGCCGCGCACTGCGCGGCTTTTTCTTTTCTACAATAGAGATATTGGAGGATTTAAATGATCAAAGTTGGCATAGTAGGTGGAACAGGCTATACAGGCGTTGAATTACTGCGTTTGTTATCCCAGCACCCAGAAGTTCAATTAACGGCTATCACGTCCCGTAAAGAGGCTGGTATGCCTGTTGCTGAAATGTTTCCTTCCTTGAGAGGCAGGGTCGATCTTTGCTTTTCTACGCCAGAAGATGCCAAGCTCACAGAATGTGACGCAGTTTTCTTTGCCACACCCCATGGGGTTGCTATGGCGCAAGCCAAAGAGCTTTTGGCTGCTGGGGTCAAGATATTGGATTTAGCCGCAGACTTTCGTTTGAAGGACACTGCGGAATTTGAAAAATGGTACGGTATGCCGCACGCGTGCCCTGAGATTCTTGCTGAAGCGGTTTACGGTTTGGCAGAAATCAATCGTGAAGCAATTAAAAAAGCCAGGGTGATTGGTTTGGCAGGTTGCTATCCAACCTCAGTTCAGTTGGGATTTGCACCATTGATCTCACCAAAATCAACAGGTGGTAAAAAGCTGATTGATTTGAATAGCTTGATCTCAGATTCAAAATCGGGCGTTTCAGGCGCAGGGCGTAAGGCAGAGGTTGGTACTTTGATGGCCGAAGCCAGTGATAACTTTAAGGCTTATGGCGTGAAGGGTCACAGACACCACCCTGAGATTTGTCAGGGTTTATCAGCCATTGCTGGTGGTCAATCTGTGGGGCTCACGTTTGTGCCTCATTTAACCCCAATGATCAGAGGCATTCATTCAACTTTGTATGCCCGCATCCTGCCTGATGGGAAAGACGTTGATTATCAAAGTCTTTTTGAGAAGTTTTATGCAGGCGAGCCCTTTGTTGATGTGATGCCTGCTGGCAGCACCCCAGAGACAAGATCCGTGAGAGGTAGTAATGCCTTGAGAATTGCGGTTCATCGTCCTCAGGGCGGCGATACCCTGGTTATTTTGGTGGTTGAAGATAACTTGGTAAAGGGTGCTTCAGGCCAAGGGGTTCAGTGTTTGAACTTGATGTTCGGTTTGCCGGAAAAAACCGGGTTAAGTCATATTGCCCTGTTACCATAAACCCCTACAGCAATTATTGGCATTGAAGCCTACAATAGAGTCTATGTATTAAAAGGAGTTCATGATGAGCGCGACACAAACAACACAAAGTACCGAAAATTTAGAGCCGCCGATGCCATTGGTTTTTACTGATAGCGCGGTAGCAAAAGTAGCTGATTTGATCGCTGAAGAAGGTAACCCAGATTTGAAATTGCGCGTATTCGTGCAAGGTGGTGGTTGCTCAGGCTTTCAGTATGGCTTCACATTTGACGAAGCAGTGAACGAAGACGACACATTGGTAACCAAAGACAATGTAACTTTGTTGATTGACTCAATGAGCTTCCAATATTTGGTGGGCGCAGAGATTGATTACAAAGAAGACATCAATGGTTCACAGTTTGTGATCAAGAACCCAAATGCCACAACAACTTGTGGTTGCGGTTCTTCTTTCTCAGCTTAATTCATTAAGCAGGGTAGTGCGCACCTAGTACGCGCAAACCTTTAGCACCAGTCACAGCCGGCAAATTTGCTGGCTGTTTTCTTTTGTGCGCCCACGCTAGCCAAGCAAAAGCTCCTGCTTCAACGGTTTGGGGATCAACACCCCTGGCAGCCGTGCTCTGAATATTTTCTTGCGGTATCCAAGTACAAGCATTTTTTATTTGCGCGATGAGGTGACTATTTTTGATGCCACCACCGCAAATCAACAAACTCATTGTTTTAGGAGCATGTTGCTTTAAAGCATGAGCGATTGATTGAGTTGTGAGCGCCAATAAAGTTGCCTGAATATCTTCTGGTTTTTGATTGAGGCAATCATTGATCGTTAAATGATGATTGAGCCATTCAGGATTGAACAAATCTCTACCCGTGCTTTTCGGCGGAGCTTTTTTAAAGTAATCATCACCGAGCATACTGCTCAAAAGCTTTTGAATCACTTGTCCTTTAGCAGCCCATTGACCATCATCATCAAAAGATTGACCAAGGGATTGTTGAACCCAGTGGTCCATCAATACATTGCCAGGACCACAATCGAAGCCGATCATTTTTTCTTGTTGATTGGCGGGTATCAGGCTTAGGTTCGCAATTCCACCAATATTCAATATGGCTAAATCTTCTTTACACCCAAACTGTGCCGCATGAAAAGCTGGCACCAAGGGGGCGCCTTGACCGCCCGCTGCAATATCTCTACTGCGAAAATCAGCGATCACGTCAATCCCAGTCAGTTCTGCCAATAAAGCAGGGTTCAGGGATTGTTTGGTGTAACCAATGCCATCATGCGCTTGAGGTTGATGACGAATGGTTTGACCATGGGCGCCAATGGCACTGATATCAGATGGCTGAAGTTTTACCTCCTGAAGAATGGCCGCACAGACCAAATGATAATGTTGAGCCAAATGGTTGGCTGCTAGGGCTTCCTTGTGCAGCTCATTTTGGCTAGGAGACTGAAGATCAAGATAGGTGTTTTTGAGGGATTCCTCAAAAGGAACATCTTTGTGACATAAAACAGAGGTCTGCCCGTCATCGGAAATTTCTGCTAAAACAGCATCAATGCCATCCATGCTGGTTCCGGACATAATGCCAATATAGTAATTCTTCATAGGGTTGACTCTTAAGTGATGCGACAATGATGCTCTAGGAAATTAATGTAACCGATAGATTATGTCTTTAGCTAACGAGAATAAAACAGAACAAGTTAAATATCCAATCACGGATCGTGTTTTGGAGGCCATGGAGGTCTCAAAACGGGGCTGTGATGAATTATTGGTTGAGGCTGAATGGTTGACTAAGTTGGCCCGCAGTGAGGCCACCAAGACCCCTTTAAGGATTAAATTAGGTTTAGACCCGACGGCGCCTGATATTCATTTAGGTCATACCGTTGTTTTGAACAAAATGCGCCAATTACAGGATTTGGGCCATACGGTCATTTTCTTGATTGGTGACTTCACCAGCATGATTGGCGACCCATCTGGTAGAAATGCCACGCGCCCTCCTTTGACCAAAGAAGAGATTGCCATCAATGCTCAAACTTATTATCAGCAAGCAAGCTTGGTTTTAGATCCAAGCAAAACTGAAGTGAGATACAACAGCGAGTGGTGCGACCCTTTGGGTGCCAGAGGAATGATTCAATTAGCAGCAAAGTACACCGTGGCACGCATGTTAGAGCGTGATGACTTCACCAAGCGTTACAAAGGTGGCATACCAATTTCTGTCCATGAATTCTTATATCCTTTGATGCAAGGTTACGATTCTGTTGCGCTAAAAAGCGACTTGGAATTGGGTGGCACGGATCAGAAGTTTAATTTATTGGTTGGTCGTGAGCTACAAAAAGAATATGGTCAAGAAGCTCAATGTATTTTGACAATGCCATTGCTGGTTGGTACAGATGGCGTTGATAAGATGAGCAAGTCTAAGAATAACTACATTGGCATCAGTGAAGCGCCAGGTGAGATGTTCGGGAAGTTGATGAGTATTTCTGATGAGTTGATGTGGAGTTATTTCACATTACTTTCATTCAAGCCTCTTGCTGAAATTGCCAAAATGAAGGAAGAAGTTTTATCTGGCAGAAACCCACGCGATTTTAAAGTGGCCTTGGCGCAAGAAATCGTGACACGTTTTCATGATGCCGGCGTTGCTGACAAGGCATTAGAAGATTTCAATCATCGCGCCAAAGGTGGAGTGCCAGACGATATTCCTGAAGTCACCTTAACGGGTGCGCCGATCGGCATTGGCCAGTTGCTCAAGCAAGCCAATTTGGTGCCTAGCACCTCTGAAGCCATGCGCAACGTTGAGCAAGGCGGAGTAAAAATTGATGGCGCCACTGTTTCTGATAAAGCTCTAAAAGTAGAAGCTGGAACATTTGTGGTCCAAGTCGGTAAGCGTAAATTTGCCAAAATAACTTTGTCGTAATTTATGACTGTTATTTATTTAATTCGCCATGGCGAAACCATGTGGAATCGCGAGAAGCGCTTGCAAGGACATATCGATATTGGTTTGAATGACATCGGCCACCAACAGGCGGATCGTCTTGCAAAAAGCCTCGTGGATAAAAAGATTTCAGCCATCATTTCTAGCGATTTAAGTCGTGCTATTGATACAGCTAAACCGATTGCGCTTCATCATCAATTGGAGCTTCATTTAGATCCAGCGCTAAGAGAAAGACACTATGGCGTGATGCAAGGTTTAAGCCATCAAGAAATTGCTGAGCATCATCCTGAAAATCATCAAGCCTGGAAAAAGAGAGACATCCATTTTCAACCAGAGAATGGTGAGAGCTTGGCCCAGTTTAATGACCGAGTGGTGACAGCCATTGCTTCATGGGCTAAAAAATATGCAGGACAAGAGATTGCAATTGTGGCGCACGGTGGGGTGCTTGATTGTTTGAACCGCGCTGCTAGAAAAGTGGCTTTAGATGTAGCCAGAGATTTTGAAATATTGAATGCGAGCTTGAATACCCTGACTTATCGGGATGAGCAGTTTGCTTTGGTGCATTGGGGTGATGTGAATCACCTCACTGAGAGCCAGGGTCAGCCGAGTAAATCTTTGGATGAGGTCGACGGTAGCCCAAGATGAGCATAGGCCAGCGGTGTGGCCACTCTGCCTCGTGGAGTTCTTTGTAAAAAACCTTGCTGTATCAAGTAAGGCTCGATTACATCTTCGATGGTTTCTCTTTCTTCGCTGATGGCTGACGCTAAGTTATCAACGCCAACGGGTCCGCCATCAAATTTATGCACAATGGCTTCAAGAAGTTTTCTGTCCATCACATCAAAGCCAACGGCATCAACGTCCAACATTGATAAAGCTGCATCAGCAATGCTTTGTGAAATTTTTCCATCCGCTTTGACTTCTGCGTAGTCTCTCACGCGGCGCAGCAGGCGATTAGCAATTCTAGGTGTGCCTCTTGAGCGTTTTGCAATCTCTAGGGCGCCACCATCATCTAAGCCGGCATTCAAAAGATTGGCTGAGCGCTTAACAATTGTTGCCAGTTCTTCAATTGAGTAAAACTCTAAGCGCGCAACAATTCCAAAGCGATCGCGCAATGGGTTTGTGAGCATGCCTGCACGTGTGGTTGCACCAATGAGAGTGAAAGGTTTTAAATCAAGC
>Ga0255128_1000028_pt1 | contig 48561 bp, 40 predicted proteins | sample Law_Miss_RepC_8d_FD_188562 | JGI IMG/M metagenome (GOLD analysis project Ga0255128, IMG submission 188562) | Freshwater microbial communities from St. Lawrence River, New York, United States - Law_Miss_RepC_8d | ecosystem: Environmental > Aquatic > Freshwater > River | place: USA: New York... | reverse complement strand
GCCGATGTTAGTTTATCAGATGCGGCAATTTTCTCAGATACTTCCAAAACAATAAAAGAAGCTCTTAAATCAGTTCATCAAAGCGGAATTGATAAAACAAAAATCAACGCGAGGGCTTTTGAAATTGCTCTGAAAAAATTAATGTAATGAACGTATTTCTTCAAACACCTATACCCGAAGGGCTCACAGCTGAGAAATCATTAAACCTGGTTGAATTACTCATGAAAGGTGGGTGGGTCATGTACCCGCTTTTTGCACTCTCCGTTTTGGTTATTATCATAGCCATTGAACGCATGTTGTATTTCGGTAAACAAGGAGTTTCGAATACTTCCGGGTTTCAAGAATTTTTGGAGAACATGACACACGGTAACCATGAACAAGCCATGCGTGTTTGTGAAGAGAACAACTCTGCATGGGCACGTATTTTTCAGTTCGCTACTTTGCGGAATAAATCAGCAGATGAAAAAGAAAAGTTGCAAGAAGCTGCTGCGAATGTTGAAGTAACTCGATTAGAAAAACGATTGAACGTACTATCCATGATTGCTTCCATTGCGCCTCTATTGGGTTTTATTGGAACCATAGCCGGAGTAATTGTCATATTCTTTGATATCTCAACCACCACAGACATAAGCATTGGAACCATTTCAGAGGGTCTGTATCAGAAAATGATTTCTTCCGCTACAGGACTTGTTGTTGGTATTTTGGCCTTCTTATCGCACCATTTATTGCAAAATGGCGTTGATAAATTTGTGGCTCAGATAGAAGAATTCGATTTGCAATTGAAAGCAAACACGAATAGAGAATGAAGATAAAGAGAAGACATAAAGAAGGTGCACATGTGAATACACATGCATTGAATGATATCATGTTCTTTTTACTCTTATTCTTCCTCATACTTTCAACATTAGCCAACCCGAACGTGATAAAGGTGCTATTGCCTCAAGCGGCGGAAACTCAACAAAAAGAAGCGAAAAAATCACTTCAATTGGCTGTAGATGCAAACCGGAATTATTTTTTAGATGGTGATGCGGTCACATTGGAACAACTTAACGGCAGGTTAGAAGTCATTGCCAAAGAATTTCCTGAGAGCTCGTGCTCCATTTCTATGGATCGATCTTTAAGTGTTCAAGATCTTGTAGATGTCATGCAAATTGGCGCTAAGAATGACATTCGCATGTTTTTAAAAACCACTCACAGCGAACAATAATGCTTATACTCTCAATTTTCATAGTCTCTTACGCATTCATTATTCTTGAACACAACATCAAGATTGACAAAGCGGCGTCTGCGCTTATTGGCGGGGTGTTGTGTTGGACCGCCCTCACCTTTCAACAGCCAACAGAAATTGTTGCACACTCACTTACTGAGCACATTGTAGAGATTTCAAGTATATTACTTTTTCTCATGGGGGCAATGACCATTGTGGAAATCATTGATGCACATCACGGCTTTGAAATAATCACCAATCGAATTTCAACTACGAACAAAGTGAAATTGCTTTGGATATTGGCATTTCTTGCTTTTTTCTTATCAGCCGCACTTGACAATTTAACCACGGCCATTGTAATGGTGAGCTTGCTACGGAAAATCATTGCTGATCAAAAAACCAGATGGATTTTTGGAGGGGTAGTCATCATTGCTGCAAATGCCGGTGGGGCCTGGAGTCCAATAGGCGATGTAACAACCACCATGCTTTGGATTGGTGGGCAAATTACTAGTAGTGTTACAATCAAATCACTTTTTATACCTAGCTTAATAAGCATACTTCTACCATTAGTTATCTTGTCTTTTACACAAAAAGGAAGTATTCAACCTACGGAAGAAACACACTATTCTAATTTTCAACTCTCTAAAAAAACGCAGTGGTCTGTTTTTCTAATTGGAGTGGGTGGGCTTTTGTTTGTTCCTGTTTTTAAAACCATTACACATCTGCCTCCATTTATGGGCATGATGCTAAGCGTTGGTATTACATGGTTCATTATTGATTTGGTTCATGGTAGAAAAATTGGTGAAGAAAGGGCTCAATTCAGTGCACTCTCAGCACTCAGAAAAATTGACCTACCCTCTGTACTTTTCTTCCTAGGCATTTTACTTTCTGTTGGTGCTTTACAACAAGCTGGATTCTTACAAGAACTATCCATCTGGCTAAAAGACACCATTCAAAATGGATATGGGATCAATGTAGCCATCGGATTCTTATCTGCGATAATAGATAATGTTCCGTTGGTCGCCGCAAGCAAAAGCATGTATCCAATTGTAGCGAATGGATCCACTGATGTTTGGTTAAGTCAGTTTGTTCAAGACGGCTCCTTCTGGCAATTTTTAGCCTATACAGCAGGAACCGGCGGCAGCATGCTAATCATAGGATCCGCCGCCGGTGTTGCCGTGATGGGTATTGAAAAAATACCGTTTTCGTGGTATCTCAAAAACCTATCATGGCTCGCTGTAATCGGTTTCTTGGCCGGTTGTGCCGTATTCATTCTATCTCATACGTAAGTATTTCTTTACCTCTCCGGTTTTAGTCACTCGGAAATAGCAGCCATTTTCATTTGATTCACTTCGAATCATCTGTCCCAACATATTCGAATCGAATGTTACATTCGTTTCAAGCTCGAGACCATTATTTTTCTCTGAATAAACACAAGGATATATAAATATTTCTGATGGCGAAATGACTTGTGATCCAAAAACAACTTCTGTCTCTGTGATGAATTGAAATGAATTATTGAATGACTCATTTATATCTACGCTATTCTGTTCAATTTCTTGATTTGTTAAACATAACCAGTATTCCAAAATGTCTAATTCTAAAGATTCGAGATTGCATTGATTCAGGTTGGAAAGCATGAACAACGCTTGATTCGTTAGGCCCAACGTTCGCAATGCTTTTATTTTTTCCAATTCCCAATAGAACTGATGGTGGAAAGATTGCACATCATATGACTCCGCACTAAAGTGATTTAATACGGCGAAGAATTTAGAAACCACTGGCTCAAAATCACTTTGATTGTTCAAGAAAACAATTTCATTGCGTTGTACCAACTCGTCCAATAACCAACTCATAAAATGCATAGCTCCGTGAATCTTAGGCAGCTCCTCGGCTGTTAATGAATCAAGGGGGACTTGTAATAAAGCTTCACTCAAAAGCTGCATGCATTGCTTACCTTGATAAATGGTATCAGAAGAGAAATAGAGATCTGAAACAATCGAAAAAACAGAGTCCAATTCAAGAGATAAACCATTCAAAGTAACAATCAAATTCTTGTCTTTTAACTGATTAGATTTACCTATTGCAACTTGCCCAACACCAGCAGGACAACTTCCCGCAATATTTTCACCCAATGTAAAACCCAAATAACATGGTGCATTCGCAATGGTTGATGTAGCGCTAGTTACTGAGAATCTGTTGTAAACATCATTCTCAAAATAGTTTCTACCAAAATGCAACTGAGTCATACATGTGGCGTTTGTTACAGAGCCTACCAAATACATGATACAAGATTCGAATCTATTTTCACCATTGAAGAAAGACGGAACCAGCGCATGCTCCAATTGAATCGCATATTCCAAATTTGAAAAGGTATTGAATCCAGCCGCATCATTTAAACCCAAATAAACAAGACATCCCTTTTCAGCTGCAACCCCAATTTCGCTTGATTGAATGAGATTGCAACGCATTCGTAAGCGACCGCCTTTCTTTTTTATACCTGTTGTATGATTCGAGAAATTAGATTGGTATACATACAATTCTGTTAAACTCTCATCCACAACTGGCGCATTCGAATCATAAAAGCCAGATTGTAAAATTCGACTTCGAGATTTTAAATGCTTTGATACAATTGAAGAAGTCAGAAACGTAGAAGCCTCAACGCGATAATTTCCAAAGTTTACATTGAACTCATTCAATTCAGCAACAGAGTTCCGAAATACAAACGACGAATAATCATTTTGCACATGAACCTGCAACACCCTCGATTGATAAAAAGATAAATCGGCCCATTGCACAGTATAATTCGAAGTTGAACTTCCCTCTAACCAAGAATTTATAAAATTATTTTTCCTAAAGGAAACCACATGAGAACCCGAAGCCAATATTACATGTGCACTATTAAACTCTATCCATCCTCCCTCACCAGCATCATTCAACATACAGCCCTCCGCTACCACCAACATGGAATCCAATGCCGAATTACCATTCCAATGTAAAGAAGAGCCTAGCTCGAAATCAAAATCTACAAGATCACCACTTCTGCAAACCACATAACCACCTGAGTTGGACTGTTCAATTTCAAAATCGTCAAGAACATGAATCTTTCCTCCCAACAATTCAATTTTCCCTCCATCCAATATCAATTGTCCGTTCTGAAGAATCAATTCAGATCCTTCATTTAAATACAGACTCCCCTTCAATTTTAGTGTGCCTCCATTTAGAACCAATGAAGCACCACTTTCTAAAACCATACTACTGTTTTTCTCAATAGTAGTCTGCTGATTTTCACTCAAACGAATAACACACGAATCTGTAACCGTCGCATGTGCGAATAAATTTCCCGCATCAAATCCAATTCGCATTTCCATATTCCCACTTAAATTAAACTCAGCATTCTCGCATCCAGCTTTGAATTGAACTTGTACTTCATCACCAATATCATTTTGAGCAGGATTCGTAAATAACAATCTTCCAGAATGCACATGCATTGGTCTAAGTACCTCCATTGATTCCACAAGCGAAACTTCCTCAGCATTATTCAAAGCTGTACTCATATTCCAAGCATTTACTTCAGATAGTTTATCTAATAAAAAGTCTATGTGACTCCACGATAAATGAGAATGTGGCTCATTCATACCATTTGCGGCTAAACAATAATCAAAAGGACTAGCTGAAACATTCATTGATTCATGTGCAACGAGCTCTCCCTGCAATAACGCTGAAGATAGGGGAACGAAGCAGTGCTTAAAGGCGTATTGATCTGCATTAATTTCACCACATGCATCAGTGAAATCAGACGAAGAGTTAAAGACTTTAACCAATTCATAAATTGAACTTGACCATCCCCCGTTTGAATAATCAAGGCTTTTGGCTTCAATGGAAACAGACGGCTTACTTGTATAAATGTCTACCGGGCTTAACCAATTGTCCCAACTCATTTGTGTAAACCTTAAATCTGCCAATACATTGGAATAAGTAGTGCTCTCATCATAATTGGCATTTCCAGGTAAAGGAAAAAGTTTAAAAACAATTTCTTCTCCAGATAGCCAATTCGTTGCATTGCAGTGCTCATTTAGCAATGGATTTTCTAAATCTGAATATTGTGGTGTTGCGTTCAACGAACCGTTCGATATGGCTATATTCAGGGTGTGTAGTGGTAATCCCAATTCCGATAAATAGGCTTTAAAATCCAGAAACCAATTTGGTTGCAAAACATTCGCGTTTCCCCAATGATAACAAAGCAATTGTTTAGCGGCGTCACGTTCTAATTTTTCAGAAACGAATAATTCCGCCTCAGGAACAAATTCAGACAAAAAATAAATAGTTGCTTGTAGACTAAGTGGAATATTGGCACCTAGATGAGGAGAGTCTAAACAGATGTAATGCGAGCATTCATGGCACATGCCGTTTAATTCCATTTCACGAAGTGCAACCCGAGATACAATACCACCCATACTTGCACCGGCTATTACATTTTCATTTGTTCCTTCTTTATAGGTATTACACAACTGAATCAAATGCTGTAACAAAGCTGCATTCTTTTTTATATCTGCAGCGCCATCTACAAAATCTAAAAGCACTAAATCATATCCTCTCTCACTTATACTGTCTAAAAAATTGGGCATTAATGAAAGCATACTGTATGTACCACTTTCATTCCCTGAAACCAATTCATTCCAACCAAAAGTACCGTTACGCGTTGCAGTTCTATCCGTACCAAAATCAATTCCTTCAACAAATAAAAAGGGCTTGTCAAACACTCCATCAGCACCTAACTTGACATAGGCATGACCATATATCATTTGATTAAATGCGTATGTTGAAATTTCATTCGGATAATCCCCATCTACCATTGGCCATGGAGATGCATCTGGTAAAATTTCAGAAAGACGCGTAACAGGAATTTCAATTCCCGCCTGCCAAAATTCTGAATCAGCAATACCACGAATTGAGAAATGTATAAGCGTATCTGTCACATCTGGTATCAATACCAATTCAGAGCTTGTCAATGATTGCCAAATTTCGTTGCCGAATGAATATTCGGTATTTGAAATCAAATTATTCAATTCAATTTGAAACGTAACTTCATTTTGATAAGTAATCACTTCCTGATTCGAAGAAATGAAAAACAAGTTGCCAACCTCCTCTGTATTTGCTTTTTGATATGAAAAATGAAGTAGCTCCAGTTGATTATTTAAAGGGTTAGAAGGGCTACATGATAGATCATAAAATTTTAACAAAGACTTGGATTGACTAGCCGTGGAATTATAGTGGTTCAATGAGTCTGCGAGGGCCAGCTGTCTTGAAAAAGGAACAGACGTTTGTGTTCTACCCATCAAGGTTAAAAGACAAAGAATGAATGTTATTCTAATGTACATGACTGTATTTTTAAAAGGTTAATGAAATGTGATGAACCTCGTTCTTGGCCAATGGAGAAAGGGTGAGGTATTCGTAGGTGCTTGCTCCCGAGTCATACACTCGTTTAAACTCCAGCTCTACGGGTTCATTTGCGAACACAAAAAGTGAGTCGCAGCTTGAATTCGGATAAAGAGTTGATTCTATCAATCTATTCTTAAAGCCCTTTGCAATTCGAATGTCAACATGATTCAAAGAAGAAAGCACATTCAATTCATCTGTTAATGAAAAACTCAATTGCGCTCGTGACTTCACTCGAAAACAGTGTTGAACTCGTCCATTCAAACCACATAGAATATCACTGACATCAAAATAATATGTATCGTCTTGACTAGCGACAGTAACACAATCAATTTCTCCAATTTCAATCAGAGGAAATACACCCAATTGATTGGTCACTGAACTATCCACAAGTTGAAATGCAGGACCGCCACCAACTGCATTCGTTTTGTAAAATAATAATTTCGCATTGGGAATAGGAGAGTCTGTTCCCGATTCCAAAACTTGAATAGTAAGCCCACTTGGGGTTACGTCTTCTTGTTTGCATGAAGCAATTCCAAGAAAGATCGATAAACTAAAGATTAATTTTTTCATAGGTCCATTTTTTTTATGGACCAAAGATTTATGAATAGAGGAAGAAGGTCTTATTCAATAATCATATAAGATATAGGCTGTTTATTCAACCAGTTTTAAAGTATATCTATCGGCAAATGATTGCTGGGCGTTCTCGAAATCACGTTGTACAAATGTTGATTCATTTTGAATTTCCATTCTCAAAACACGCGTTGAGTCTACCAAATCAAAAGTTATATCTGATGAAGGAAGGGTGTGAAATTGAACCAAATCTTTATATTGTGCAGAGAGCAATTTATGATACACTTCAATGACACGCTTTGCAGGATAAACAAGCGTTGTATCCTTTTCATACAAATCAATTTCATTAAGTACCTTTTGACAGGAATCTACTTTCTTCTTGGCGCCCTCAAATCGGCTGTTGATTTCAATTTGATTAAGCAATGATTCGTCCAGTTGCTGCATGACCAACCCTGCCTCAGTGAGAACCAAAACAATTTCATTGTTATAATTTCTCGCTTTTTCTTGGGGTGTATCACAACCCAGAAGCACCAAGACTAAAACAAATGAAAAAAACAAATTCGCGTTAGACATATCGCGAATTTATTTAAAGAAATCCTAATTCTAGTTGAGCTTCCTGGCTCATCATGCTTTTATCCCAAGTAGGTTCCCATGTAATCTCAACTTTACATGATGTTATACCTTCAACACTGGCCACTTTTTCTTCAACTTCTGGGGGCAGCGTTTCAGCTACCGGACAACTTGGTGAAGTAAGTGTCATGGTTATTTTAACAGAAGCATCATCTGAAATATCAATTCCATAGACCAATCCCAATTCATAAATATCTACCGGAATCTCAGGGTCGTAAATGGTCTTCAATTTTGCAACTACCAAATCTGTGAGTGCGTTCCTATCCATTTTCAAACTTATTTTGTGATGCAAAAACAGTGGCATATAATTTAATTTGCTTCACCATAGCCGCAAATCCATTGCTTCTTGTTTGACTTAAATTCTGTGCTAATCCTATTTCGTCAGCAAAATAAATTCGTGCCGAAACCACGTCTTCCGGTTTTTCATTATTGAAAATTGAAACAACCAAAGACACCAAACCCTTTGTAATTATTGCATCACTATCTGCCTTTAAACTCATGGTTCCATCTGCATTCAGAAATGCCTTTAACCAAACCTTCGACTGGCATCCTGAAATCAACAAGTCATCGCTTTTTTCATCTTCATCGAGAGCCGGAAGTTCTTTGGCTAATTCAATAATGTGCTCATACTTCTGCATCCAATTCTCATAAAAAGAAAAGTCATCGATAATTTCTTTCTGCTTGGTTTCAATCATAGCAACATATTTAAACTTTTCTTCATGGCCTCATGGAAATAAATAACTTCATTCTCTGTATTGTAACAAGCGAACGAAACGCGTGCTGATCCATGAACCTTATATTTATTCCATATGGGTTGAGCGCAATGGTGACCTGTTCGAATAGCAACGCCTTGCTGATCCAGTAATGCACCAAGATCGCTTGAATGAACGCCCTCTATTTGAAATGACAGGACCCCAATTCTATCTGTGTGACTGCCAAAAATACGTGTTTGACCTGGCATCGTTTTCAACGCATCGTCGCATATATCTGTTAGAAATTGCTCATGTTGATGCATTTTCTCTTTACCCACATCATTTATAAAATCAAATGCCTTTTTAAAAGCAATTACCGCTTCAATATTCGGCGTTCCCGTCTCAAATCGGAAAGGTGCATCTTGAAATGTTGTTCCTTCAACACGCACTTCTTTTATCATTTCACCACCGCTTCGATAAGGGGGCATTTGATTCAGTAGATCCAGTTTACCATACAACACGCCTAAACCTGTTGGTCCATACATTTTATGGGCTGAAAACGCAAAAAAATCACATCCTAAGTCTTGTACATGAACATCTAAATGTGAAATAGCCTGAGCACCATCAAGTACACTATATGCTCCCAACTTCTTGCACAAATCACACATACGTTTCGCATCATTCACCGTGCCTAGAGCATTAGAAACCCAATTGAAAGCTACAATCTTCGCATTTGTTGTCAAATTTTCTTCTATAAATTTCCAATCCCACTCGCCGTTTTCTGTAATGGGTATTACTCGAAACGTGGCACCTGTTCGTTCAGCTGCCAATTGCCAAGGAACAAAGTTCGCATGATGCTCCATTTCCGTTACCCAAATCTCATCACCAGGTTTCAAAAAAGATCCTAGTGAAAAAGCAACCAAATTCAAACTGTCTGTGCACCCTTGAGTAAAAATAATTTCATCTGCTTGCCTTGCATGTATATGGTCTTTCACACATTCTCGAGTAGCCTCAAACAAGTCCGTGCTTTTATTCGCCAAGTAATGAGCTCCTCTGTGAATGTTTGCGTTTAACTCTGAGTAATATCGAACTATCTCTTCTATTACACGCTTGGGTTTTTGCGTTGTAGCGGCATTATCAAAATAAACCAAAGGATATCCATTTACTTGCTGACTCAAGATAGGAAATTGCTCTCGCAATTCTAAAATTTCGCTTTGAGTAAATGGGCTTTTCATATTCTAAACCGAATAACTATTCGGTAATTAAATCTCTATTTTTCAACTCGTGTAAAACAAATGCTCTGTGTTGTTCATTCGAAATTCTTGAAACAACATCAGAGGTAAATGCCGAAATCAAAAGCATTTTTGCCGATTCCATGCTGAATCCGCGAGCTCTCAAATAAAACAAGGCCTCTTCGTCAAATTGCCCGGTGGTTGTTCCGTGAGAACACTTTACATCGTCTGCATAAATCTCGAGCTCCGGTTTGGTGTTCATTTGAGCCTCATCAGACATGATAATGTTCGCGTTGTTCTGGTAAGCATTCGTTTTTTGTGCATCTTTTCGAACGAAAACTTTTCCATTAAAAACGCCCTTGCCGTTGTCAAAAAGAACTCCCTTGTACAATTCGTTACTGAGGCAATTTGGCACTTTATGATCTACGCACGTGTGGTTATCAATAAATTGTCCCTGTTTCGGAAAGTATGCACCAACTAAATTCGATTCAGCGCCCTCGCCGTTCACACGAAATGTTAATTCATTGCGAACCCAATTGGCATTGGTGGTGATCGTGCTTAAAGAACATGTACTATTCGTCTCCTGCAACACCAAGGTTCTTGTTAAAATAACCGATTCATCATGGGCATTTTGTAACATGTTGAATGAAAACCGAGCGCCTTCCTTTACATCGAAAATAAAATAGGGTAAATGGAAATTCCCTAAGTTGTCATTCAACCATTTCAATGAAAATTCAACCTGACTATTCGCCTCACATAAAATATAGATTACTGGAACAACCAACGCTCCGGTCTGTTCCGATGCTATATTTATTTCAACATGCTCTTTGACATGTTGGTTTTTGTCAATACAAATTGCAGTCAAACTAGTGGCAAACTCTTCGCAAAGGTTTGAGAAAACATCGCCCACAGATTCTTCATTCCAAATGGTTGCTATTCTCGATTTTAATTCAACCGTCAGTTCTGAAGAATCCATTACTTCAATCCCCGAAACTTGTTTGTTTACCTGCAAAAAACCATTGACCAACTGAAGAGGAGAGTCTAATTTTAGATTGGATTTTTCTGAAGATTTCCAATCTTGATTTTCAATTCTTCCAAGGCGGGTATATTTCCAAGACTCTGAACGTGTTGTTGGAAAAGGAACTCGAGCACTCGACCTGTCTATTATCCCCTTCCACACCAATGTTGGTGCGAATGAGTCGATCCAATTGGGTAAATTAACTTTCGCCTCCATTTCCATTATGCGTCAACCGTTTCTTTGATCCAATCATACCCTTTTTCTTCCAACTCCAAAGCCAATTCTTTTGTTCCTGACTTCACAATTTTTCCCTTGTACAATACATGAACAAAATCAGGAACAATGTGATCCAACAAACGCTGGTAATGCGTAATAACAACAAATGATCTCTTGCCATCTCGCATCGCATTCACCCCTTGAGAAACGATTCGCAGAGCATCAATGTCAAGCCCGCTATCGGTTTCATCTAAAATGCATAAACTAGGATCAAGCATCGCCATTTGAAAAATTTCATTTCGCTTTTTCTCACCACCGCTAAAACCCTCGTTCACCGCTCGGTTGGCGAGTTGGCCATCTAACTCCACAAGTGCAGATTTCTCTTTCACCAATTGAAGAAATTCCTTAGCTGTTAAAGCATCTAAACCTCTATGCTTTCTTACCTCTCCAACAGCGGCCTTTAAAAAGTTCATGTTACTTACTCCAGGAATTTCAACCGGATATTGAAACGCTAAAAAAAGTCCCTCACGAGCTCGCTCCTCAGCAGCCATTTCCAACAAATCATTTCCTTGAAAAGTTACCTTTCCTCCGGTGATTTCATAATCTTCTCTTCCCGCTAGAACGGAGGCTAGAGTGCTCTTGCCCGATCCATTCGGACCCATAATGGCGTGAACTTCTCCGGGTTTTACTTCTAGGTTCAAACCTTTTAAAATTTCTTTTTCCTCTATTCGAGCTTGTAAATTTTCAATCTTCAACATAAGCATATTTTTTAACCAACACTTCCTTCCAACGATATTGCTAAAAGCTTTTGCGCCTCAACTGCAAACTCCATTGGCAGCTTGTTCAACACCTCCTTCGCATATCCATTCACAATCATTCCAACAGCCTGTTCTTCATCAAGACCTCGCTGTAAACAATAGAAAATTTGATCTTCTCCAATTTTTGAAGTGGTTGCTTCGTGCTCAACTTTTGCTGAACTGTTGTTTGTTTCGATATATGGAAAAGTGTGGGCGCCACACTGATCTGTCATGAGCAAAGAATCACACTGCGAAAAGTTTCTCGCGTTCGCTGCGTGCTTGCCAATGTGAACCAATCCTCGATAAGAATTCTGACTTTGACCAGCCGAAATTCCTTTCGATATAATGGTACTTTTTGTATTTCTTCCCAAGTGAACCATTTTCGTTCCAGTATCTGCCTGCTGAAAATTATTGGTCACAGCAACAGAATAAAATTCACCAATGCTGTAATCACCCTTTAAAATACAACTTGGGTATTTCCACGTAACGGCGCTTCCTGTTTCAACTTGAGTCCATGAAATTTTGGAATGACTTCCTTCACAAATTCCTCGTTTTGTAACAAAATTGAATACTCCACCTTTACCATCTTTATCACCGGGATACCAGTTTTGAACCGTGCTGTATTTGATTTCTGAATCTTTGTGGGCAACCAACTCTACCACCGCAGCGTGCAGTTGATTTTCATCACGCTGTGGGGCTGTACAGCCCTCTAAATAACTAACATAACTACCTTCATCGGCTATGAGCAGCGTCCGCTCAAATTGCCCGGTACCCGCTTCGTTTATTCTGAAATATGTGCTCAACTCCATGGGACATCTCACTCCCTTGGGTATATAACAAAATGAGCCGTCTGTAAAGACCGCAGAATTCAGAGCTGCATAATAATTATCTGTTCTTGGAACTACAGAGCCCAAATATTTTTTAACTAGTTCACTGTGATCCTTGATGGCATCACTCATGCTGCAAAAAATAATTCCCAATTCGCCCAACTTCTCTTTGAATGACGTTGCAACAGAAACGGAATCCATAACAAAATCAACAGCCACACCACTTAACCTCTTTTGCTCTTCAATTGAAATTCCCAATTTCTCCATAGTCTTGCGCAACTCCGGATCAATTTCATCTAAACTATTCAATTGTTTTTTTTGCTTCGGTGCGGCATAGAAAGAAATTTTTTGCAAATCAGGCTTTTCATATTGCACATGCGCCCAGGCTGGCTCATTCATCTTTTGAAATATAGCAAATGCCTCCAATCGCCATTGCAACAACCATTCAGGTTCATTTTTTTTGTTGGAAATAAGACGAATAATGTCTTCATTCAAACCCGCAGGAGCTTTATCAGATTCAATGTTGGTTACAAAACCAAACTCATACTCTTTTGAAGTTACATTGTCTAATAGTTCATCGCCTTCGTACGCCATTTTTCTCTTGCTTAAATTGAAAAACTTTCACCACAACCACATGTTCTTGATGCGTTCGGATTATTAAACACAAAACCTTTTCCGTTTAATCCGCCGGTATATTCCAATTCTGTTCCTACGAGATACAGAAAACTTTTTCTGTCAACAACAACCTTAACACCGTTGTCTTCAAATACCTGATCCCCCTCATTGATGGTGGTATCAAATTCCAATTTATACATGAGGCCACTGCATCCGCCACCATCTACACCCACTCGTACAAACGCATCAGCCGCATGACCTTCGTCTAAAATCAGTTTAGCTACCTGATCTTTCGCACTTTGAGATACTTTTATCATATTCGTTTCAGTAACAATTCAACTTCATTAATTGTTCTATTTAGAAAAAATCTAAATAGTACGCGAAAATACCACAAATGTGGTATTACAACAAAATATTAATGCGTGATTATGCGCCGAAAAGTCAAATTCACTCTCGGGTTTGAAACCTTCTTTTTGAAAATCGCATGTTGCCAAGAGTTCTGAAAATTCTCCATGATCAATGCGTCTCCATGATGCAATTCCACTCCAAATCGTTCTCTTGTTTGAATATGCCGAAATTCCATTTTTCGCGTAGCTCCAAATGAAACAGATGCAATTATTTGTTGGTCAATTTCTGGTTCATTATCTGCGTGCCAGCCCATACTATCGGCTCCATTTCTATAATAATTACACAACACGGCATTACTGAGAAAACCTACATACTCAAATAATTCATTTTGTATTTGAACAAGCTCTTCAGCGAATTCCCGAGCAGGCCACGAAACCGATGAATACGTGTATTTCGGTCCGAAATAGCATGTTAATCGAGGTTCTAAATATTCCTTTCCAAAAACACGAATTGGATTTTGTTGCCATGGCAAAGAATTGAAATCATCTATTTGATAACTTGCAAATGCTCGCGGAAAATACCATAAAATGGCATTATCCTTTTGATACAGTTTCGTCTTGTTTAATCTCATGTTCACCTGGAATTACATCTTCCTCTGGTGTTGGATTGGGCTTTTGGGGAGGGGGGAAAGCATCGATTTGATCTAAAGGTACCTGTGCCTCTTTCCGAACATCATTTGCAGTCTTCAATATTTCATCTTGAACGTCTCTTGCTGCATTTCTGAATTGATATACCGCCTTTCCCAAAGTCTGTGCAATGGAAGGAATGCCTTTAGCGCCAAATAACAACAAGTAGATGAACAAAATCATCAATATTTCACCCATGCTCATGGCGCAAAAATACAATAAAAAAAGCGCCGATGACTCGGCGCTTTCCATTATTATACAACTGTATTATTCAGCCTTCTTTCCGAATAAACGACGCATGTCTACAACAATCGGAGTTGCAATAAACAAGGTAGAATAAACCCCGCTTAACACCCCAATAATCATAGCAAAGCAGAATCCTTTAATATCGTCTGATCCGAAAATAAACATCACCAATAGTGTTAATAGTACGGTCATTGAGGTATTAATAGATCGACCCAAGGTGCTATTCAAAGCGTCATTAATTGTTCCTTTCAATTCCCCGCCTTTGCGTTCGCGCAGGTATTCACGAATACGGTCAAAGATTACCACGGTGTCATTAATCGAATATCCAATTACAGTCAAGATTGCACCAATGAAGTTTTGATTCACCTCTAGTGTAAATGGCACTAAACCATTTAACAAAGTGAACGCACATATTACCACTAACGCATCGTGGAACAAGGCCACCACCGCACCAATAGCAAAGTCCAATTTTCTGAATCGGAATACGATGTAGATACCTACAAGCAATAACGCAATGATTGCAGACCAGTATGCCTCGGTTCTAAAGTCATCGCTCATGGATGCATCTACTTTGTAAGAAGAGGTCACCTCATGCTTTCCTACAGTATTTAAAACTTCATCAACTTTATCTGAAACCTTTTCATCAACGTTTTCTGAGTTATCATTGATAAGGTAATTTGTTGTTAGTTTGAATTCGTTTCCTGTTCCTCCAATAGCTTGAACAGATGTTGCCGCTGAAGATCCATTTTCTACTAAACCGCTGTTAAGCGCACTTCTTACTTGTTCTGCATCTACACTTTGCTCAAACTTCACTTTCATGGAAGTTCCACCCGCAAAGTCTACACCCATATTGAAGCCACGTGTAGTCCAAGACCAAACACCAGCACCAATGATTAAAATTGAGATGACATAGTAGATATAACGTTTAGAAACAAAGTCATAATTGATTTTAGTGAACCAATTCTTGGTGATGTTGCTATAGAATGTAATCTCCTTCTTGTTGTCTAAACGACGGTATAAAATCAGTCGAGAAATGATAATTGCCGTGAACAACGTTGTGAAAATACCAATGATTAATGTAGTTGCGAAACCTTTAATTGGACCAGTACCTACAACAAACAATACCAAACCGGTGATCAACGTGGTTGCGTTACCATCCAAGATGGCGCTGATGGCCTTCAAGAAACCATCCTTCATTGCAGCCGACATTCCCTTACCGCGTCTTAACTCTTCTTTTACACGTTCGTAAATCAATACGTTCGCATCAACCGCCATACCCATGGTTAATACGATACCCGCAATACCAGGTAAAGTCAATGAGCCTCCTATAGAAACCAAGGCACCAATCAAAAAGAACAAGTTGGCTACCAACGCCACGTTAGCTGCCCATCCTGCCCAAGCATAATAGAACATCATGTACAAAAGAATCACAATAAAGGCGGCAATGAAAGACCACAAACCAGCCTTGATATTCTCATCTCCCAAACTAGGACCAACAACAACCTTATCTACAATTTTCGCCGGTGCTGGAAGAGATCCTGCTTTCAACAATCCTGCTAAGTCTTGCGCCTCAATCATTTGCTTGTCGCGATCAGCGCCTGTTCCAAATGTGATAACCGAACGACCATTCGGAATTTCTTCGTTCACTGACGGTGCAGAATAAACCAAGCTATCCATAACAACAGCAATCGCTCTTCTATTATCTTGAGCATTTTGCTTGGTCATTTCTCTCCATTCAGCAGCACCATCCAAATCCATTGACATTTCAACAACTACATCTCCTGTAGTTGGATCAAAATCAGGTCTTGCATCTTGAATATTTTTTCCTGTAAGTCTTGGCTTGGCATTTTTGCTATTCGGATCCTCTGTTTTAATGGCATACAGCGCCGCCACACCTTGCTCTGCCTTAGCTCCCCAAAGAAGTCTTAAGTCACCTGGAAGGATGCTTTTTGCCTCTGTTGAACGCAACATTGCGTTGATTGCATCTTGATTGGAAACACTTGCTTGTCCTACAACTGCTGATAATTGAGTAGCGTCTTTAGGGAAAATTGGTTGCATTAAAGCGAACAACGGATTCTTCTTACGTTTCTCATCATCTGTCAACTGATCATCTGGCTTCGCGGTTGGAGCAACGGCAGTTGAATCTTTGCGAGTTGTATCTGCAACTGAGCTGATACCCCAAAGTTCGGGAGCCATTTTCTTACCTAAAGCATCATTTAAATTCACCAAAGCCTGTGCAACCTCAGCATTGAAATAGGTATTCCAAAACTCAAGATTCGCAGTTGATTTTAAATTCTTTGAAATACGAGCATCATCCTTAATTCCAGGTAATTCAACAACAATTCTGTTTGATAATGCCTGTTTCTGAACGTTTGGCTGAGCAACACCAAATTGGTCAATACGCTTACGTATAATGTTTTCTGTGTTGTCAATTGCGTCGGAAGCTTCTTTGCGAAGTACAGCAAGAACTTCATCATCTGTCATTTCAAGCTTGAATTTATCAGGGCTTCCAATGCTGAAAATGGCAGATAATTTTTTACCATTTGCAACTTTCTTCCACTCTTCGCTAAATAACGTAATGTAATCTTGTGTGCTGTTGCGCTGTGCGGCCTTCGCGTTATCTATGGCTTGAACAAACTCGGGCGTATTGTCGAAGTCACTCAATGAAACCAATAAATCAGGTATACTTACTTCGAGCGTAATGCTCATACCACCGCGTAAGTCCAAACCAAGATTCAACTCTTTTTGCTTGATTTGACCGTAGGTGTAACCCATGAATGCTACAGCTTCTGAGCTATCTTGTAAAGCCTTATTCAAGCGAGCTTCAAAACGCGGGTCGTCTTCGGGAATAGAATCACCAATCTGCTCTAATACGGCTTGTTTCACCGTTGCTTCATAATCTCGAACAATCCAACTGAACGAAAGCATGTAACCCACAGAAAGGGTTAATAAAAGGATAAATACCCAAAGAAGTGATCTATTTTGCATGTATACAGATTTTGGTCAAATACTATTTAAGGGTTGCAAATATAACCAAATCCGCTTAAAAAGTGTTGATAAGTCACAAAAAAAGGACAGCTGGTGCTGTCCCTTTTCAAATATTCTCTAATTTCTTACATTAATCCTTCTGCCTTAGCTCTTTTCATTGCCTCAGACAAACCGATTTTATTGATTACTTTCATTCCTTTTGGTGTAACACGAAGTTCAACCCAACGGTTTTCTTCTGCTAACCAAAAGCGCTTATATTGAAGGTTTGGGAAGAACTTTCTACGAGTTTTAATATTCGAGTGAGAAACGTGGTTTCCTGTAATAGTCTTCTTTCCTGTGATTTGACAAACACGTGCCATAACAATTGAGTTTTTGTGAATAAAGGGGTGCAAATATAGCACTTTTTTTAATAACTGCAAGTTTTTTAACGAGAAAGGTGCTTAAATGTCATCATTAAGGCATAAAGCGTGGCCATGTCTCGGTTCCGGTCTCTGTTTTTTCCCAAACTTAATTTCTGTGAAACCTCTCCCTTTTCGCTTGAAAGAGCAATAAATATGGTTCCCACACCGTGTTTTTCGTCTCCACCAGTAGGGCCAGCCCAACCTGTAGTGGCAAGCGCTAAATCAGTTCCAAACTTCTCTCTACAGCCTTTAGCCATTGCCATTGCCGTTTCTTCACTTACCACCCCATATTCTGCAATTATTGATGGTGCTACGCCTAATTCTTTTTCTTTCCCCGAGTTCTGATATGCAATGACGCCTCCTTCAAATACTTCGCTTGAACCAGCAACCTCGGTGATTTTCTGAGCCAACATACCACCTGTGCAACTTTCAGCGGTTGAAATTGATTTTTTTGTACTTATCAATAATCCCACAACCACATCTACCAAACTCACATTTCCCTCGCCATAAATGAATTCGCCAATAATTGACTTCAAACTGACTACAGCTTCATCAACAATTTGTTGGGCGTCTATGCTGTAACAAGAGAGCCTTAATTTCACTGACCCCGGAGAGGGTAAATAAGCGAGTTCAATACCTTGATTGCGAATCTCATCTTCCCAATCTCGAATGGTTTCAGCTAAAAAACTCTCTCCAACCCCCTGTGTTAAAATGGTTCTGTGAATGATGGTGGGAAGTTCGAATCTTTCCTTTATTTCACCAAACACATACGTTTCCATTAGAAATTTCATCTCGTATGGAACACCCGGTAGCGATACACAAATTCCACCGTTGTCCATTTGAAAAAGCATGCCATTGGCCGTTCCAACTAAATTTTCCAACACAAGACAGGAGGCTGGAACCATCGCTTGCTGCTTATTTGCTTCTAAAAAAGGTAGTTTACGTTGCTCAAAAAACGCCTTTACTCGCTTCAAAGAAGCCTCATGAAGAACCAGCTCGGTCTCAAAATATTTACACAAGGTATGTTTTGTAATATCATCTTTCGTTGGACCTAAACCACCTGTTAATATAACAATCTCTGACCTTTCTTGCGCAGTACGTAGGGCATCTAAAATGGCTAACTCTTTATCTGAAATACAGGAGGAGTTCGAGACGCGAACACCAATTTTCGCTAATTCCGACCCAAGCCAAGCCGCATTTGTGTTTATTGTCTGCCCTATTAATAACTCGTCACCAATAGTAATTATCTCCGCTTTCATTTTGAATTTTATACTTAAACCTTTTTTCTGTAAATTGGTTCGCTTAATCTTAACTATATATGAAACAAATCTACACCATCATCTCAGGCGTGCTCCTCACGTCTACCGTATTGGCTCAAGGTCTCTCATTTGAACTTCGTTCGAACCAGAGAGCAGCTGCCAAACTAAATCCTTTCACAGGGAAAGTCGTTGGTTCCTCCAACACCCCAACAGTAAAAGCACCGTACCTTCCTTCGGAAGCTAAAATGCTCACCCAAGTTGAAGAATACGTAGGAACTTCAATCTACGACTTGCAAACCAACAACAGCATTCAAAACAGAATTATCGCAGACGATGCTGGGGTTGCTGCCTGCTTTACGTTCAGCGCAACCAACTCAAACGACACGTATCCCGACCGTGGTACAGGATACAATTACAGACAAGCCGGTGTTTGGCAAGACGATATTACGCAACGCATTGAAAGCATGAGAACCGGATGGTCTTCCTTACTTCATTTAGGCAATGGTGGCGAAGTGGTGATGAATCATTCGGGTACAGGAGGAATCAAGGTTTGGTCAAGAACTTCGGTGGGATCCGGTAACTGGGTTATGTCTGCCGTTCCAAACGCATCTGGTTTTGGCATGTTTTGGCCAAGAGCAGTAGCAGGAGGTGCTGATGGAAATTCAATCCATATGGTATGCCTTGCGGATCCAAATGCTGGAGCATATACCAATGGCATGATAGGACCAATTCTTTATAACCGTTCCACTGATGGCGGAGCAACCTGGGACTTATCTGAAATTCTTTTGCCGAATGAAGACACGTCTATTGTGAGCGGCTTTTCTGCTGATACATATGCCATTCACGCAAGAGGAAATCGCATTGCTATTGCATCTTTTGGAGATTTACAAGATTCTTACGTTTGGATTTCAGATGACAACGGAACAACGTGGACACAACGCATAATTTGGGATTTCCCTATTGACAATTATGAAATTGATCTTGGTACCGACATTGAATTAGACGGTATTCAAGATACAATCCTGTCTTCAGACGGAGCGGGTGCGGTGTTCATTGATGCCACGGGGACCATTCACGCTGCATTTGGAACCATGTTCTACACAGACGATTTGGGAGTAATTGATTCTTCATACAGCTACTTCCCACTTGCAGGAAGTATCGCTTATTGGAATGAAAACATGTTAGATCCTGCAGCTGAAGTTTTGGAAATTGGAACCTCAATTGACATAGACCCGGCAATTCCTGCGGGAATTACAGAAGTGGGTCAATATGGAAATAGTGGAACCGCTTCGCATCCCCAGTTGGCAGAAGCTGCGGATGGCACAATCTTCTGTTCATTTCAAGCAGTGAACGAAGCCTATTACAACGGTGCAGAATACTTAAGGCATATCTACGCAGTAAAATCAGATGATGGTGGAGCAACTTGGACTACGCCATCTGACATTACTCCAGATATTGCGGAAGATGGTTATGAATATGTTTATGCCTCCATGGCCCCAAATGCATACGGAGATAAAATACACTTGATTGTACAGCGTGATTTCGAACCTGGCATTCACGTGCAGCCCGAAGATGCTGCAGATCCTGTGACAGATAATGATCAAATTTATGTTTGTGTTTCACTAGACCTCGTGAATGTTGAAGAGTCTGAGTTAAATAATGATCTTTCAATATTCCCGAATCCCACAACAGAAAATGTTCAAATCAACTTACCACAAGAGGCTACTGGAAACCTAAATATTTACAATGTTTATGGCCAACTTGTTCAAACCATGTTCATCAGCAACATGAACAAGTTCTCTTGTGATGTTTCAAACCTTGCTAGTGGTCTTTACCAAGTTACTTTTGCGACGGAAAAGGCGGTGTGGAGTTCTCAGCTGATTAAAAAATAAAAAGACTATCAAAATAAAAAGGGGGCCTGAGCCCCCTTTTTAATTCTATAATTTTCCAAGCAATGCCGTCTTGAGAGATGAATCTGCGGGCTTGTTTCCCAACCAAATTGAAAACAATGCTTTCTTAAATTCCAACCCTGGAACACTTCCCAACCATTGACCATTTTTTACAGCCAATGTTCCGCTTCCCGGCACATATTCCAAACGAATAACATCACCAACCTTAAATTCATCCTTGAAAACACCCATAAATTGTTTTCTCTCTGCATCTGTTGCTTTTCCATGGCTTGCATTCTGAAATCCTTCATTTACTGTTTCGGTGAAAATTTGTCTTGTCACTCGATCTGAAATAATATGTATTTCCATACACATTGGGGCATCATCGCCAATGATCTTGTTCGCATCAACGCTTGGTCGAGTTAAATACAAAGCCGCTGCATACAAATCAATGGTATATTTCTCTCTCAAACCACAACCATTGAAAACCAAATTGTGCGACTGCATGTACGTCTTTGGGGTGAAGGTTACGCCTCCCGCTGTGCGTTGTGAAAAACCAACTGCGGTTAAGACTAAACACATCATTGATAAAATAATTTTTTTCATGTTCTTTTCTGTTTGTGACTAAATTAGTGGACAAGTTTCAAAACATCAAATATGAAAAGTTACTTTACCTTATTTTGTTGTCTTTCTATCCTAACACTTGCCTCTTGTGGCGGTTGGACAGATGAAAGAAAAAAAACCATTACCGATAAATGCGATGCTGACTTATATGACTGCAACTGTTTTCTTCAAAAAACAATGGAAACTTTTCCCGAACCCGACCAATACAATACAACGCTTGAAAACGAAGGTGCTAACCAACAAAAGGTTGATGCCTATTGGAAAAGTCTTGAAGGCTGCATGAGGTAAATCAATCCCGCTTAATAAGCAGGTCGCTTTCTATTGGACTTTGGTCGCTCTTCAAATCCAAGACATAGTAGTATGTTCCGTCAGAAAAGCCGCTTCCATTCCACGTGTTGGTATATCCATGAGATTCAAAAATAATATTTCCCCATCGATTAAACACAAGCAAGTGGTTTTCGGGATAAAACTCAATAAAATCAAACGCTAAATAGTCATTTTTCCCATCTCCATTCGGAGTTATAATATTCATGGGCTGTATTGTTGCTGGTACAACAAGTAGTTCTTGACAGGTTTCAGACAAACAATTATTCTCTGTAGTAATGGTTTCACAGACCATGTATATTCCCGGAGTATCAAACACATGCTCACAAACAAAGCCCGAAGACTGCTCTCCGTCACCGAAATTCCAATTCACTTCCGATATATTCGAACCAAATCCGACTGACTCATCTGTAAAAATTTCCGATTGACTTACAACTACAGGATTCTGTGACATAATAAAATTCGCTTGAGGAGTTGGCAATACCTGCACAACAAAAGAAACCGTGTCGGAATAGCAACCATTCAAATCGGCAAATGCATTATAGGAAACCCCAACTGCTGTTGTATCTGAAACGAAGAATTGATCTGTAAAAGAACCGAAAGAAACATTCCCATTACCACCCCACGTAATTGTTGCGTTCGATAAGCAAGAAGAAAGATTAATGTCATAAGACTCATTGTTACAAACAACTAGGTTAAGCGGGTCAACTTGAATATTTGGTGTTGGCTTTCTATTCAACGTGGCCGGCTGCATTCCTGAAATAAGGTTTCCACAAGCATCAACAACCGTGGGTGCGGGTATTGATAGTGTAGGAGATGTGTTACAAAATTCTGGACAATTGGGAATTGTTAATTCAATTTGCTTCGCTGTATTTCCCAAATCGCATGGCTCAGGATTTCCAACTACAACACTTCCTTGCATCCATGGATGCGTTATAGTATAAGGTGGAACTCCATATCGCATTCTTACGGTCCCTGTTACGTTGCAATCACTTGTGCACTTCACTGCTGTAGGCACAGTCCATTGAGAACCATAAGACTCTATCGTATGCCCTTCAACATAAGCAACGAAAGGCCATTGAGTAAACATATCATAATAAATATAATTTGTATTGCACCCGTCATTGATATATGACCGACCCAAGTGCATACGCAAATAAAAACTTTGGTCTGCACAAGTTGGAGAATAGCAGCACATGAGTGGATTTCGCATATCAAAGTTTTCTAAATATGCCGTTCCGGCCAAGCTTGCATTTGCTCCTGTAACCGTAAACTCTTCTGTTTGGCCACAGCTTGTGCTGAAATACATGGATCCGTCTGACATCCAGGCTGAAGTAAAGGGGTCTGCATAATAACTTGCACCAACCAAGAGACCGGTTACGGTAATTCCTCCTGGTATGGAAACAAGCATACTATCAACATTGTAGTTCGGCATAAAACAAGAGGGCATGTATCCGTTTGACCAAAGAGAAGTTGGGCCGGTAATCAAGGGATCAACCTCAACTGGGAATGTTCTTTCTTCTTGTAATAACCAATCGCGCTGAACCACGGTTGTTATGGTCCAAACATTTTGATCTCTGCCTATGTGATATCCCGCAAGGTTAAATTTATTCGCTGCGTCAATGCATATCGCTCCGCCAATTGTACCTATACATTCACCATTTAATCCTGAAATGATTAAAGCGCCATACCACGTCTCTCCCTCCAATTTTCCTCGCCCTGTTGCATACTCAATTTTAGCCCCTTCAGGTAAAAGATATTGCTCCTTTAAAAAAACATCTTCACCAAGATCCTCAGGCGTTTCTGGAATAAAAAAAGAACTCTTCGCCGCATTTTCTTTAATTTGAATCTTTTGGTTTCCCCAGGCAGACTCAAGAATGTACGTGGCTTCGGAGATGTCCTTTAATTCCGCGGTTTTACTTAATGCCGGTATGTATTGAAATGCGTTTTTTGAATCAACATCAAATGTTATTTTTCCTGCTTCATCAATGAATATTGGATGTGTTTGATTCGGATACAAATTGCCGTTCTTAATTTTTATTGAATTTAAATTTATTTTTTCCCAGTGACCGTTTTTTAAAAAGTGAATGGGGTGTGAACTGTTTTTGATGACAACTTTGCTATTTTGAAAATGTCTTGTTTCTGTTTTTTCAGTTCTTAGACTTGGAACCTCCTCACCGTCATGGAAATGATTAGCCGTGGAGGAACCAAGGTTAAATGTAGTATAACTCTGCTCTTGAGAATACACGCAAATGTGGAAAAGCAGTGCTAAGATTAGTATGGTGTTTTTCATAGGTTTAGTTGTTGAAAATTAGCGAATTAAATTCGAACCTCCAAGTTTTTTTGTACATTGTGCTACCACAATTTTTTATATGCGTTTTTGGATTTTATTGTTATTCGTGTTTTATTTCAATAATAGCAGAGCTCAGTCTGTGAGCGACTGCAACGGTGCTGTTCAACTTTGCGGTGATTTATACACAGAAACATTTGCCACCTCTTCTACAGGACTTGTCTATGAACCAACTGGGGCGTGCAATAATGGACTAGAAGTTAGCAGCTTGTGGTACACATTTACAGTTGTTGAAACTGGAACCATGGGGTTTGTTCTTTCTCCATCAAATTTCAACGATGATTACGATTGGGGTTTATTCAACATAACCCAAAACGGATGTTCAGGAATTTTAAATGGCACCTCGCCCGAAGTGAGTTGCAATTCATACGGACTGTTCACCAACTCTGGACCAACAGGAATTTCTACCGCCAATGGGGGTAGCGGAAATACAAATGGTCCAGGCGATTTAAATGGCCCGCCATTCAACGGAGACCTTAATGTAATTGCTGGCGAAACATATGCTCTTGTTGTAATGAATTGGTCCAACAGTTTGGGTGGTTATACCGTAGATTTTTCAAATTCCTCAGCATCATTATATGACGATATTGCTCCAACGGTGTTAAACGTATCTTCAGATTGCACTGCGCCAGGTATTCTTGTTGAATTCTCTGAAAATCTCGTGACAAGTTCTATTCAAGCAGGTGACTTCATTTTAACTGGTCCCAGTGGAAACGTTACCATTAACAGCGTGAGCACCGTGAATCCCAATTCACCTGGAAATTCTACAATCACCTTAATTCCTGCTGTTGGAGTGCTTCCAGCTGGCTCATACACATTAACCTTTCCAGATTTAGCAGGGTTTGTAAATGACCCTTGTGGAAATGCTGTTACGGGAAGTTTTGATTTTAGCATTTCACCAAGTTCGGTATCAATAAATGCTGGCCAAGACATTGTCATATGTCCCGGAGAAACAACCGTTCTTGAGGCAACGGGAAATTATACTACGTTGGTTTGGACAAATGGGCCAACAACAGCGCAATACGAAGTTGGAGCTGCGGGAAATTATCAAATAACTGCCGAGTTGAATGGATGCTTTACAAGTGATGTTGTTTCCGTTAGTGTTCAAAGCATACCGAATTGGTCTCTGGGAAATGATACAACCGTCTGCAGTGTGCCGGCATATTCCGTTGAATCGTCTGTTCCTGTTTTATGGGAAAACACAATTATTTCCAACACGTACCTGGTCCAATCAACCGGTATGATTCACGCTGTATACACGTATATGGGTTGCGATATTTCGGATAGTGTTTATATCAACGTATCTACACAACCCACAATTGATTTAGGAAACGATACAACTCTTTGTCCTAATGAAGTCCTCATTATTTCAACGGCAATTCCATATAGTTGGAACGGCCTAACAACCTCAGACTCTTACACCGTTACTCAACCTCAAGAACTCATAGCAAGTTTTTCAGACGGTGTTTGCAATACAAGTGATACACTGCTTATTGCCTATGTTGAACCATTAAGCATTCCTATCCTAGACGAATACACCTATTGCTTCGGTGACACAATTGCGCTTTCCGTAATATCAAACGGAGTGCAGAATATTGTTTGGTTTGATGGTGCGGATTCGCCCACACATATTTTTTATGAAACAGGAGTATATGAAGTGACAACCTCAAACTCATGTGAGACCATATCTAAATTTTGGAGTATGGAATTCGTCGACTGCGACAATTATGTTTTTGTTCCCAATAGCTTTACACCCAACGGAGATGGTATTAATGATTATTGGTTTCCTTCATTCAACAACGCAAGTAGCTTTGAAGTTGCTGTTTTTTCACGCTGGGGTGATCTTATTTTCGAGACCAAATCAGAAAAACCTTGGGTCGGAAATACAAATAACGGCGATTATTTCTGCCCCGATGGCGTTTACGCGTATTCTGTTAAGGTTAAATTTAACAACGGGTCTGCTCAAGAATTAACAGGTCATATTGTTCTTCTTCGTTAACGAAGAAGAATCACCGCTCCAACAAATCTCTCCGCATTTGTCTCTAGTGTTAGTGTCACAACAACCTCATAGATATAAGCATCTGGCTCTGCCCAATGTTCTCCGTCATGCACATTTCCAATCCACACTTTTTTTGGATCGTTCGTTTCAAATATGACATCTCCCCATCGGTCAAAAATTTTAAATGAATAAGGTGCTCCTTCCACATATTTGGTTATTGAGGGTCCAAACACGTCGTTCACACCATCATTGTCTGGAGTAAACGAATTGGGAATATAAATAAACTCTTCCTGATCCAAGGTTACCGTATAACACTGTGCGTCCATGCACCCACCAAGACCAACTACATCTAAACAAACTAAGAAGTTATCTTCAAAATTTGAAGGAACATTGAATATTAAATCTTCCGAATTATACGTCACACCATTGATGTCCCACGTATAGGTTACTCCACCTAAAGAAAGGTTTGAAAAGGTCACTATTCCACCTGGAGCGGGTTCCACAGGTTCCCATGTAAATGAAGCATTGGGGTTCGTCACTGTACAAACTACATCTGTTGTTTGAGTAAAAGCAGAACAACCATTGGCGTCTGTAATTAACAACCCAACATCAAAACAAGAATTACCATCAAATGTATAAGACAATGAATTTCCATTCCCAACTGGATTGCCGTCTACGGACCAAACTGCTATAGAACCAAGTGGGTTTGATGTGTTCGTAAAAGAAGTTGTTACTGGTGCGCACCCTCCTGTTGAACCAACTGTAAAACTCGGAACTGGCAGAGGGTTAACAACAACAGTTATGTTATCCGAAGAAAGACACCCATTGTTATCAATGTTGTAATCAAAAGAAAACGTTCCAGCACCAAGCACTGAAGGATCAATAGTACCATTTACCGCTATAGGCTCCGTGCCACTCCAAACTCCATTTGGATTTGCTGCCTGAAGGGTGTACGGTGGTTCATCAATGCAGAATGGACCTGCATTGGAGATGGTCGCATCTAAATTGGCAATAACCGTAATGTTGGTTGTAAACGATTGGCTGCATTGTCCTGCCGTAGCATAGTTTATTGTATAGTTTCCTGCTGCTGTATTCGCAGATCCGAATGTACCATTAGCTGCGCTTGTTATTCCCGTACCAGACCAAATTCCTCCGGTTGTTGCAGCCGAAAGTGTTTGGGGTAAGTCTGTTTGACAGAAAGGGCCAGCAGGTGTTATTGTACCATCTGGCACATCCAAAACTTCAATGTCCAATGTCGCCGAAGCTGGACATGGACCCGAAATATCGTAATTCACGGTATAAGGTCCAGGAATCAAACCGCTAGGGTCGAAGGTACCAAGTGTCGCATTTGTAATTCCATTTCCAGACCACGTACCTCCAAGATCTGCCGCTGTTAGGTTAAATGGTGCCGCATTATTACACACAGGATTAACGGCAGTTGTTGTTGCATCAAAGTTTTCATTCACTACCACATCAACTGTAAAGTCTCTCGGACAAAGACCGGGTGTTGTATACGTAACAGTGTACGTATTACCGGCCAGTGACGGCGACCCAAAACTACCTGTTGATGCATTCACAACTCCAGTCCCAGACCAAGTTCCGCCTGGAGTTGCTGCTGTAAGTATTTGAGGTAACTCAACTTGACAAAATGGACCCGCTGGGGTAATTGTTCCATCGAAGACTTCGTTCACTATAATATCTGTATCATCTTGACTTGGGCAAAACCCACCTATGCTGTAGGTGATATTGTAGGTGTTAGGAGCGAGGCCCGTTGGATCAAATGTTCCAAGAATTGGGTCTACAATACCGGTACCCGCCCATGTTCCACCAGGATTTGCCGCCGTCAAATTCATTGCAGCATCATCTTGACACAAAGCGGCAATATCTGTTATAGTAGCATTGGATTGTGGAATTACAGTAACCGTTACATCATCAGTGGAAGAGCAAGCACCAGAAACCACGGTTAGCGTGTATGTCTGGCTTGAATTTGCAGTATAGGTTGGGGTAAGTGTTAAACTTCCATTTAAATTGGTGGAAGGTGTCCAAAAGAATGTCTCGCTACCTGTATTTGAGTTTGTAAATGACCCTGTCATCAGGGTATCAAGCCCTTCGCAAATATCAAAATCAAGCCCTGCATTTACAATGGGTACGTTTACAACCAAGATTTGTGTACCATCTGCACTTCCGCATTGACCAGGAATACTGTAGTTTACGGTATGAGGACCTGCCCCAGCGATCAGAGGATCAAATAAGCCGTTTACCGGGTCAATAATCCCGGGGCCACTCCATGTACCGGTAGAATCTACCGCCACCAATGTTTGAATTCCAGCGTCAGAGCATAGCGGGCCAATGTCTGTAATGGTTGCATCACCAACTCCCGCAACGGTTATGGTGTATGAAATGGGAGTTCCAGAGCATGTTCCCAATGTAGGTGTAGCGGTCACCGTAGATACGATCTGACTCAGTTCTGAATTTGTTGCAACGAAGGTTGGAATGTTGGCGCTTCCAGAAGCAGCTAGACCTGTATTGGTATTATCATTACTCCATGCTACTGTTGCATTCGCCGGATTTACAGTCCAAACCATTGCAGGTACATTCGCTCCATCACAGTAAATGTTTGACACGGGGGTAGACATTCCCGGAGTTGGATTTACAATAACATTGATGTAACCTGTTGTTCCCGAACAATTGTTAAGTACAGGGGTAACACCAATTACGCCTATCAGCATGGCATTGGTGTTGTTCGTTGCATTGAATGCTGGTATGTTCCCGGTTCCCGATGCTGGCAGTCCAATCCCAGGTGCGGTGTTGGTCCAGTTAAAAGTGGCACCTGCTGGTGTAGATGTAAAATTCTGGGCGGGAACCTGTTCTCCCGCGCACAGGGTGTAGAATCCGCTAATATTAGCCGTAGGCGGGGTTACTACCGTTACGGGTAACGTAGCACTCGCCGAACATCCATTCTGTAAAACGGTTACTGTAAAATTCCCGTTATGCAGTGCGGTAGCAGAGGCAATTGTAGGTGTTGCTCCGAGAGCAGCATAGTTCGATCCGGGCGGACCTTGCCATGCAACTATTCCACCTGTAGTTCCCGAATTCAAAGTGAGTGGAGAGCCCAAACAAACGGGGCTATTTGATGTTGCATTTATGATAGGTGACTGGTTAACCACTACGTTCGTGGTTCCTGTACAAGTTGCTGCTCCAGTTGCTGTAACCGTATATAAGCCGGCGTTGGCCGTAGTTGAGCTCGGAATAGTTACCGATTGGCCGGTTGCAGAAAATCCATTTGGACCTGTCCAAGTATATGTGTAGTTGGTACCTGCGTTTGAAGCATTTAATGTAATTGTAGCTCCCGAACAATAAGGCCCGGTGTTAGACGCTGTTACACCACAAAACGGAGCGCAACTCAAACTACCGCCACCGGCAGCCTCAGAAATGGAAACATTTCCTGAACAACCTCCCCAATTTGTTACCAATAAAATGTAAAACTGACCCGTAGTTCCGTTAATGGTAAATGAGTTATTCGCAGCGGTAGTAAAACTACATTGAATTGGCGCACCGAGATTACCACAACCTGCAGCCACCGAAGTAAACGGGCCCCAAAGCGCAAAATCCTGGTCGCATGGACCTGTCTGATTGATCGAAATGTTTCCGGCAGTTCCCACTTGCAAAACAAACCAAGATGGATTGGGCTGACCACCCAAACAACCGTAGTTGTTTCCTGGAGCAGCACTACCAATACCCGTGGGAGCAGTATAGGTAAACGTTGTACCCGAACAAATGGGCACAGCACCAAGGCAATTCGATGATATTTGAGCCTGTGCATTTGAGAACACAAACAAAATCATCACAAGCGTGATGCATGATTTAACAAGCGGGCTAAGGTTCTTTTTCATAAATACGACAACAAGACGGAAGACATTCGAAGTAAGTTGCTTTTAGTTACCAAATTTACGGCAGAAGATCCTCTGAGTGCATGACCTGTCCGTTTTCATTGTACACAATAACATGTGCAAGATTTTCAGAAATTTCAACGATCATAAAACCCAGCTCGGAACGAGCAAAACTAGTAAAATCAAATGGTTCTTGTATTGGCCTTGCTTGAGCACCTGCACCCGATACAATGCAACAAACGCCAGAGGGTGGGTGATGAATTTGTAAATCATGTTCGTGTCCGCACAAATAAGCCTGAACACCAAGTGTGTCAAATGCTGTTTCAAAAGCCCGCATATACTGAGGCAATTGCTTTCGCATACCACACGTGTACATGGGATGATGACCAATAACCATTTTCCATTTCGCAACGCTTTGTGCCAATGCACCTGTAATCCATTCTTCTTGCTCCAATGTATCCTGTGCCATTAACATCGGATGCGCGGTGGTTCCTACTATGTCATCTTGAAAGGGATTGGAGTCCATAAAAAACAGCTCAACTGAAAAATCGTCTCGCTCTTCCACATGACTAAAATGTTTTGAAGGCATTTTCCATCTTGTAGAAATTGCAGTATAATCGAGCTCTGCCGTGGGGTTACCTCTATAATCATGATTGCCCAAAACGGCATACCAAGGGCACTGCAAAGAAGGTTGGTTATATACCGCTTCAAAACAAGATTGCCACAGCGGGTCATCTATACTCGTAACCCCATTCGAGTATATGTTATCTCCTGTACTTATAATAAAATCATACGGACAAGCATTGCCAATACCCGCCATTGCAGTAGCTACCTTACGTTGATCCTCTGAACCCCACATTCCCCAATCGCCAATAACAGCAAAACGAACTATGGAATCATTGCATGGGAATCGAGGAGTAGAACAGTCCTCAAACTCTGTCCGACACGAAATCAAAGTTGGTCCGAACATCATTAACGCTAACCACAATCCCAACACGTTACACTTGGTCATCTTAATTTTTAATTTATTTCAAAAATAGAACAGGTTAAGAGTATTTTTGACGAAGTATGCTAAAGCAGTCACTTCAATTAAAACTACAACAAAGATTATCTCCACAGCAGATTCAACTTATGAAAATGCTTCAAATTCCAACCATGGAATTGGAACAACGCATTAAAGATGAAATGGAGGTTAACCCAGCTTTGGAAGAGGGTGGAGAATCTAAAGAGGAAGATGAAAGTTCCGAAGAAAATGATTTCGAAGATGAGGCGAATACAGAGGGTGAAGATTTCGATTTAACAGATTACTTCAGTGATGACGAGGTTCCTGACTATAAGCTGCATGTCAACAACGCTTCTCCTGATCAAGAAGACAGAGACATTCCAATTGGATCTGGAAAATCTTTCCACGAACAATTGTATTCTCAAATCCAACTCAGAGAATTAGACGAACATGAACAATTTTTAGCCGAATATCTTATTGGCAATCTAGATGATAATGGGTATTTAAGAAGAGAACTTCAAGCCGTTGTGAATGATCTTGCTTTCTCATTGAATGTTCAGTCATCTGTTCAAGAATTAGAAAACATTCTTCAAGAAATTCAGGAGCTAGACCCTGCCGGAGTAGGTGCACGCGATTTGCGCGAATGCCTCATTATTCAAATTAAACGAATAGAAAAGAAGGGCGCACACACGGCTCTTGCTTACGAAATTATCGAAAAGCATTTCGAAGAATTCACCAAAAAACACTATGAAAAAATTGCAAAAAAAATTGCAATTTCTGACCAAGAATTAAAACCAGCCATTGATTTAATTCTGCATCTCAACCCAAAACCAGGGGATAGCATGCAAGATTCATCTCGAACAATCCAACACATTATTCCCGACTTCATGTTGTTCGTTGAAAATGATGAATTCAAACTTCAATTGAATGGAAGAAATGCCCCTGAATTAAGAATCAGCAAAGAATACAAGGGAATGCTTGAGCATTATTCAAAACTCAAGTCAAAAGATCAAAAATCGAAAGAAGCTGTTCAGTTTGTAAAACAAAAAATTGACAGTGCTAAGTGGTTTATTGATGCCATACAACAGCGAAATAATACACTTATGACCTGCATGGAAACCATTGTAAACTTTCAAAAAGAATTCTTTTTATCTGGAGATGAGACCAAACTCAAACCCATGATTCTCAAGGATATTGCCGACCTTTTGAATATGGATATATCAACCATAAGTCGTGTTGCAAATAGCAAATACATTCAGACTCCCTATGGAACCTATTTGTTAAAGTACTTTTTCGCAGAAAGCCTGTCAACAGATGAGGGAGAAGAGGTTAGTTCAAGAGAGGTGAAGCAGATTTTGAGAGATGCAATAGCTGCTGAAAACAAACGCAAACCACTAACCGACGAAAAATTAGGTAAGCTTTTGAACGAAAAGGGATACAACATTGCTCGCAGAACGGTAGCAAAATACAGAGAGCAACTCGGAATTCCAGTAGCAAGACTAAGAAAAGAGTTATGATGGAAAATAAAGCGGCCGTAATTTTTGCGAAAACCCTTTCCTTGGTTTTTCATCCGTTAGGAATGCCTCTCGTTATTTACTTGCTTATTCGCTGGATTGACCCGTACTACATAGCACCTGCACAAGCAGACTTCTTCGTTTTTCTTTTACTTATAACAAACATACTTGCCCCTGCCGCAAGTATACTTATTATGATCAAGTTTGGAATGGCTAGCTCAATTGATTTGAAAGATAGAAAAGAAAGGTTCGCACCATACTTACTTGTCATCTTCTACTACATTGTATCATATTCTCTTCTTCGCTATTACGGACCCATGTTACCCATGGAAGTGTTTTCATTTTTCTTGTCTGTTATCATTTCACTTATGCTATCCCTTGTAATCAATTATTTCTGGAAAATTAGTGTTCACATGTTGGGACAAGGTGGTGTCTTTGGCTCATTGGTTAGTCTATCAATACTTCACAGAGCTGACGTAACACTGTTCATTATATTCACGCTAATCATGGCAAGCTTAACCGCTTATTCTAGGCTGAAGTTAAACGCACACACACCGAACCAAGTCTATGCTGGGTTTTCTCTAGGTTTTATTTGCAACGTTGTTGTTTTAGGATTCAAGATTTTTCTTTGAAACCCAATTCCAAGCATGTTCCAGAGCATGTTCAGCGCCAAACAAACAAGACCATTTCAAATGCAGTTGGGCTTTATTTGAAACAGCCCATATGGCAGAAATATCCCCAACTCGCCTTGGACTATAGGTAATTGAAATGGTTCTGCCTATCACTTTTTGAAATACGTCTAATATTTCCTTAACTGAAAATCCTCTACCAACACCAAGATTAAATACTTCTACAGCATTCTTCTGGTTAAAGAGTAATGACTGTACATGTGCACGAGCTAAATCACAAACATGAATGTAATCTCGAATGCACGTGCCGTCTGGAGTATCATAATCGGTTCCAAATACATGAAATGTATCGCGCTTCCCGAGTGCAACTTCACATAAGATTGGAACTAAATTCGTTGGTGCAACTCGACTGTCTTCACCAAGGTAACCCGTTGGATGCGCTCCAATTGGATTAAAATAACGAAGTATCACTAAATTCTTTATCCCTTTAGAAGCTAACAACAACTTCTCACATGATTGTTTTGTCTCGCCATATACCGAAGCAGGAGGTTGTAGAATACAATTTTCATCAACCGGATTCACCTCAGGAGTTCCGTAAACCGTGCAAGAGCTAGAAAAAACCAATTTCTCTACATGAAATTCAACACACAGCTTTTGCAAAACCTCTGTAGAAAACACATTATTAAATCTGTATTTTTCTGGGTAAATCATAGATTCCTCAACAGACTTCAACGCAGCAAAATGGATTACACCATGGAAATCATGCTTTTCAAAAACACTCCGTAAGTGCTCTTCACTTGAGCAATCAAGTTCGTAAAAATCAATTTCTTTTCCTGTAATTCGCTTAATGCGGTCTAAAACAAGTCTTGAAGAATTACTTAAATTGTCTACCGCAACTACTGCAAAGCCAGATTGCACCAATTCAACAATAGTGTGAGATCCAATATAACCCAACCCACCGGTTACTAAAACTTGCTTTTGCATTCTCGCAAAGATAATCCATTCATCTTGAAACCATTTTCAATTCATTGCGTAGAGAATGTAAATTCAAAGAACATGAGACCCGTTGAAACTAGAAAAAATCAAGCAAAAAGTTACCTATTTCACTTGCTTAATGGCAACTCAATCTTATCTCAGGAACTGCTTGAAAGTATAGTTCATCAAATTCCAATATATCTTCTTAAAATGGAAACTTGTCTCTATGACAATCGACTTGATGAGGCCGCCGAATATGCGTCAAAAATAAAAAGCGCATTCGGTCTTCTGCGCTCGAATCAATTGGTTGATGCATATGAAACCGCGTTGAACGAAAATGCATTTCAACAGCCAATTGCAATGAAAAAGCAAATTGAGGATTTAAAAAAATTATCGTTTGAATACTTGAAGACCTTAACGTGCGAGGCTTAACAATAATTTACTATTTTGCGATGTGAATAATCAATCGCATATCTCTTATTTCAACGAGTTATTTCAAATTCATGAAGATGTAACGCTCTGTAAACCCTGTGTTATTGACGATGGGATTATTCAGATTAGCGAAACTTCGGAACAACTTTATACTTCTTTTTTTAATAAAAAAATAAGCGAAGTTGTAATTGAAAAATTCGTTCCCGCTTCAGGTGCCGCGACTAGAATGTTCGCACCACTCACCAATATTCAAATTGAAAATGTTGACCCGGAAGCGGAACTATTTCTTCTTCAAATTGAAAAAATGCCCTTTGCTCAACAATTAGAATCTCATTTGAAGAAAACTAAATTAGGAATAAAAGAATCTATTCAGGAAAGTAAGTGGTCGCTTCTGATTGAGACCCTATTGAGTGAAACTGGTCTTAACTTTTTAAATAAAGCCAAAGGTCTCATTCCATTTCACCAATACGCAAATGAAGTAAGAACAGCTTTTGAAGAGCACCTATTTGACTTTTCATTTTTTTCAAAAAACACCAAAAAAAATAAACTTCACTTTACAATACAGCAGCAATTTCAATCTGAAATTGAAACGCTACTTGGAGCATTTTCAAAAAAACACCAACTTGTTTGCCCAATAGAATACAGCATTCAAAACCCAGATTCTGATATTCCTGCCATGGATGATTCTGGAAATTTTCACCACAATGCAGATGGAAGTATTTTTCTACGTCCGGCCGGACATGGAGCACTTATTCAAAACCTCAATTTACTTGAAGGTGACTGCGTTTTCATTCAAAACATTGACAACATTCCAAATGAAGAATCGCAACCAAAGGCAAGGCAAAAGAGACAGGTCATGGGCGGAATTTTATTAAATATTGTAGAAGAGAGAAACAGATTATTCCATACCATACAAGAATCAAATGATATAGAAACACTGCACGAAGCACGGACCTTTCTCACAACGTGGTTTCAATGTCAAGAAACACTTAATGATAAATCCAATGTGCTTGACGCATTAAACAAGCCAATACGTATTTGTGGAATGGTAAAAAACACCGGAGAACCAGGAGGTGGCCCATTCTGGGTAACATCGAATGGAATTATTTCGAAACAAATCATTGAATCAGCACAGGTAAACAAGAAAGAAAGTGAGCAAAAATATATTTTCGAACAGGCAACACATTTCAACCCCGTAGATCTGGTTTGTCACTTTAAAGATCCTCTTGGTGTAAAATACAACCTCGATAATTACACAAATAAGCAAGCCACTCTGTTAAGTGAGAAATTAATCTTTGGTAAAAAATCAAAGATCATAGAACTACCAGGGCTTTGGAACGGCGGCATGTGGAATTGGAACACTGTATTCATTGAATTACCCGTATCGAGCTTTTGTCCTGTCAAAACAGTTAATGACCTTTTAAAACCGGGACACCTCTTTAAATCAAATTAAAATTCCACCGCTCTGTCATATGCAATAGCTCAGAGTCATGGTCATTTGAAGCTACAATTATGGTGCGTTCAGCACTGCATCTTCCCAACGTGTTGGCATACCATTCTTCACTTTTTTTATCTAAATGAGAGCAAGGTTCATCTAAAAATAAAGCGTCTGTCTTTGCGTATATAGCCAGTCCTAATTTAACCCGCTGTTTCATACCACTCGAAAAATGCTTGATTTTTTTATCCCTGTGATTCTCTAACTGCATCAACTCCATACATTCATCAATGGTAACAGATAAGGGTTTTAAATCTGAATAAAATCGAACATGCTCTTGCAATGTAAAGTCTTCATAGAGCCCAAGAGCCGGAGAGCAAAATGAAATATGCTTGTACAATATTTTTTCTTCCACCTGCCTATGAATCAACCCTTCTGATGCAATTTGTAGACCGGCAATGATTTGAAGCAGAGTTGATTTCCCCGAACCATTCGAACCTACAATTCCAAGTCGAGAACCCGATTCAATTTGTTTATTTAAATGTCTAAAAATGAATCCCCTTCCAAACTTTTTTCCTATGTCCTCTAGTTCAATTTGCATTGAATCATGTTGTTTGAGCGCCTTTGACAATCCCCTTTTCAGATCGAGCAATAAAATCTAAGACCTGTTTTTTTTCCGCTGTATCGGCCATTTTTTCAATTTCATTAACACCTTGTGCCTGATTCTTATTGTAAACAAACAGCGCTCTATAAATATCTTCTATCTGTCTTACTTGATCATCAGAAAAGCCCCGCCTTCTAAGTCCTATGCTATTTACACCAATGTAACTTAGCGGCTCTCTCGCAACCTTAATAAACGGAGGAACATTTTTTCTTACCAAAGACCCGCCTGCCACAAATGCATGATCACCAACTTCAATAAACTGCTGAATTGCAACAACCCCTTCAATAACCACCCAATTTCCAATGGTAACGTGACCTGCAATATTGGCGGAATTTGCAATTACACAATTATCCCCAACAAATGCATCATGAGCTAAATGTACGTAAGCCATTAAAAGGCAATTGCTCCCGACTTTCGTTGTCATGCGATCTTTCGTACCCCTATTTAGCGTGCAGCACTCGCGAATGGTTGTATTATCACCCACCTCTACCGTGGTTTCTTCACCATCGAATTTCAAGTCTTGTGGAATGGCAGAAATAACGGCTCCCGGAAAAATTCGACACCCCTTTCCAATTCTTGCACCATCCATAATTGTTACGTTCGGACCAATCCAAGTACCATCACCAATAACCACATTACCCGAAATGGTTGTAAACGGACCAATCTCTACGTTCGTTCCTATTTGAGCTCTTGAATCTACTTGTGCTAACGGACTTATCATGCTTGTGTAATTTCGTTATTTGCCACCACTTTATCTTTAACAACCTGTGCCAACATTGTTGCTTCCATCACTTCTTTACCATTAACGTAAGCAATTCCCTTCATGTTCACTAACCCTCTTCGAATGGGCGACTCCAAATGAAGTCGGAAAACAAGGGTGTCTCCAGGAAGGACCTTTTGCTTAAACTTAACCCCATCTATTTTCATAAAATACGTGCTGTACAATTCCGGATCTTCAACCTTGCTCAACGCGAAAATTCCACCCACTTGAGCCATCGCCTCTATTTGTAAAACACCCGGCATGACCGGATTATTTGGGAAATGGCCTTGGAAAAACTGCTCGTTCATAGTTACGTTTTTCACGCCAACAATGGACTCCTCATCCATTGAAATAATGCGATCTACCAACAAAAATGGATATCGATGTGGCAACATAGCGGTGATATCATTGATATCGTAAACCGTTTGCGACAAGTCAAATTTTCGAATTGAATTTCTCTCTTTATCCCATTTCTTTAAAACCTTAGCAAAAGCAACGTTACCTGAATGGCCTGGTCTTGCGGCCAATATATGTCCTCTTAAAAACTTACCCGTTAACGCTAAATCACCAACAATATCCAATAACTTGTGACGCGCAGGTTCGTTTTCAAACTTGAGTTTAATGGTATTCAGAACACCCACGCCTTCAATCTTTACGTCCAAATCTTCTCTGCCCAGCGCACGCATGATATTTTTTATATGTTCTTCTGAGTAATCGCTGTCAACCATGACAATTGCGTTATCTAAACTTCCGCCTTTAATTAACCCATTCTTCGCCAAGTATTCCAATTCTCTGAAAAAAACAAAGGTTCTGCATTGTGCTATCTCCGTAGTAAAATCACTTAATTGATACATGGAAGCGTGTTGCGTGCCCAAAACCGGAGAATTATAGTCAACCATAACAGTTATTCTATATTCCTTTCCAGCGGTAGGTACAGCTAAAAACTCAACTCCTTTTTCAGCATCTTCAAAGGTTATGTTTTCATCCAGATCAATGTATTTCCTGTCGGCGTTTTGTTCTTGTCTTCCAACGCGTAAAATTTCTGCTACAAAAGGCCCCGAACTTCCGTCCATAATGGGCATTTCAGGACCCGTCAACTGAAGCAACGCATTATCTACTTTACAACCATATAATGCTGCTAAAACATGTTCTGTCGTATATACTTTCGCGCCATTCTGCTCTAGTGTTGTTCCCCTTTGTGTGCTTACCACACGATCACAATCTGCGTCAATCATCGGTTGCCCTTCAAGGTCTACTCTCTGAAACTTATAACCGTGATTGTCTGGCGCCGGTAAAATGGTTAGCTCAACCGGCTCTCCTGTATGAAGTCCAACTCCATTAAAAACTATTTTTTCTTTGAGTGTTTTCTGCTTCGTTGCCATTTTCTTACTTTTTAACCAGTGCTACTGCTTGATTCGCCAATTCTTTAATCTCATTGGAACTCATTTTTCTTTTCTGAACCACCTTCATTCTAACGGCAGACAACACGCTCGAAATCCACATTTCAAATAAAATATTGACGTGAATTTTACTGAATTTTCCTTGCTTTTGTCCTTCTTTAACTATTTCCTTTACAGCCGTTAATGCCCCTTCAAATTCAGCATTATCCATGCTAGGGGGTGTGTTTCTATATTGAATTAAAGCATGAAATCGCTGTGGCTCTGAGCTTAAATAGCCAAATAGCTCTATCCAAATCACACTCAACTTCGAAACAGGTTTCAGTACCTTATTTGAATATGTTTCATTACAAATTTTAGCCATTTCAGTGCACGTTTCTAGGTGAACCGCATCAAAAAGCGCCTCTTTACTTGGAAAGTGATGATAAATTGTTCCAACCGCCACCTTTGATAGGTTAGCCACTTCAGACATTGGAGACGCGTGGAATCCGCCACCAGCAATTAATTTCAAAGTGGTATTTACCACCTTTTGTCTTCTACTTATTTGTTTTGCCATAACCGAATATTCGTTCGGTCAAAGATATTAAGTCAATTCTAGGTTAAAAAAGAAATTTATCAGCACGGGTATATTGAAAACCTCTGACTCTGCTTAATTTCGAAAAAAAAAGTCATGAGCATTCAAGAACAAATAAATGAAGACATCAAAGCGGCAATGAAATCGGGTCAAAAAGATACATTGATGGCTTTAAGAGATATTAAAAGCAAACTCTTATTGGAAATGACAAAGGAGGGCGGCGACGGTGCTGTAGATGATTCAAAATCCATTCAAATCCTTACGAAATTATTCAAGCAAAGACAAGAGTCCATAGAAATCTATAAAACTCAAAATAGAGCCGATTTGCTTGAAGAAGAACAAAAACAGGCCGATGTAATAGCTGCCTATCTTCCAAAACAATTAACAAAAGAAGAGATAGAAGAAGAGGTTCAATCTATCATTTCACAAGTGGGTGCATCTAGCCCAAGTGACCTAGGAAAAGTAATGGGAGTAGCGTCAAAGCACTTTGCAGGAAAGGCAGATGGCAAAATCGTATCTGAAGTAGTTAAAGCACAGCTATCTGGAAACTAATGGAAATCATTGGCCGGAAAATTCATATTGATTTACCCGAGCTAAACGGCTTCAATATTCCAGCAAAAATTGACACTGGAGCATTTCGAACTGCCGTGCACTGCGAAAAAATTGAATTGGTTCAAGACGAATCGACGCAAAAACTGCATGTAACTTTAAACTGGGGACAGGAAACCCTGTTGTATTCATTTGAAAAGTTTCAAAAAAGAACCATTAAAAACTCCTTCGGACAAACTGAAGAGCGCTTTTGCGTTCGAACATTGATCTTAATCAAAGGAAAAAAAATTCGTTCTGAAATTTCATTTTCCATTCGGAAGGAAATGAGATACCCTATTCTGGTTGGACGAAAAACCATTGGGAAAAAATTTCTAATCGATGTTTCAAAAGGATTCTAAATGAAAAGGGGCCGCCTCTCCCGAGCGACCCCCTCTCTACCCTAACATTTTACTCTACGTTAGTAGATAAATTTAGTTCCTACAATTTCATTCTTGTTATTAACAATTTGCACGAAATAAACTCCTTTAGCAACCGCAGTGGTTGTACTCAGTTTATTCATACTTGCCACGCGTGTTATTGAATCAACCAACTGACCAGATGCGTTATAAATGGATACTTGATATTTTTCTTCATCATGAAAATTTCCAAAAAGTGTCAGTGTTCCATCTTGATAGTTTGCAACAACATTTTCTTCGATTTGTGCATTCAACGCTTCGCTTCTTCGCATAACAAAACGTGGTTCGTCACTCTTACTAAGCGTTAGATCTACATGTATTGGTCTCACGCCAATAGACTGGGTTGCGCCTGTAACCAAGTCATACAACTCCCAACCTGTACCCACGCCTTCAAAATTCAAAGCATACACACCACCTTGTTGAGAGAAGGCAATCACATAAATTTCTTGGTCGTTTTGAGTATTTATTCTGTTGATTACATATTCATTTCCCTGTGCATCAACCGTAGCTAAAACAGGAACGGTATTCAATGGAGAACGCATTTTAAGCGCATCACGCTGACCATCAAAAACAGCATCATCACGGTCATCAAAAACCAAAATGGTCTCATCTTCAACTATTCCATTCGTGAGTTGAATACGCGCCACGTCTACGCTGGATTTAAATGTCCCTTCGGTTGAAGTTTTCACGGTCTCTGTAGCTATTAGTTGCGGAGACGCCGCGTTTGCAATGACATAAAATGCCTGACTGCTTGGTATAATTGGACTGCCACCATATGTGCTTACTCCGTTGATGTAACTTGCATATTGACCAAGTGCAGCGTTCCAGACATATACGGCATTATTCATATTGGTCTTTGTCCATCCTGTTGCATCCCAGTTAATAGCAGAAGGATACGGATTCGCAACCAAATTTCTGCCATCAGCTGATGGGTTTGATGTGTTCGTATACGTTACTGGAATGGTCTGGTTTCCTTTGAAAATAGCCCCGTCTACATCAATATTATACGTTCCGGCCGACACGTAAACAAAATATCCCTGTCCATCTACAATAGATTCATTAACGCTTCCAACCCCAGCAAATCCAGCATTAATTCCACCTGCAACGAATTCCAAATAATACTGTATGCTGTTGAACATTACAGCAGGATAATCTGAACCAAAAAATCCTGTTGTTACCAAATCGTCATTCCAATCATTAATGGTCTTATTCTGGGCTGGTGCGCATAGGTTCAACCAACCGGTTGAGGTTGCAACATGTCGTCTTTGAATAGTTACATTACCCGTAATATCTCCTGTGGTTAATGGGCCAATACTTCCTGTGCTAGTTGCGTCACTAATTAGGGTCAGTTTACCATTTGTGGTGAGTGTTCCACTATTTATCTGAACCACTTTGTGTGCATTAACGCCCGGTGAATTTATAGATACACCGTTTGCGTTTGAAATAGTCAAGCCTTGTACTTGAATCTGCTGTGTTCCGCGAAGTTGTTGTGGAAATTTTCCGTTCAGTGTTAAGTTAGCGGCTCCACTTGTTGCGGTTAGTGTACCATCTGCATTCACATCTCCGATGCTGCTCAATAAAAAATTTCCTTGAGCAAAAGAGGCTCCTGGTCTTATGTCTAGACCATTACAATACACGTTATTGTCTGCAACCACATTAACACCAGGATTAATAACCAACGCAGCTTTGCCACATGACAAAGAAATTGCACTACCTGTTCCATTCGGGGTAACAGCCCATATGGCTCCAGACGCCAAACCACTGGTTACTGCATAATATTTATGTGTACCTTCAGCTAATGTGAAAAGTGCGCCATTCGTTAAGCGAACACTTGAAAATTGAATACTATCATTACTTATTACTCCACTAATTGGAGCATCGTCTGAAAAACCATTTGCTTCAGGGTCAACCACGAGGCATATGTCATTGGCATTATACGTTAGGCCATTTAAAGCAAATTTCAGATCAACCGTTGACACACTGCCCGTTACAGTTGCCTTCCAACGTCTACCCAATAAATTTGTAATTCCGCAATTACCCGCTGCGCCTGCTGTAGAAAATGCATTTGATCCATTGTTATTTCCAACCACAACATAGGTTCCGTTAGTAAGGTTGGTACTTGACAACTCAATCATACCATCTGAATTAGCACTTCGAGATGAAATCTTAGACAATCCTTGACTTGTGCTAACGCCTATACCAACAAGATCATTATCATAACCAGACCCACTAAAATACAAATGATCCGAGTCTGCTAATGAGTGACCATACTTGATAGACAAGTAGGTCAATATTTGCTGTCTCTCTGTGTTTGTGAGCACCCTGTTATAAACGATAACTTCCCCAATATATCCTGAAAACCCAGATGTAGTATATCCTCTGCCTATTGCACCCGTGTTGGCAGAAATAGAAAAGTTTGAGGCTGAGGCGTCTGTAGACGAGCTTAATACACCGTCTAAATACTCAGAAATTGTTCTACCCGCAGTGCTGCTCGACTCTGCAATTAAAACACGTGGAGTTTCACTACCAGAACTAAAAGCGGTTGAGGACTTGTTAATAGTAGAGGACCCCTGCCCAAAACGACAAGTATTATCATTCACCCAACCCAAATGCATTCCAACCGGAGAGGCCTGTTGAACCCCACAAACGTATTGGCTAGTCATGGCGTTGGTTCGTTGAACCACAGTAATAATTGTGAAATTTGAATTGCTGATTCCAGAAAAATCTATGTTGAAGAAACGGGTGCCCGAAGTGGTTTCAATTGCTGAATTGCCATTCAAAATTCCCTTTCTAAATCGAGGTTGAGCCGGTCCTGTGCTTTGAGTTGCGTGTTTGTTATTCCCGCTTTGATCTTGCCATGAGCTTAAATAAGCACCATCAACAGCAGAAGATGTTCCCGCGTCTGCCTTCAACCAAACTGCAAGGCCGGAAGAAACGCCGCCTGGAGATTGCGGTCTTGCTTGAATTGTGGAGAGTAATAAGCAAGATAAAAAGAAAATAGATTTTATGATTTTCATATAAATAGGGTATAATTGAAATACGATGTTTCTTTGCAAAGGTTTCATATTTCCGTTGATATACGACCGAAAATTATTTGAGTTAGAAAAAAACAAATGTTAATTAATGATTTCGCCGTTTGTTTAGGGGTTAGACCATTCAAAGACAACCTGAAGATTCTCGATATTTTTTCAAAGGAAAACGGGAAGTTTTCAGTGCTATTGAGAGTCAACAAAAAACAACCTATTCCTGTTCCTCTTTCAATATTAAAATTTGAATGCTTCAAGAAAGAGGCTGGAATTGGCACCATACAAAAGATTGAAACAATTCAATCAAATAGCGACGCCACCCTTTCGCCTGTTGCTGCAACCACATCTCTTTTTATTTGTGAACTCATTTACAAATGCGTACCTGAGTATTACATCAACAGCAATGTTTACCTTTTACTTCTACAAGCAGCTAACGAACTCAAGCAAAGTCCGGGCAACACGCTCATTGCTATTAAATCTACACTTACATTTCTAAGAGAGCTAGGCGTATTAAGTCAGGGGGAAGACCTGCATCAATTCCAAAAGTTATCAGTAGAACTTCAAACATTCATTTCAAATACCCTGAACAATACTGACTTGAATCAAAAACTTTCAGGATCAGAGAAAAAAACGGTGATGGAGTGCTGCCTACAGCACCTGCGCATACACTTTCAAACCAAACTCGAATTGAATTCACTCGAGTACTTCCATATTGTTTTCCAAGTCTAGTAGCTTATCTTCGCTTGGCTATGATGTTTGCTGAAATTATAGGACAAGAAAGCGTTATTCAAAAACTGAGAAATGCAAAAAAAGACGGTCGCGTAGCGCACGCACAATTATTTCTTGGACCTGAAGGATCAGGAAATTTTGCCATAGCCTTGGCCTATGCTCAATTCTTAAATTGTCCTAACGCCTCAGAACTCGACAGCTGCGGAACGTGTCCCACCTGCAAAAAAATCAGTAACATTCAATATGCTGATTTACACTTTAGCTTTCCCTTTTACAATAAACCTGGAAAAACAGACACCTGCACAGATGATTTCGGTTCCGAATTTCGTAATCTCATTCTGCGTTCGCCTTATTTTACCTACGATCAGTGGGTCGAAGAATGTTCCAAAGATCATAAGGCTCTCTTATTTAGCGTAAAAGAGGGGGCAAATATTCTACACAAGCTCTCACTCACTTCATATGAAGGTCAATACAAAATCATTGTTATTTGGAAACCAGAACTATTTAAAGCAGATATTGCTAACATGCTCCTGAAAATTGTTGAAGAGCCACCAAAAAACACCTTGTTTTTCTTTGTAGCAAACAGCTCTGAGAATATTCTGAACACCATTCTCTCCCGGGTGCAAATTATTCAAGTTCCGAAATTAAAATCTTCCGTGATTCAAGAGGAATTAACTCGCATTGGAGTTGATGCCGGAAAATCAGAAGCCATTGCTCATTATGCAGATGGCGATTGGTGCGCTGCTCAAAACTTAATTGAAAACGAAGATCCCAACGAATTCTTGGCTGTTCAATTTCAATCTTGGATGAGAAATTGTTATTCCAAAAAAATTTCAGCTCTATTCAGTTGGTCAGCAGAAATGGCTGATCAGTCTAGAGAAAGACAAAAACAATTTCTTCGTTATTGTTTGCACCAGATAAGACAAAATCTCATTCTCAATTACTCTAACGATTCATCTCTAGCACAACTAACAGAGAAAGAAAGGGCCTTTTCATCAAAATTTTCACCATTCATTAATCATTTGAACGTAGAAGATTTAATGCTGGAACTAGAAAAGGCATACACCTGTGTGAATCAGAACGTAAATCCAAAAATTCTATTTATGGATTTATCAATAAAAATATTTCGCTTACTTCAAAGAAGACAATAAAAAAAGACCTCGCAATGAGGTCTTTTCTTTTGAGGTCCCGAGCGGATTCGAACCGCTGTACAAGCTTTTGCAGAGCTCTGCCTAGCCGCTCGGCCACAGGACCTTTGCGCTTGCAAATATAGTTGTTTTTTTTACCCGTATCGCCTGCGAACAGAAATAAAAGAAAAAAGCTATTTTTGTGACAAATAATTTCAACATGAACAAAACGCTTGGCATTTCAATCATTGCAGCTCTTGCACTATCAACGCTTGGTTTAGCCATATGGGTGAAATCAAGTAGAGACCGAATTGCGGAGCTTGAGAAAGCCATAGGACCGTATCAAGTGCTTCAAATGGACCTTGGAAATGCTTCTCCGGAAGATGTTGTAGAGGCCTTTAAAAGCATGGAAGACTCACTTGTGCAAATGCAAATGATGTATGACACACTAAGCACAGACAATGCAGAAATGATGTCTCGCATTGAGGAACAAAAAGCTCAAATCTCTGCTTTAATTCAAAAAGCAAAAAACAGAGATTACGACATTAAAAAATTGGTTGCTGAAACACAAACACTTCGTAATATCATGAAGGGTTACATTCATCAGATTGATTCTTTACAACAAGCGAATGATCGACTTTATGCAGAATCGCAAGATGCTAAACAAAAAGCTTCAGACGCTGAAAACAGAAGCAGAGAACTTGAGTCTGACTTAAGTCAAACCAAAGAACAGGTTAAAACCGGCGCCGTTCTCTCAACAGGCGGTTTCGTAAACACTGGAATTAGAGAACGTGTAAGTGGTGCTGAAACCACTACAGATCGTGCCTCGAAAGCCTCAATGATTAAATCTACTTTCACTTTACGTGAAAATAAATTAGCTAAATCAGGTAGAAAAACCATTTACATGAAGGTAGTTGATGCGAATGGTAAAGTTGTTAGTGGAAAAGGGGGAGGAACTTTCACCTCTTCAACAGGAGCCGATACGTTCAGCGCTTCTCGTGAAATTGATTATCAGAATTCAGATACCGACATCAGTATCTATTTCACTCCGAACGGATCACTTTCAAAAGGTGTATACAAGATTGAACTTTATGAGTCAGGGAACGTAATTGGGCGAACAGAAATTTATTTGAAATAAACCATTAATAAGCTCTTCCCTGCTTGCCTTCCATGTAATTGATGAAGGCCTTATTAACCACCTTATTGCCTCCTGGTGTTGGATAATTACCAGAGAAGTACCAATCGCCCTGATTGTTTGGACACGCCTCATGCAATCCAGAAATTTTCTGAAAAATAACGGTAATCTTCGCTTTTGCTCCTTCAGGAGTGACCAACTCGGCAATTTTCGAAGAAATTTCTTCATCTGTGAATGGCTTGTACACCTCTTGAACGTAATTCTTAACGGTTTCCTTTGGAGCGTTTTCTTGCTCTTTGCACTTCAAATAGACCTCATCTAACAAACCTGTTAAATTTCGCTCTTTTAAGAGCGCAACACAAGCCTGAAATGCAATAAAGTCTCCCATTTTAGCCATGTCAATTCCATAACAATCAGGATATCTAATTTGAGGAGCTGATGAGGCAATGATTATACGCTTGGGTCCTAATCTATCTAACATTTTAATGATAGACTTTTTCAATGTTGTACCCCGAACTATTGAATCATCAATAACTACCAAAGAATCTACCCCAGACTTGACAGTTCCATGTGTCACATCATACACGTGCGCCACCATCTCATCACGTGCAGAATCTTGGGTGATAAACGTACGCATTTTTACATCTTTTATAGCAATCTTCTCAATACGAGCGCGCTTGCGAATAATTGATTCTATCTCTTCTTTAGAATAAGTACCTGTAGTTAATTTTTCAATCTTTACGTCATTGAGATGATCTTCCAATGCTTTGATCATACCGTAAAAAGCCGTTTCTGCCGTGTTCGGAATGAATGAAAAAACGGTGTTATCTAAATCATAATTCACTTCCTTCAATAATTGAGGAACTATATTTTGACCTAGTGCCTGCCGTTCAGCGTAAATATCTGCATCGTTTCCACGAGAAAAATAAATACGCTCGAAAGAACAAGGCGCTGTGTGCAATGACTTCTTTATCTCCTTGATTGAGCTGGCACCGTCTTTCTTAATGATGTATGCGCATCCAGCAGGTATTTCTTTTATTTCGCTTAATGGAACATTGAAAGCCGATTGAATCGGTGGACGCTCACTAGCCACCACACAAACCTCTTCATCTTCGTAATAATAGGCCGGACGAATACCTTGAGGATCTCTATATACAAACGCGTCACCGTGTCCCAACATGCCGGCCATGGCGTACCCACCGTCCCAATCCTTTGACGCGCGTTGCAAAACCTTCTGTAAATCTATATTCTTGGCAATCAAGTCTGAAATTTGTTGGTTTGAATACCCTTGTGCATGGTACATGTCAAACAACTTTTGATTCTCCTCGTCAATGAAGTGCCCAATTTTCTCCATGACCGTAACGGTGTCTGTTCTTTCCTTCGGATGCTGACCCAATTCAACCAACAGCCCGAAAAGCTCATCAACGTTGGTTAAATTAAAATTCCCAGCTAACACCAAATTACGGGTCATCCAGTTGTTTTGTCGCAAGAACGGATGACAATTTTCAATACTATTTCCACCGTAGGTACCATACCTCAAATGCCCTAAAAAAACCTCTCCTGTGAACGCATAATTGCTCTTCAAGAATTCAGCATCCTTTAATTTTTCTGGCGAAGTCTTTCCCAATTCGTTGAACCTATTCATTGCCTTTGCAAAAACTTCTCGAACAGGTTGTTGATCATTGCTTCGAATTCTCGAAATGTATTTTTTTCCGGGAAGCGGATCAAGTTTTATGTTTGCAAGTCCAGCACCATCCTGACCTCTGTTGTGCTCTTTCTCCATCAACAAATACATTTTATTGAGGCCGTAAAAAGATGTTCCGTATTTATCGGTGTAAAATTGAAGAGGCTTCTTCAATCGGAGTAGTGCAATTCCGCACTCGTGCTTGATGGCGTCACTCATGGAG
>Ga0255128_1000024_pt1 | contig 50648 bp, 45 predicted proteins | sample Law_Miss_RepC_8d_FD_188562 | JGI IMG/M metagenome (GOLD analysis project Ga0255128, IMG submission 188562) | Freshwater microbial communities from St. Lawrence River, New York, United States - Law_Miss_RepC_8d | ecosystem: Environmental > Aquatic > Freshwater > River | place: USA: New York... | reverse complement strand
ACCCAAGACGAACTCAAAGCCCTGGTGGGCCAAGCGGCCCTGAAATACGTTGTTCCCGGTGAAATCGTTGGTGTGGGCACGGGCTCGACAGTGAATAAATTCATCGACGCGCTGGCCACCATGAAAGACCAGATCAAGGGAGCGGTGTCCAGCTCCGAGGCTTCAACCGAGCGGCTAAAAGCCCTGGGCATTCCGGTGTTTGACAGCAATGAGGTGGAAAGTTTGTCGGTTTACATCGACGGAGCCGACGAAATCGATCACCAAGGGCACATGGTCAAGGGCGGTGGCGCAGCACTCACCCGCGAAAAAATTGTGGCCGCCCAGTCTAGGCAATTTGTCTGCATTGCCGACGAAAGCAAGCTGGTGGATGCGCTGGGCGCGTTTCCCTTGCCCGTCGAGGTGATTCCGATGGCGGCAGCCCGCTTGATGCGCCAGTTTGCCGCCATGGGGGGCGCCGCTGTTGTGCGCCAAAAAGATGGCCAACCCCTGGTCACCGACAACGGCCAATACATTCTGGATGTGAGGGGCCTCATGATCACCGATCCGGTGGCCTTTGAAATGCAGGTCAGCCAGTGGCCCGGCGTGGTGACCGTGGGGGTGTTTGCTTTGCAAAAAGCCCAGGTCTGCTTGTTGGGCACCTCAGCAGGTGTGAAAGCCCTGAACTTCTGAACCGGCAGGGGCTGTGCTGGCCCTTTCCCAATTCTCTTTTTCATTTCCTTTTCAATTAATTCAAGCGCTGGCGCAATTCGGTTTTCAGCACTTTGCCGTAGTTGTTCTTGGGCAGGCTGGGCACAAATTCATACCGTTTGGGCCGTTTGAAGCGGGCGATGTGTTGCAGGCACCAAGCATTCAGTGCTGCGGTGTCCGTGGCTGGAGCGGAGTCGGGTGCGTCTTTTAGCACCACAAAAGCCACCACCACCTCGCCCCATTCGGTGTCTGGGGCACCCACCACGGCCACTTCGGCCACGCCGGGTGCTTGCAACAAGACTTCTTCAATTTCCCGAGGATAGATGTTGGAACCCCCGCTGATGATCAAGTCTTTGCTGCGGTCTTTCAGGGTCAAAAACCCGTCGGCATCTAGGCAGCCCATGTCGCCCGTGAAAAGCCAGCCATTGCGGATTGTGCTGGCGGTGGCCTCGGAGTTGCGCCAATAACCCGCCATCACGCTGTCACCTTGAATGAGCACTTCGCCCACTTCTCCCAGTGGCAAGTCCTGCCCCTGATCATCGGTGACGCGAATTTGCACGGGCGTTTGCGCAATGCCTACCGAGGCCAGCCGCTCCCCGTAGCGTGGGTGTGTGGTGTCTTGCAGTTGATGGCGGGACAGGGCCGTGCCGACCATGGGGCTTTCGCCTTGACCATAGATTTGTACAAATCGGGGCCCCATGATGCGCAAGGCCCGCTGAATGTCGGCGGCATACATGGGCGCACCGCCATACACCACGGTTTTGAAGGATTGCCCACAAGCATCGGCATTTAGCCCTTGCGCCTCGGCATGGTCCACCAGTCGTTTCACGATGGTCGGGGCTGCAAAAAGTGACAAGGGGCCAACACGCTGCCCAAGCATGAACAGCTCTTCCGGGTCAAAACCACCCGATGTAGGGACCAAGTGGCGTGCGCCCGCCATGAGGTGCGGAATGGCGTAAATGCCCGCGCCATGCGACATGGGGGCGGCATAAGCAATGGTGTCTTGCGGGGCGATGGCGTCCACATCGCAAAAATAAGCCAAGCCCATGGTCATGAGGTTGTGGTGCGTGATCATGACCCCCTTGGGCCTGCCCGTGGTGCCACTGGTGTAGAACAGCCAGGCCAAGTCGCCCGGTTGGCGCGGGACGATGGGTGTTGGGTCTGAATCTGAACCTGAATCTAAACCTTGGAGGGGCGAGGCAGTTGCTTCGGGCCCGTGAGGAAAATGGCTTGTGGGGTGTGACCATAACGCCTCGGCTTCTCTACTGTCCACGTCGATGACGCGTTCCAGTCGTGTCAGTGGGTCACCCGCGTGCGGGTGGGTGTCGGCGGTCACAAAGGCCCAGCGTGCCTCGGCGTTGTCGATGATCCATTGGGCCTCACGCAGGTGCAGTTTGGCGTTGATGGGCACCACCGCCAGCCCGGCCCACCAAGCGCCAAACATCAACTCCAGGTAGCGCACATGGTTGCGCATAAAAAGGGCCACCCGGTCGCCCGGTTGCAAACCTGCCGCCTGAAACTGCCGTGCCAAATGAGCGCATCGCGTGGCCCAATCGCCATAACTGGCCACCACTTCATGGCCATTCAGGATGGCTGGGCGCTCGGGGGCCAAGCGGGCTTGGCGAAGCAGCAGTTGGGCAAGGTTCAAGGCAAGCTCTCCAAGGGGGGAAGTCGTGTGCGAGCGGGAGAGGTCAAAACGCGATCTGGCCAGCCCCCGACTTCAGGCCGGGCGCGTCGATGCGTTGGCATGGCGCAGCAACAAGCGCAAGTCGGGCCCCACGCGGTCCACGCTGTGAAAAGAAAGTTGAAGCGCAGCGTTCAGGTCGGTCAGGGCCGGTAGATTGGCCATGCCCTGGCCGGGCCCAAGCATTTGCGGGGCCAGGTAAAGCAAAAATTCGTCCACCAGACCCTCGCGAATCCAAGACCCGTTGAGCTTGTGGCCAGCCTCCACATGCAGTTCGTTGATCTCGCGCTGGCCAAGGTCGTGCAGCAGGGCCGCCAGATCGACTTTGCCGCCCGGGCCGGGCATATCAATCACAGTGGCTCCCAAAGCCTGAAGCGCTTGGCGCTTTTCTTCGTTGCCGGGTGTGGCGGTGTAAATCCAGATTTGCCGAGCTTGATCGCCTTGCCCTAGGGTGCTAAATAAGCGAGCGTCCAGTGGAATATCCAGGCGGCTGTCCACAACGACCAAGTGGGGTTGACGTGGCGCATTGAGGCCCCGCACGTCCAAGCGCGGATTGTCTTCCAGCACAGTTCCGATCCCCGTCAGCACCGCACAAGCGCGGGCCCGCCAAGCGTGGCCATCGGTGCGCGCGGCTTCGCTGGTGATCCACTGGCTTTGTCCGTTTTGCAGAGCCGTTTGGCCATCTATTGAGGCAGCGATTTTCAGGCGTACCCAAGGCCGGCCCCGTTCCATGCGGCTGAAAAACCCAATGTTCAACTCGCGGGCCTGAACGGCCAATTCATCTGAAGCGGCCAGCATTTGCACCTGCACCCCTGACTTTTGCAAATGCGCCAAGCCCAAGCCCGCGACTTGGGGGTTGGGGTCTGACATTGCAACCACCACTTTGGCCACACCCGCTGCAGCCAGTGCCTCGCAACAGGGGCCCGTGCGGCCGTGGTGCGCGCAAGGCTCCAGCGTGACCCAGGCGGTGGTGCCCTTCACGTTATGGCCCCGGGCTGCGGCATCGCGCAGTGCCATGATTTCGGCGTGTGGACCGCCTGCTCTTTGGGTGTGGCCTTGGCCCAACAGCGAGCCATGGGGCGCGGTTATCACGCAACCCACACGGGGGTTGGGCGAAGTCAGCCACAAGGCCTGGCGGGCCAGATCCAAGGCGCTTTGCATGGGGGAGAGATGCGGGGTAGGCGAGGGCACAGGGTCAACCAATCGGGATTTTCAGAGTTCAGAGGTTCGGATGTCAGAGGTTCTAAGGTTCAGAGGTCAGAGGTCAGAGGGACAATTTACATTGGGGTCAGAGAGGCTTGGATTGCCTATTATCAATTTGAGAATGCCGTTTTGGTGAGTGTCGATTTTGATAAGGTCAATTCCGACAATCATGATTCGGGGAAGTTTGATTCAAAGTTTCTTCAAAACAATTATCCAGTGAATAAAGCCCCGCAGCTGTCATGCACTGGCTATGAACCCACATTCGCGAGCAGGGGCTCGCTCCCACAAAGACAAAATCACAGCCCCACAAAGATCAAGCCACTCCAAAAGGCTGATCCTTTTTCCCCGTGGGAGGCTGCCCCTGCGGCCGAATGTAGGCGCCTTTTGGTCCCCGTGGGAGGCCGCCCCTGTGGCCGAATCAGCGAACCCTCTCCAAGTGGGAGGCTGCCCCTGCGGCCGAATTTCGGCGTCTTCTTGTTCCCTTGGCAGGCTTGACAAGGTTAAAGGGCTGTAACCGTAGGTGTGCCCACCCAGTTGGGCAGAGTCGAGCTGCTGCTGTGCCATGTAATGCGTCTGAGCGCCGCTGGAGCCGGAGAACTGGACAAAGCGCCCCCGGTAGAAGTCCATTCGACGCTGACCCGCAAATCCCAGATCGGTTCTGCGCCTCTTGGTGTGCTGTTGGCCTGACGCGTGTAGCGTACGCCTTGTAGGGTGATGAGGTCTTCGGCCGGGCAAGTGCTGGCTTGGGCCATCAGGCAGTCCATGCCTTCTTGGGCCAATTGCTGGGCCAGGGTGTGTTGACGGTTTTCGCTCGCCATATAGAGTGTTTTTACGGTCAGTTGCATGGCCCCCACCAAACCAATGCCCAACACCGCTGAAGCCATCAAGGCCTCTATCAGGGCCATGCCCTGTTGCGGCCGCAGTAGCTTAAGGAGGCGCAATTGGGCCATGGAGGTCACTCGGTTCATGGGCTTGCGCCTTCGCTCCTGCTGCCGTTGACGCGCTGGACTTGGCTTGCACTGATGCCCTCGGGCCAGTCCAGGATGTACGCGTTGCGGCCTTCCGGGCGTGCGTAAACGGTGCCCAAACGCCATTCGGGCAGGCCAGATTCGACGACCAATTGGCCTTCAATAAGACCGGCTTGCCAGCCACGCATTTTTTCGTCGTTGCAACTGGAAGCGATCAAAACACTGCCGAAGATTTTGACGTTGGCGCCTACATGTGGACAGCGAAGGGCGCAAGCCAAGGCAGAAAACACCAGCAAAGCGGGGTTTTGCGCCGTGCCAATGCTTTGTTCCCAAGCATTGGGGCTGTCGCTCCAATAAACAGTGCGGGGCGGTGTGCTCTGTGCGGTCAAACCATTGCGTTCTTGGGCCTCGGACCAGGCTTTGAGTTGTTCGTCGCTGATGTCGCCCAGCACGCTGCGCCAGGCCGCGCGGGTGCAGGGCGTGCGAGGTGTGGCCGTGGCAGGGCCTGTTTTGCTGCCTCCCGCAGGCAAGCTGGCGCTGCTCAAAGCCAAACAAGCATTTTTCTCGGCGCTCGAAATGCTGCCGTTGGCATTGGTATCCACCACAAAATGCGTCTGCACCGAAGCGCCCTTGGCCGTGCCCGTGCAGGCCATGTCCTTGCCGTTCAATGGACACACCCGCAAACTGGCATCTGCTGCTTGGCTGATGCAGCCATTGACCACCAGAGCGGCGGGAGCCGACAGACCGGGGGCCGCAGCTAAAACGGGCGCAAACAGGCTTTCGAGTGCTTGCGCCTGGCTGTGTTGACCCACTAGGCTGGCCTTTGCGTACAAGGTGACCACATGGGGTGCCATGACCAAGTCGCGCACGGCGGTGGCGCTGAACAGCGCTTGGGGCAGTGCCGGGTGCGGGGATAAATTCATACGGGTGCATTGCCATTGCGGTCCGGTGATGCCGGGTGGACAAGCTGAAAGGCTTGAAAAAAGACCCTGCAAATCAGCGCCCGGCGTCAAAAACGCCGCTTGTGCACTGGCCAAAGCGGCCTCAGCCGCCCATCTTGCTTGGCTGGCACGCGCGTGGTTGTCAGTCGCAAGTTGGTCCATCAGCACACTGCGCGCGCTGTAAAAACTGGCCAAGCTGGCCAGAATTACCAGCCCAATGGCCACCAACAAGGTGACGGCGCCTGCTTCTTGTTTTGCGGCGTGTCGGTGAGTCATGGGCACAGCAGGGGCTGCAAATAGCCCGGCATGTCGTTGCGCAAATGCACGGTCTGCACCAGTCTGATCTGGCGCGAGTCGTCGTTTGGCCATCGGGCCGACAAGCGCATGTCCACTGAGCGGTGCAGCCAGCCGTTGCGCACTTCGCAATGGGTTTGCCAGCTCAAGGCCATGATTTCGATGCTGCCCTTGTCCGTGATCGCTTGCCATTGACCGGTGCCGCTGCAAAACGCGTTCTGACAACCGGAAACCCATGCATTCGTTGTCATCTTGTTGGCCATCGTGGTCCCGGTCAAAGCTGAAGTCGATCCAGTCGTTCTCGATGCTGAAGTCTTCCCAGCCGTCGCAAAAGGGGTCGGTGCAAACGCCGGGAGAGCGGGTTTCCCAAGACGATGCCGAGTATTGGGCTTTGCGCAGGTCTCGGGCCATCCAGTCCATGGCGGAGCGCAGGTCTTGGTGCAAATGGCTGTCTTGCAAAGCCAAGCGGTGCCCCTTGAGTTGATGAGCAATTTGGGCACTTCCGGCTGCCAACACCAACAGGCCGAGCGACAGGCCGACCAAGAGGCCCATCAAGGTTTCGCCTCTTTCTTTCCCTTTGATTTTTTTGCGGCCTATGGCCAAGTCGCGTTGGCGCCATTCGAGCCATTCAGCCTGCCGCGCAAACGGGGTCATTTTTTCCAGCACCCAGTGGGGTCACTGTCCAAGTGCTCACCTGCACTGAAAACGGGGCTGGCCGTGCCCACCCAGCGCAGTCGCAAGGGGTTGCAAGCCCTGTCATTGGCTTGCGCACCTTGGCCCACCGCCTGCACGACGTAGCCTTCTGCCGAAGCTTGGGCGAGTGAAATTTGGTAATGCCCTTGGGCCGATTGGTCGCTGGGCCAGCCCAAGTCGGTCAACGAGTCGGCGTGGCTTTCGTGCGTGCTGCGCCAGCGGGCTTGGTCCAGCTGTATTTGCATTAATGAGGCTTGCCCATCGTGACGCCGTGCTTGGCGTTGCTGCTGCTGAAATGACGGAATGGCCAGCGTGGCAAGTACGCCCATCAGGGCTAGGCAAATCATCAACTCGGTCAGCGTCCAGCCTTGGCAAGGTGCTGACTTGGTCCGGCCATTGCCAATGCGTCTTTTTTTCATGCAGTCTCCCTCTGTTTTTAATTGTGTTCTTATGTATTCATCTTGTACAGTCAGGCAAACGCGGGCCTGCCTGTGCGTTTGCCAAGTCACAAAGTCAGCGAGAAACCCCATGCGTTTTGCTTCAACGCGCCAAGCCAGACGCCCGCACCGCTCAAGCGCGCGGGGCTTTACCTTGCTAGAGGCCTTGGTGGTCATGGCCTTGCTGGGCATTTTGCTGAGCTTGGCCGCCCCTGCTATGGGGGATTTGCAGGCCAAATACCGTTTGCAGGCGCAGGCAGAGGGTTTTTTGGACAGTTTGGTCCTTGCCCGGTCAGAAGCTTTGCGTCGTCAACAGCGGGTGAGCTTGTGTGCACGGTCCAATGCCAGCGCTTGCGATGCCAGTGGGCAATGGTCACAAGGTTGGTTGGTGTTTGTCGATTCAAATGACAACGGACTGCGCGAAGCAGATGAACTGCTGTTGGAAGACCATGCCGCCTTGCCTCAGGGGATGAAGGTGGATGTGGGCAGTACCCTAAGAAACTATTTTTCTTACGGATCGGAGGGCCGAAGCATGGCCCTCAATGGGGCATTCATGGCCGGAACGTTGCGCTTTTGTCAGCCCACAAAACCCACGGCTTGGCAAGTGGTGATCAATGCTTTAGGCAAAGCCCGCATCGAAAAATACACCCCACAGGCTTGCAGCTGAAGTCGGCCCTAGCGGGCGTTTTACTGATGAGCTTCCGTACGGAACCGGCTTATTTGCTGACCTCGTCTACCAAGGTCTTAAATTCATCAATATCTTCAAAATTGCGATACACACTGGCAAAACGGACATAAGCCACTTTGTCGAGTTTTTTCAACTCCCGCATCACCAATTCGCCAAGACGGTGCGAAGCCACTTCCCGGATGCCCAGATTCAGCAGCTTTTCCTCAATGCGCTCAATGGCGCTGTCCACTTGTTCGGTGCTGACAGGCCGCTTGCGCAACGCCAGGTTGAGGCTGGCGCGCAATTTTTCACGTTGGTAATCGATGCGTCGACCGTCTTTCTTGACGATGGCCGGAAAGTTGACTTCCGGCTTTTCGTATGTGGTGAAGCGCTTCTCACATGCGCCACATTGGCGGCGGCGGCGGATGAAATCCCCGTCCTCGGCGATCCGGGTCTCCACAACCTGGGTTTCCAGGTTGCTGCAAAACGGGCATTTCATCGTTCAGTCCGCTCAGTGTGTCCCGACCGCTTAGCCGTAAACCGGAAAGCGGCTGGTCAAGGCATGTACTTTGGCCCGAACTGCAGCCAAGTTGGCTTCGTCCGTCGGGTTGTCCAGTACATCGGCAATCAGGTGCGCGGTGGCACGGGCTTCTTCGTCTTTGAAGCCACGCGTGGTCATGGCAGGGGTGCCGATTCGAACGCCGCTGGTGACAAATGGCTTTTCAGGGTCGTTGGGAATGGCGTTCTTGTTGATGGTCATGTGGGCGCTGCCCAGAGCCGCTTCGGCCACTTTGCCCGTGATGCCCTTGGCTCGCAGGTCGACCAGCATGACGTGGCTTTGCGTGCCGCCGCTCACAATGCGCAGACCGCGCTCGGTCAGCGTTTGGGCCACGATCTGCGCGTTTTTGATCACTTGCGCCTGGTAGGCTTTGAACTCGGGTTGCAAAGCTTCCTTGAAGGCCACGGCCTTGGCGGCAATGACATGCATCAGCGGGCCGCCTTGCAGGCCGGGGAATATGGCGCTGTTGATGGCTTTCTCGTGCTCGGCTTTCATCAAAATAATGCCGCCCCGGGGGCCCCGCAAGCTCTTGTGGGTGGTGGAGGTCACCACATCGGCATGCGGCACGGGGTTGGGGTATTGGCCAGCAGCAATCAAGCCTGCATAGTGGGCCATGTCGACCATGAAAATGGCACCGACTTCTTTGGCCACTTTGGCAAAGCGTGCCCAGTCGATGTGCAAGCTGTAAGCCGAGGCCCCGGCAATGATGAGTTTGGGCTTGGTTTCGCGGGCTTTGGCTTCCATGGCATCGTAGTCAATGGCTTCCTTGGCGTCTAGCCCATAAGACACCACGTTGAACCACTTGCCCGAGATGTTCAGCGGCATGCCGTGGGTCAGGTGCCCACCCTCGGCCAGACTCATGCCCATGATAGTGTCGCCAGGCTTCAAGAAGGCCAAAAACACGGCCTCGTTGGCCGATGCACCGCAATGCGGTTGAACGTTGGCGGCTTCGGCACCAAAGAGTTGCTTGATGCGGTCAATGGCCAATTGTTCGGCCACATCCACATGCTCGCAACCGCCGTAATAGCGTTTGCCTGGATAGCCTTCGGCATATTTGTTGGTCAACTGTGAGCCTTGAGCCGCCATGACGGCAGGCGAAGCATAGTTTTCGCTCGCAATCAGTTCAATGTGGTGCTCTTGGCGGGCGTTTTCCGCTTGAATGGCGGCAAAAATTTCGGGATCGGTTTGTTCAATCAGATGGTTGCGGTGAAACATGGCAGTCCTTCAAATGATGGAACCTTGGCGCAAGACTTTTGAAAAGTCCCCAACAAGGGCTGCCCAGGCGAACGGCTGAAAACCTGAAAACGGGGTGGAGGGTCCGATACAGGCTGTGCGCTTCCCAGTGGTTATGGGGTGACCGGAGGCCACCACTGTCCACGTCAGAGTTGTCCCCCATTAATTAACGCTGGGGGAGGCTCCTATCGCCAGTCGCGCACACTTATTAGTGTAGCCGAGCCCGGACAGTGGCCCGAAGGCCTCAAAGCTGCGCGCCCGAACCTTTAGGGGGCAGGGACGCAGTGCTTTGTTTGCCAATGATTTTCTCAAGCAGAATTTGCTCGGACAAGACCCGGTCAACATACAGACTGTCTGAGGCCTGCCCTGAAGATGCCCCGTAAAGCGACAAAGCGTCTTCCATAGAGGTGGTTTGCTGTATCAGGGCTTGCAGATGGCGCACACCCACTCGCAAATTGGTCAAAGGGTCAAAAGCCGACAAAAGTCCACCAAAGTTGGCCAGAGCCTCGGCATGCGCATTTTGTTCAATTTGCATCAAGCCCACAGTGCCCTGGCTGCCGGTGGCAAAGGGGTTGAAGCGGGACTCCACGGCCATGATTGCCAAGATCAAGGTCGGTGAGACTTGGCTGCGCTCACCAATGGCCCAAGCCTCGGCCACCAGGGCCGCCATCGGCTCGTTTGAGACGCGGTATTTTTTGCTCAACCAGCGGGTAATGGCCAATTGGTCTTCCGGCAAGTTCTTGATGCTCTTGGCCGTGGAGCGACTGGCGGCATTGCCTGGCGATGTGTAAACCAGCGATTCAAATTTGCGCAACTCAAGCATGCCCAACAAAAAATCGCTGGCCGAAGACTGCAAATTGGGCCGCGCCGTAAAGGTCAACAAGACCAAAATAACTCCCAGGCCAATAACAGCCAGGCTGTGGCGAGTAATTTCTACAAAACCTTCACGAACGTCGGCCGCCCATGTTCGAAAACACAGAAATATTCGGTCCATGTTGATGAGTTTTGTTGTCAATAAATTTCCTGGTGCGTGGAGCGATGTGGCGTGGAGGATCGTCACTGCGCTTGGGATCGCGGACCCATTGCAACATGGGTCGGCGGAGTTGAGGGGAATAAATTGGCGGGTATTCCCTAGGTAGGTACTTGATTTTAGGAAAATTTAATATCCAGTCAATACTAACGAAATAACTCTTTATGTCTTTTTGTTATGTTTCGACTTGTCTACGCTCGAAATATCATTTGATTGACTGGTATTGCATCTTCCTTGTCAGAGGAGCGCAAATAACGGCGAAAATACGCGGCTTCGGCCATTCGCATGAACTTCCTCAGGCGCATCTGGTCTAAAAGCTGATGCCGTATTTGGCCTGAACAGTGTTTTAAAGTTTTTTACCGTGACTTCATCCTCCAAGCCTCTTGACCTTGCTGCTCTTGACCCATTGACCGGGGGCGCATTCAGTGCCGCCACCTCGGGAGAGCGCAGTGCCCGTTTGCGTGAGTGGCTCATTTCCGAGCCGACTGTGGAACTGTTGAGCGAGGTCTATCGCGAGATGTCCACCCGAGACAAGGGCGCAGCCAAGATACTGAAAGAAAAGCTCGACGAACTCAAACGTTTGCATGGGCAGGACGTGCTGGCCAGCGACTGGGCTCAAAAAGCGGAGCAAATGTTACAGGCCCCGCGTCTGAACATTGCCGATGCCATGGCATGGCAACGCGATGCAGCCAAAGCCGGCGCACCTTTGTCGCGCGAACCCTTGGCCAGCTTGAAAGTTCGCTTGGCCGAGGTGGTCAAAGGCGTCGAAGACTTGCAGCACCAAGTCATGGTCCAGCGTGAATCTGCCGTTTTATTGGCTCAACGTATCGAAGTGTTGTCAACCAAGCCAATGGCTGAAGCACAGGCCAACATGGCCGGTCTCAGCAACGATGTGGCGCAGTGGCAAAGCCAAGCGCAGCATTTGAGCAGCAATGCCATGTGGCCCAGCGTGGACTTGAAGTTTCCGCCCCAATTGGATACCGCATTGAGTCAATTGCAAGCCGTTTGGCAAGGTTTTTCGGCGGCACTCGCTCAGGCTCAGCAAGCCCAGACGGACGCCTCTGCCGCGCTGCCTCCCGTGCCTGTTTGGGCCGATGAAATTCGCCGTGGCCGTGGCGAGGGCGTGCCGCCCCAGAAAGCCGCCAAGCCCACCGCCGCCACAACAACGACTGCGCCTGCTTCTGCCAACGCAGAAACGCCCAAAGAACCCAAAGAACACAGAGAACCCAAAGCGGCCCCGCCCAAAATGGACGCCGCCCAGAGGCAAAACCTGCGCGACCAAGCCACCAAGGCCATCACTGAAATTCTGGAGGTCATTGAAAAGCAAATCACTGACCAAGAAGGCAAAGTCAACGAGGAGTCCGCCACGGCCTTGCGCAACTTGCTCAAGCTGCACGGCAAAAACCTGGACACCGCACTCGATGAGCGCGTGCACAACGCCCTGCTGGCTGCGGGCGACCCTGCAGGCTGGCAGCGCTGGCTGGCCAATCGTTTCCGCGAAGAACTGGTGGCCCAAGCCGAAGCGTTGCTGGACGCAGAAAAAGCCCCCACAGTCGGCGGCCGCAAGATGCAAGACAAACTGCGTCAACTGCGCGAAAGCTGGAAGCAGACCGATCAAGGTGGCTTGCCCAACCATGCGTTATGGAAGCGTTTTGATACCGCTTGCAATGAGGCCTATAAAACGGTTTTGGCTTGGTTAGAGCAAATTAAAAAAGAATCGGCCGATCACCGCGCTCAACGTTTGGCCTTGATGGAAGAGGTCAAAGCCTGGACGGCAGCCAACGCTGAAAACAGCGACTGGCGCAGCCAATTGCGCGCGCTGCATCAGTTTGCAGACCGCTGGCGCAATGCGGGTCATTTGAGCGAAAAGTCCTTTGGCGAAATGCAAACGCAATGGAAAGGCATCTTCAAAGCTGCCGCTGCCCCACTGGAGGCCGCACAAAAAGCCAGTGTCGAGCGCCGTCATGCCTTGATCAATGAAGCCCGTGAACTGGGTGCTGCACCCAACTTGCGTGTGGACGCTGTTAAGGCTTTGCAACAGCGCTGGCAAGTTGAAGCCCAGTCTGTGCCCGTCGACCGCAAGACAGAACAAAAGTTGTGGGAAGTTTTCCGTGCACCGCTGGACGAAGCTTTCCAGCGCAAAGGCACAGAGCGCCAACCCTCTGCTGCCCAGCTTAGCCCCCACGACTTGGCGGTGATCGAAGCCTCCAAAGCCCTGGATGCCGCTAATTCTGGCGGTGACGCTTCCAAAATTCGTGCTGCCATGGCCGCACTCGACGCCGCGCTGCGAGGGCAAGCCCAGGCTGTAGCCAATCAGCAAACCAAGCCTTCGCCCACCAAGGCGGATGAAGTTTCGGCCACGACGTCTGAGGCATCGGCCAACAGCGAAGTCGCTGACGCTCCTCAAACCCAAGAAGGGGAAGCAAGCCCTTCGGAGGCCGCCCAAAGCGACGATGCTGCCGAGTCTGAAACAGCCGCAGAAGTGGCCGCTGAAGTGGCTGTACCCGTGGCACCTCCCAAGCCAGCCAAACCGGTGGTGGCTGTGCGCGGGGATGACCGCCCAGGCCAGAAAAAAACCGAAGCTCCCGCAGCAGGTCGCCGCGATGGTCGCCCCGGCGAACGTCCTGGCCGTCCAGCAGAGCGAGGCCAGCCGCGCATGGGTGAGCGGGGCGGTGATCGTTTCCCCCGTGGTGATTTTGCCGACCGGGGCGAGCGCGCCCCACGCTTGGGTGACGCGGCTTTCCGCGCCCAGCGTGAAGCCATGGAGCGTGCAGAAATGTCTTTGCGCAAATTGGCGGCACAGGCCCATGGTGAAACCCTGACCCGTTTGATGACAGCGTGGCAAGAGCGCCAGGCCGATGCTTTGCCCAGCGCGCAAGAGTTGGGGCGCGCCATCAATGCAGCAACCCGTCAGGCTTGGGCGCAAGCCGTCAGCGCAGAGCCCAAAACCCCGGCCGCAACCGCCTTGTTGCGTTTAGAAATGGCCGCAGAAGTGCCAACACCTGCCGAAAACCTGTCGGATCGCCGCATGCTGCAATTGCAGTTGCTGACCCAACGCAACCAACCCGGCCCCACAGAAACCTGGGGGCAGGATGTGGCGCAAGTTTTGTCTGGGCCACACGAGGCAGCAACGGCTCGCCGATTGCAAAATGTCTTGAAAAATCTGCTCCGCAACTGAGCTGAGCGACGACAAAGGCCGGGTTTCTGCCCGCCGAAAAAGAAAACGGTCACTTGAAGGTGACCGTTTTTTTAAATCATGTTTTTAAGGGGCCTGCCGCTTCATCCGCAGGCTGGCGCTGCTTGATGTGCTGAAGCCAATCCACCCGAGTCAGGCTGCTGTCACTTTGCAGTCGGAACACCTGCGCTCGCCAAGGGGCGTGGTCCAGTGACCAATCACTCAATACATGGCGTTGCGTGCTGCCCAAGAGATGGTCCGCGGGGCGGTGGGTGTGGCCATGAATCAATCGGTCTGATTGGGTTTGGGTCAACCAAAAAAGACTCATTTCGGGGTCGGCGTCGGCAAAGGCCATGCCTTGGTGTTTTTGTGACTCACTCAGCGCGCGCAAGCTGCGGGCAAATTCTTCACGTTCGGCCAAGGGCTTGGCCAAAAATTGCTGCTGCCATTCAGGGCTGCGGGCTTGCAGCCTGAAGGCTTGATAAGGTTTGTCGTCCAGGCAAAGGGCGTCGCCATGGGTGAGCAAAAGGCGCGATGAAGCCAACGCCAGCACGGTGGGGTCTGACAAAGCTTGAACCCCGCAGCGGGATAAAAATTCGGGGCCGACCAAAAAATCCCGATTTCCGGGCATGAAAGCCAAGTGCATGCGCTGTGACGCCCGCTGCAAAACTTCGGCGCAAGACTGCAAAAACGGGTCTTGCTCGGCGGCATCGTCGCCAACCCAGACTTCAAACAGGTCACCCAGAATCAACACCGCTTGGGCCGGGGTGCTCTCCATGAAGTCTCGCCAAGCTTCAAAAGTGGCTGTCTCGGAAGCCTGCAAATGCAGGTCCGAGATCAGGTCCACGGTTTTCCATGTCGCGGGCGCTGTCAGCAGGCCGAAGTTCGGCGGTGTGGTGCGCTGATCGGCCGACATGGCTTCAGGGATTTAAAGCGCGACGGCTTTTTCGATCACGACGTCTTCTTTGGGCACATCGCCGTGGCCGCCTTTGCTGCCTGTTTTGACGGCCTTGATTTGGTCAACCACTTCGGTGCCCTTGACCACTTTGCCGAACACGGCATAACCCCAGCCTTGCATGGAGGGTGCGGTGTGGTTCAAAAAGCCGTTGTCAGCCACGTTGATGAAAAACTGAGCCGTGGCGGAGTGAGGTGCCGAGGTGCGGGCCATGGCCACGGTGTACTCGGTGTTTTTCAGGCCGTTGTTGGCTTCGTTTTCGATGGTGGCATCGGTGGGCTTTTGCGACATGCCGGGCTCAAAACCGCCGCCTTGGACCATGAAACCAGGAATCACGCGGTGAAAAATGGTGTTGTTGTAATGGCCTTTGTTCACATAAGCCAGAAAGTTTTCGGTCGATTTGGGGGCTTTTTCAGCATCCAGTTCGAGGGTAATAACGCCGTAACCGGTGATGTGCAGTTCAACTTGAGGATGGCTCATGATTTATTTCAACAAAGTAACAGATTGAATAAAGACCGGTGTCTTGGGAACATCGGAGGGAAAAGGACCGCCCGCACCTGTGGGGGTGGTCCTGATTTTTTGGACCACGTCCATGCCGGACGTGACTTTGCCAAAAACGGTGTAGCCGAACAATTGTGGTGAATTTATCAGTTGTGCACGGGCCACGTTCTCGTAAACGCGCCCGTTGTACTCAAACTTGGCCACCGGATCGCCATCAGGGATCGGGGTGGGGTCTAAAAAAGCGTTGTCCGTCACGTTGATGAAGAACTGGGCCGTTGCCGACTGAGGGTCGTTGGTGCGGGCCATGGCCAATGTGCCCGTGGTGTTTTTCAGGCCCGCCGCCAAAGCCATGCGCCCCTCATGCTGCACGGGCGGGCGGGTTTTTTTCTCTTTGTATTGCGCGTCATAACCGCCGCCTTGAACCATGAAGTTGGCGATGACTCGGTGAAAAACGGTGCCGTCGTAATGCTTGTCTTTGACGTATTGCAAGAAATTGGCCACGGTTTTAGGGGCTTTGTCGGCATAAAGCTCGGCTTCAATGTCGCCTGCCGAGGTGCTGATGCGCACTTTTTGAACTGCGCTAGATTGCGCTTGACTCGTCAGGGGGAGTGCCAGCAAAAGGGGCAAAGTCATCTCCAAGGCGATGGTTCTCAAAAAAAGTGTGCGCTTCATGTGGTCAAACCCATAAACAGAAAAGTGAGGGGAAAAAGGATAAAAACGGGTGAATTCAGGGGGCCGAAGACTTCAAGACTTGCTCTACCGCCAGCCGTTTGTTGGTCGTTCTAGGCTGCGAGGGCATGGCCCGGTTGGCGTTTTGGTACGCCTCTATGGCCAGTGCCAGGTAGACATCGCCCAAATTTTCTAGTGCCGTCGCGTAATCCGGGCGTGCCCGAATGGCTGCTTGCAGCGACACCAAAGCCTCGGCATAGCGGTTTTGACGGGCCAACAGGGCGGCCAGGTTGTTGTGGGGTTCGGGCAACTCAGGAAAGGATTGGCTCAGGGTTTGCAATGTTGCCATGGCGGCGGCGGCCTGACCTTGGCCGTCTTGGATGCGGCTAAGCAATAAACGCATCTGAGGGTCTGTGGGTTGGGTCTTCAGATGCTTTTCGGCTTGGCTTTGGGCAGATGACCATTGCTCTGCCAACACGAGGCGGTTGACCTCGCTGTAAATGTCCGCTTTGGCGCTGCCACTGAAGGCCAGCAAAAGGCAAGACAAGACGAAAGTTAGAAGAGATTGCATGCGTGCCAAAAGTATCGAATCCGGGCTCCCCAAAACTGGTATCCGGGGCCTTGAGGGGGATATACTGAAGGGTCATTGTAGCGGAGGCCTTCTGGACACCAAGCCACTTGCAAGACCCATTGCCACCTGTTTACGGCATCCCCACTCCCGGTTAAATTTCCTGTTTCTTTTTCTTCTGACCAGTTTTTGGGTTGAGGTTTTCGTTGCTTTGTTTTTGGTTCAAAATTTCATAAATCTGACATGAGTCTGCGCATTTTCAACACCCTCAACCGGGCTGTCGCCGAGTTTTCGCCCCTCCAACCTGGCCATGTGCGCATGTACGTTTGTGGCATGACGGTCTATGACCTGTGCCATTTGGGCCATGCCCGATCCATGATCGCTTTTGACGTGGTGCAACGTTGGCTCAGGGCCAGCGGCTTTCAAGTCACTTATGTCCGCAATGTGACCGACATCGATGACAAAATCATCAAACGCGCGATCGAAAACGGTGAAACCATCCGCAATTTGACCGACCGCATGATCGACGCCTTGCACCAAGATGCCGACGCATTGGGCATTGAGCGGCCCCAGCACGAACCCCGCGCCACCGATTACGTGCCCCAAATGCTGCGCATGATTGGCACACTGGAAGACAAAGGCTTGGCTTACCGTTCCGGCAACGGGGATGTGAACTACGCGGTGCGCAAATTTCAGGGTTACGGCAAGTTGTCTGGCAAGTCGCTGGACGAGCTCAATGCCGGCGAGCGCGTGGCTGTGAGCACCGATGAGGGCGCCAAGCACGACCCGCTTGATTTTGTGCTCTGGAAAAGTGCCAAACCCACCGAGCCCGAAGACGTTAAATGGGCCAGCCCATTTGGAACGGGTCGCCCTGGCTGGCACATTGAATGCTCTGCCATGGCCTGCGAGTTGCTGGGTCAGACCTTTGACATTCATGGGGGTGGGGCCGATTTGCAGTTTCCACACCACGAAAACGAAATCGCCCAAAGTGAGGGGGCTAACGGCCAACCCTTGGCGCGCTTCTGGATGCACAACGGCTTTATCAATGTGGACAACGAAAAAATGTCCAAAAGCCTGGGCAACTTTTTTACCATTCGCGATGTCCTCAAAGAATTCGATGCTGAAACCATTCGGTTTTTCATCGTCAGAAGCCATTACCGCAGCTCGCTCAATTACAGCGATGTGCACCTGAGTGATGCCAAGGGAGCGCTTAAGCGGCTCTACACCGCCTTGCAGGCCGTGCCGCCAGACGCACAAACGCATCCGATCGATTGGCAAGACCCGTTGGCGGCCCGCTTCAAGGCCGCCATGGACGAAGACTTTGGCACCCCCGAAGCCGTGGCCGTGCTTTTTGAACTGGCCGGAGAGGTCAATCGAAGTGGGTCAGCCGAGCGGGCTGGTTTGCTCAAGGCTTTGGGCGGCTTGCTCGGTTTGCTGCAAACCGAGCCCACCACTTATTTGCAATCGGGTGCCGGTTTGGACGAAGCGGCCATTCAAGCGCAAATTCAGGCCCGCGCAGTGGCCAAAGCCACCAAAAACTTTGCCGAGGCCGACCGCATACGCAAAGACTTGCTCGAAAAAGGCATCGTTTTAAAAGATTCGGCGACAGGCACCACTTGGGAGGCCAAACAGTGAGCGTGGCCGTACCGCCTGCTGTGGTCCCCATGACGCCTGAATATTGGGCAGAAGCCTGTGCGCACTTGTCGCGCAAGGACCGGGTCATGAAAAAGCTGATTCCCCAGTTTGGCGACGCCATTTTGGAAACCCGTGGCGATGCTTTCATCACCTTGGCGCGCTCCATCGTCGGGCAACAAATCTCGGTCAAGGCGGCGCAAACGGTTTGGGATCGGTTTTCGGCACTCACCAAGCGGCTCAATTCCGCCGCAGTCCTCAAGCTCAGGGTGGATGACATGCGGGCAGCCGGTCTTTCGGCCCGAAAAGTGGAATATCTGGTGGATCTGGCCATGCATTTCAGCTCGGGCACTGTCCACGTTAAGGCCTGGCAAGAGATGGACGACGAGGCCATCATTGACGAACTGGTGGCGATTCGGGGCATTGGCCGTTGGACGGCCGAGATGTTTTTGATCTTCCACCTGTTGCGACCCAACGTCTTGCCACTGGACGATGTGGGCCTGATCAATGGCATCAGCCGCAACTATTTTTCGGGCGAACCGGTCAGCCGCAGCGACGCCCGTGAGGTGGCTCAGGCCTGGAGTCCGTATGCGACCGTTGCAACTTGGTATATTTGGCGCTCGCTGGACCCCGTGCCCGTCGCCTATTGAGGGCTGGACGAGGCGTCCACCCGGTTTTGAACAGAGGAGTAAAACTTGGCCAAAAAAACCTTTCTCGACTTTGAGCAACCCGTTGCCGAACTCGAAGCCAAGATCGAAGAGCTGCGTTACGTGCAAAGCGAGTCGGCGGTGGACATCACCCTCGAAATCGACCAGCTGAGCAAGAAAAGCCAGCAACTGACCAAAGACATCTACAGTGATTTGACCCCTTGGCAGATCACCAAAATTGCCCGGCACACAGAGCGTCCTTACACCTTGGACTACATCAACGGCATCTTTACAGACTTTGTTGAGATGCACGGCGACCGACACTTTGCCGATGATTTGTCCATTGTGGGCGGCCTGGCCCGCTTCAACGGACAGGCTTGCATGGTTTTGGGCCAGCAAAAGGGGCGCGACACCAAAGAGCGCACCTTGCGCAACTTTGGCATGAGCAAACCAGAGGGCTACCGCAAGGCCCTGCGCCTCATGAAGACAGCCGAAAAATTCAAGCTTCCGGTGTTCACCTTTGTGGACACGCCCGGCGCTTACCCGGGGATCGACGCCGAAGAGCGTGGGCAGTCCGAGGCCATTGGCCGCAATATCTTTGAGATGGCTCAGTTGGAAGTCCCCATCATCACCACCATCATTGGCGAGGGCGGTTCGGGCGGGGCATTGGCTATTTCCGTGGCCGACCAAGTGCTCATGCTCCAGTATTCGGTTTACTCGGTCATCAGCCCCGAGGGCTGCGCCTCTATTTTGTGGAAAACCAGCGACAAAGCCGAAGTGGCCGCTGAGGCACTGGGCATTACCGCTCACCGCCTAAAGGCGCTGGGTTTGGTGGACAAAATTGTCAATGAACCCGTGGGCGGCGCTCATCGGGATACCGATCAAATGGTCTCATTCCTCAAGCGCGCATTGGGAGACGCCTGGCGTCAAGTGGCCGATCTCAAACCCAAAGAATTGCTGGATCGCCGCTACGAGCGCCTGAACAGTTATGGGCGCTTTACCGACACCAAAGCTGGCAAATAAGTCGGCATTTAGCTGAGCCCATCGGCTTTATCCATGGCTCAAACCCTCGAACAGGCCTTGGCTGATTTCAGCCCGGGCCTTCCTTTTGCGGTGGCATTCAGTGGCGGGGCCGACTCCACAGCCCTCTTGCTCGTCTGTGCCCAGCGTTGGCCAGGGCAGGTGAGGGCGGTGCACATTCACCACGGCTTGCAAGAAGCAGCCGATGATTTTGAGCGGCATTGTCATGCCTTTTGCCACGCCATTGACGTGCCTTTGGCTGTGTGCCGGGTGAACGCCGGGCATGCCCCAGGCCAAAGCCCCGAAGACGCTGCCCGCAAAGCCCGTTACCTCGCGCTGGCCGATACCGTTCATGCCCAATGGCCCGAGGTACGCGATGTGGCCGTGGCCCAACACGCCGATGACCAGATTGAGACCTTGCTGATTGCCTTGTCCAGGGGGGCTGGCTTGCCCGGCCTGGCCAGCATGCCTGCACATTGGCAGCGTCAGGGCTTGCACTGGCACCGCCCTTTGTTGCATGTTCCGGGTCAATTTTTACGCGATTGGCTCAAGGAACAGGGTCAAAACTGGACGGAAGACCCGACCAACACCGATGAAAACTTCACCCGCAACCGCATCCGTGCCCGACTATTGCCAGCTTTGGCCGAGACTTTGCCCGCTTTCCGGGACACTTTTGCCCGCAGTGCCGCCCATGCGGCACAAGCTCAAGAGGTCTTAAACGAGGTCGCCGAGCAGGATTTGGCGCTGACCGGGGTTCCCCCGCAAATCAAGGCGGTACAACAACTCAGCCGCGCGCGTCAGGCCTTGCTGCTGCGCCATTGGCTGCGGCAGCACCACGCCACCACGCCCTCAACCGCGCAGTTGAACGAACTTTTGGACCAAATTTCGGCTTGCACCACCCGTGGTCACCGACTCCATTTGAAGGTCGGCCAAGGCTTTGTCAGTCGTGAAGGCTTGCATCTTCATTGGCAAGAGGCTTGAATTCCGACCCGATACCGGTCAAAAAATCAGCTCGCCCATAGGTACAATTAGCGGGTTTGGGGTGGCCAAAACCGCTCCTTGCGTTTGCGGTGCAGGTTTTTGAGTTACTTTTAAGCGCTGCACCCGCCTCTTTTCATCATCCAAAATTACACATGGCTTTGATCGTTCACAAATACGGCGGCACCTCGATGGGCTCGACCGAGCGCATTCGAAATGTCGCCAAGCGCGTGGCCAAATGGGCGCGTGCTGGCCACCAGATCGTGGTGGTTCCCAGCGCCATGAGCGGCGAGACCAATCGCCTGCTCGGCCTGGCCAAAGAATTGGCCCCCGCCAAACCCGACCTGGCTTACAGCCGCGAACTGGACATGCTGGCCTCCACTGGCGAGCAGGCTTCGTCGGCTTTGCTGGCCATAGCCCTGCAATCTGAAGGCATGCCCTCGGTCAGCTATGCAGGCTGGCAAGTCCCCATTAAAACCAACAGCGCCTACACCAAAGCCCGAATTGAATCGATTGACGATGCCCGCGTCAAAGCCGACCTGAACCAAGGCAAAGTGGTCATCATTACCGGCTTCCAAGGGGTGGACGACAACGGCAACATCACCACACTGGGGCGCGGCGGCTCTGACACCTCTGCCGTAGCGGTTGCCGCTGCACTTAAGGCAGACGAATGCCTGATTTACACCGACGTTGACGGCGTTTACACCACAGACCCCCGAGTGGTCCCCGAGGCCCGCCGACTGCACACCGTGAGCTTTGAAGAAATGCTGGAGATGGCCTCCATGGGCTCTAAAGTGCTGCAAATCCGCTCAGTCGAGTTTGCCGGTAAATACAAAGTGCCCATGCGCGTGCTGTCCAGCTTCACGCCCTGGGACATCGACATCAACGAAGAAGCCGCCTCCGGCACCCTGATTACTTTTGAGGAAGACGAACAAATGGAACAAGCCGTTGTTTCCGGCATCGCATTCAACCGCGACGAAGCCAAAATCTCCGTGTTGGGCGTGCCCGACAAACCCGGCATTGCCTACCAAATTCTGGGCGCAGTGGCCGATGCCAACATCGAAGTCGATGTGATCATCCAAAACCTGAGCAAAGACGGCAAAACCGACTTCAGCTTCACGGTTCACCGCAACGACTACGCCAAAACCATCGACCTGCTGAAGGAAAAAGTGTTGCCATCGCTGGGCGCGGCCGAAGTGATTGGGGACGCCAAAATCTGCAAAGTCTCCATCGTGGGTATAGGCATGCGCAGCCATGTGGGCGTGGCCAGCAAAATGTTCCGTTCGCTGAGCGAAGAGGGGATCAACATCCAGATGATCTCTACTTCCGAGATCAAAACCTCGGTCGTGATTGACGAAAAATACATGGAATTGGCTGTCCGATCCTTACACAAAGCATTCGATCTGGATCAGGCTTAAGTTATACTAATGCCACTGGAAACGTGACCGAGTGGCCGAAGGTGCTCCCCTGCTAAGGGAGTATGGGGTGTAGAGCCTCATCGAGGGTTCGAATCCCTCCGTTTCCGCCAGTGACCCAATAAAAATGCGCCTTTCGGCGCATTTTTCATTTCTACCTAGCAATTTACCCGCTCTACCACATCAAAGAGTTACGGCGGTAATTCATTAAACTTGCTACATCCGCAAAATTTCGAGTTTAATTTTTTTTAATTGATTTATTTATCAAAATCAGTTGAAAATCAGTGCATCGAATCGTTGAGCTACTGGGCTTGCCGCCAATGTCATAGCCACAGATTCCAACCTTCTGTTTGTGGAAGTAGGCATGAAGTTCAGCATTGATCTATCACGACCCCTGGGAGCATGGCTTGTGCGTCTCTACTCCTTGTCTTTGGCTGTATTGCTGGTGTCTTGTGGCGGTAGCAACATTACCCCAATTTGGTCTGGCACCAAACAGATGGGTGTTCAAGGGGCAGACACTTTTGGAGTCTCTGTTGCCACCGATGCCGGTGGAAATGTCTATATTGCGGGTTCTACCAATGGTGGGCTTGATGGCAATACGATTTCGCAATTTGGTGATTTCTTCCTCACAAAATACAACAGCAGTGGGGTTAAGCAGTTCACGCAGCAACTCGGGGTTCAAGGCGCAGACACTTTTGGTAGTTCTGTAGCCACCGATACCAGTGGCAATGTGTATGTTGCGGGAACTACCAAGGGGGGTCTTGATGGCAACACCCTTGCTGGGAAGGATGATTTTTTCCTTACCAAATACAACAGCAGTGGGGTCAAGCAGTTTACGCGGCAACTCGGGGTACCAGACGCCACCACTTATGGTAATTCTGTGGCCACCGATACCAGTGGCAATGTTTATGTCACTGGTCACACCATGGCGGGTCTAGATGGCAATACCCTCACAGGAATTTCTGATTTGTTCCTCACAAAGTACAACAGCATTGGCGTAAAACAATACACCCGCCAACTCGGGGTACGAAGCGCTTTAACTTATGCTAGCTCTGTAGCGACCGATGCCAATGGCAATGTGTATGTTGCTGGGTTTACCTGGGGTGGTTTGGATGGCAATATCCTGACAGGGGTTATTGATTTCTTCCTTACCAAGTACAACAACAGTGGGGACAGGCAATACACCCGGCAACTTGGGGCTCAAGGCGAAGCCACTTTTGGTACTTCTGTGGCCACCGATACCAGTGGCAATGTGTATGTTGCTGGGTATACCTTGGGCGATCTGGATGGCAACACCCTCACAGGAGGTGGTGATTTCTTCCTTACCAAGTACAACAACAGTGGGGACAGGCAATACACCCGGCAACTTGGGGCTCAAGGCGCTGTCACTTATGCATCTTCTGTAGCCACCGATGCCACTGGCAATGTCTATGTTGCTGGGTACATTTCGGGGGGAGAACTGGATGGTAATACCCTCACAGGAACATCTGATTTCTTTCTGACTAAGTTCAACAGCAGTGGGGTCAAGCAATATATCCGGCAACACGGTGTTCAGGGGGCCCCTACTTCGGTGAATTCTGTGACCATCGATGCCACTGGCAATGTCTATGTTGCTGGGGACACTGGGGGAGGACTGGATGGCAACACCCTCACAGGAACTTCTGATTTCTTTCTGACTAAGTTCAACAGCAGTGGGGTCAAGCAATAAAGACATAGCTCAGACTTCAAACTTGGAGACTTTTACCCACCCTACCTCATGCTTTAGCCACAACGGGCACTCATCAATCCTAGACTCGGTGTCGATCTTCAAAATGCATCTTATTAAATTGATTTTTTAACCAGGATTGGTTGAAGAAGTTAGCCAGCAATCCTGCAAAACCATCTGATATTTATTTGCTCAATAAGCGCTTGGCTCATCTGAATCGCCCAAGATGAATGACGTTTCGGGCGGTCAATGCCGATGCCCATGGTGCGCATCGGGCACATGCGGGTGGGTATGGGTGATGGGCTCGTGCTGGTGCCAATGGCTGTGCGCGCCGCTTGAAAGGGGCGCATGTTGGTCGTCATGTTGATGGTCATGGTGCCCATCGTCATGGCTGTGCGCATGTTCATGGGCCAGCGCTTCGTGCGTGTGCGGATGCGCATGGGTCTCCATCAGGTGTAAGACCACCCCTAGCAGCATCAGCAAACCGGCGGTGGCCATGAGCCAACTGCCCGAACGGTCGCCCAAAGCAAAGGCCCCCATGGCACCGATGAACGGGGCAAACGCAAAAACAGAGCCTGTGCGCGCCGCACCCAGCGTGCGCTGTGCCAGCAAATAAAACCGCAAACTCAAGCCATAGCCTGTGGCGCCCACAGCCAGCAACCCCATTGCTTGGGTGGCCAAGGGCAGGGGTTCTTTAAACAGCACAGCCAAACTGAGCGTGCAAAAAGCCCCCAATGCGGCCTTGACCAACACCACCTGCCCAGGATCACGGTCGGCCACCCCTCGGGACAAGGTGTTGTCCACGCCCCAAGCCAGCGTGGCCAGCATCACGGCCAACAAGCCCCAAAGCTGAATCTGCCCCAAAGCGCTTTGTTCAATCACCAAAATCACGCCGCCAGCGAATAACAACAAAACCGCCAAAACCACCCGTTTGTCTAATGTCTCACCGTACCACCGCCAAGCCAAAACAGCGGTAAAAAGCGCCTCAAGTGTCAACATCAAAGAGGCACTGGAACCACTGGTGTGCTGCAAGCCCCAAGCCAAAGCCACAGGCCCAATGACCGCCCCAGTGCCCGCCATGGCCAGCAGTCTGGGCCAATCTTGCTGCTGGATTTTGGCCTCTTGCGCGGCGGGGCGCCTTAAAACCCAAGCCACCACAGCGGCACCCGCATAAAGCAGGGCGGCCGTTGTGAAAGCCCCCACCCCTTGACCCAAGCTTTGCACCATGGGCGTGCTCAAGCCGAACAGTGCCGCCGCCAGCAAAGCCAGAAGGCCGCCTTTCAGGGCAGGGTGAGTGGGGGTGTTGCGCATGGATTGGGGCCTTTAACAGCGGTGTAAAGACGGTTTTTAAATCATCAACAGCCGTTAAACATCTTGGTTTATTCAAGCGAAAGATTCACTGCCTAATGGACTATGTTTGAAAAGCCGCATTGTTTCCACTCATCCGGCTTACGCCGTCACCGTTTCAAAGTCTCCGGGCAAAACGATTTCAATCAGTTCGAGGTCTTCCGAGTGGGCGATTTCGCGGTGGCGAATGCCGGGGGGCTGGTGGACGCAGGTGCCTGCTTCTAGGCGGTGTTGGCCTTGGCCTTCGTATTCAAATACAGCCCAGCCCTTCAGTACATAAACAATTTGAAGCGATAGTTTGTGGTGGTGCCATTCGCCGGTGGCGTGGGTGCCTTCCCGCGCCCGGATGACGTGCATGACGGCCTGGCCCTCGGTGGCTTTGTAGATGCCCAGGTCGCGGTATTCAAAATATTTGCGTAAACCGTCGTACTTAAAGCCTTCGTCTTTGGCGTGTTGAATGCTGAATGCCATAGGTGTCTCCGTGTATTGCGGCAGTGTAGGGGGTGACTTTAAGCCTTGCCTGATGGACTTGCCCGTCATTTTTGACATTTCTTGGTGTGATAATTATCGGAATTGTTAAATTGCCTTGATGAGGTTTGAAATTGAAGCAAATTTCCAAATTATTTTTGATGCTTGTGCTTGGTTACAGCGCTGCGTCCCCAGTTTTTTCTGCTCAAGAATGTAAAGAGCTTCCCTCTGGCGTACAAGCCATCAGTGTCACTAACATCAGCCAGAACAGCGAGTTGCAAAAACTGGACAACCAACTGGATGATTTCTTGCAGCCGTGCCTGCAAGACCTGACACCCCAAAACAGCAAGGCCATTTGTGCAAACGCCCGCGTGGTGGCCGAGCAGGTGCTTCGGGTGGTGGCGCGCATTGACGATGCGGGCAAGCGCAATGACTTTTTGGCGAATGCCAAATTGAAGTCCTACAAAACCGCTTCTGGTTTGCTGGATCGGATGAGAAAGTTTGCCGCTGACAAAACCTGTCGTTGATGGGGTGGCGGGGTTTAAAGCAGGCCCGTTCTTTCAAGTGTCCAGTACAAGCCCAAAATGACGATGGCCAAAGACCCCCCCGCCACCACGATCCAGCGGTAAAAGCGGGTTCTTCGCAGCAGCCAGGCCACCGGTAAAAAGGCCATGACTATGGCCATTTGGCCCAGTTCGACCCCGATGTTGAAACCGCCCAAGGCTGCGGCCAGGGCGCTGGCCGGTAGGCCCAAATCGACCAACACATTGGCAAAACCGAAGCCGTGAATCAGCCCAAATACAAAGGCCAGACGCCAGCGTTTCAGGGCGCTCCAGCCGAGCAGGTTGTTCAGGGCGGCCAACACCACAGACAGCGCAATTGCAGGCTCAATGAAGTTGGGAGACGGCTTTAGCCAACCCATGATGGACAGGCCCAGCGTGATGGAGTGGGCGACCGTGAAGGCCGTGACCACGGCCAATACATCCATAAAAACCGGTTTGAACCGGGGGGCTGCTTGCCACTGCGTGACCCGCCGCTGTGCTGGCTGCAAGGGGGCCAGCACCAAAAGGCTGAGCAAGAAAAGGATGTGGTCAATGCCGATCCAGATGTGCCAAACACCCTCGGTGACATAACGGGTCAAGACCCGCAGCGGTTTGTTTTCGGCCTTGTCGACCAGGGCCTCGGGCCGCTCCGGGCTGAGCAGGGCGGTGCTTTGGTACTGGGGCAGGTCGACCTTGAGCAAGCCACGGTGCAGGTTGTCTTGCGCAAACATCAGCGCGTAACGCACGTTCAGGCGAATGTCGTCTAAATCAGTCAAGCCCGGGCACTGCGCAAGCCATTGCGCGCTGAGGTAAGTGCCGTCGGCATGTTGGCTGGCTTGCAAATCGGCGGTGTCTAAGGTGCAGCTTTTGCCCGATTCAGAAAGCTTTATGCCCTGAACCAACCAGGCTTGTAGCTCTGTGCTGCGGGCCATGGTTTCGCCCCAGGTGATTTGGCCGTCGCGGTTTTGGTCAAGGTCAAAAATCAAGTCCAGGTCGCGCATGTGAAGGTCAGCACGCAGCGTCAGTTGATTGTTGGGTGCGCTGAGTGTGAGGTAGCTGTTGCTGCTGGAGTGCGCTTGGGCGCTTTGTGCCAAGACAAAACAGGCAAATAGCATTTGCAAGCACCACACCAAAACATTGTTTAAGTTTTGAGTGATTTCGGCGAGGCTTCTAGCCAGAACAGAGAACATCATTTGCCCCCTGTCCAACGCGGATGCGATTGGAGTTGCCTGATAAGCACGGCAAGTTCCGGGTCGGTGTAGCCGGTTTTTTCAGCCCAATTAAGCACCGGCTCGGCGGCACGGGGCTGGTTGACGGCCAGGGCCGCTTGAATGAAGAGCAGGGCGTCGGGCGGCTCTTTTTGGAGCTGCCAGTTTTGGATGGACAGCGCCAGTCCCGCCGCGGGGTCTTTGCCGTAGGCGATGAGGTAAATGAGTTTGGGGCGCTCGATCAGGGATTCTTGCCGCATTTCTTGTGACTTGAGGCGTGCATCGATGAGGCTGGCCAGGCGCTTTTCATCAGCCTCTTTCAGCCCACGGCTGGCCAGCAGGGCTTGCATCAGCAGGGCATCGCTTGCAGATTCGGTGGTGGCAATTTGTTTGGCTTGCCGGTAATTGCCTTGGCTGTTCAACATTTCTGCCAACGAAAGCCTGAGCAAATGGGACTGTGGATTGGCCTTGAGCTGCTTTTGCCAGATGGCCAGGGCTTGCGCTGGCTGACCGCCCACGCGCAGTGCTTCACCCAAGTGAAAGCCGATCCAATCTTGCGAAGAAGTATCTTGAAAGGTCTTGGCTTTGAGGGCTGCAGACAGCAGTTCAGTGGCCGGCTGTGGCTTGCCCGTGCGATAAAGCAAGATGCCGCGATAGACATTGCCCTCTTCCGGGCCGAACAGGCGGGAAATTTCTAGGATGTCTTGTTGGGCGGCAGCCATATCTGCCAGCAACAAATGCAGGGCAAACCGCCAAGACCAGAACTCGGCAAGCTGGGCGTCTTTGGCAATGGCTTGGTTAATGTCTGCCAGCCCTGCATCGAACTCGTGAAAACCTTGCTTGACCAAGCCCCTTAGAAAAAACCCATCCGCAGGCAAGTCGGCGCTTTGCCACCAAGGTGTTAAGGCCGCTTTGGCCGAACCAAACCAGCGCAAATCACCCTCGGTGAGTCCCAATGTGAAGACTGCTCGGGCATAAGCCAAGGAGGCGTCCAGATTTGTGGGCTGCGCGCGCCAGGCTTGATCGAGTGCGCGCAGTTGCCCGTTACGCCCCCCCTGGGCATGGACTGATGCAGCCAACACCACCTGTTGATCTTGGGGTTTGAAGCGTTCTTGCCCCAAGCTGGGCAACATAAAAGCGCTCATACCGATGGCCAACGCCCAGCCTTTGATGAAAGGGTAAACCCGTAGTTCGGTGGCTGGGTGTCGGGGGGGGATGTCCATTTTTAGCGTGGGCCTATTAATATGGCTACGATATTAAAGTGTTTGAATTAAATCAGCACGCAATGGTTCTTTTCTTCAATCTCAATCCCTGAAGGTGTTTCAATGAAAATCGTGATGACCGCTCTTATTTCTGCTTTCATGCTGATGTCTGCTCCTTCTTTTGCGGGTAGCCATGGCGGCGGCAAGATGGATGACAAAAAAGTTGACTGCTCCAAGAAAGAAAATGAGAAAGACAAGGCTTGCGCCAAGAAGTAATCCATCTTGAGCCTAGTAAAAAACCCCTCTTGAGGGGTTTTTTTACGGGCGGCAGAAAAATGCTGTTGCAACGTCAAACGATTTAAAAATTAATTTTATGGTCGTTTTTTTCTGAGAATTAACCGTGAATTTTTCAATCATGGGCTTTTGTAAAAAGTAGTCCCTAGACCTATGGACGTGCCAGCCCTAGTTGCAGTAAGCTACAAGGTTTTCCACGTAACTTGTTGTCGCTCATGGACAGTTCACTCCCATCCATTCCAGCCAAACGCTATTTCACTATTGGTGAAGTGGGCGAATTGTGTGGCGTGAAGCCACATGTGTTGCGCTATTGGGAGCAAGAGTTCACGCAGTTGCGACCCGTTAAACGCCGGGGTAATCGCCGTTATTACCAGCATCACGAAGTGTTGATGATTCGGCGAATCCGTGATTTGCTGTACGACCAAGGTTTCACGATCAGCGGAGCACGCAACAAATTACAAGAATTGGTGCAGGCCGATCGGCAACTGCGCCGCAATGAGCCTGAGGGCATTGATTTCGACGATTCAGTCAATCCAGATCCTTATGCCCGCACCTTGCCCGAAGCCACAGCCATGCCAAGGGTTGAGTTTTCCGGTGGCCGCACCGATTACGCTTTGCTCCATCAAGAACTGCTTGAAATTAGGGCTTTGCTGGCCAATTGAGCAAAAATTATCAGGTTATAATTTAAAGCTTGTCGGCGTGTAGCGCAGCCTGGTAGCGCACTTGCATGGGGTGCAAGGGGTCGCGAGTTCGAATCCCGCCACGCCGACCATTTATTCCTAATGAAATCAACGGGTTACGCCTCACAAGGGCGTGACCCGTTTTTCTTTCTGGGCTTGTTCCTCTAAATTGCCCCCCTAATTGCCCCCCTGTTTCAATTTGCTACCCCTGCCGAATTCATTAAGTTGTCCAGGCTGTTTGACCAGCTTCGTCAAGACATCGGTCCTGTAAGGCCAAGCGATCACGCAGCAAGGGCGGGCGCAGCCATCTCATGCGCGTGCGCTTGTGAGGTCGGAAAACTCAGGCGTTCGACGAGAAGGGCAGGGGGTCAACAAGACTCGCACTCACTAATAAAAGCTAACAGGCTTACGGGCGTTTTCTAGTGACAAGCTGATGCGTTTTGTTGCCGATTGGTGCGTTCCAGCATTGAGAACCCTCGTCGTGCGGTCGTTGCCGATTCCCTTGCTTTCATGTGTACCGCCTAGGATTAAAGCGCCAACACGTTGGTTGCGCTTTGCTGACTTTTGCTGACAAAACCGTAATGGCTGGCTTGGGTATTTGGTCGGTGGTCAGGCGAACACCAGCAAAGCGGCCAAATCTGGGTCACTCGGGTGGCAACCAAATGGCAATTTGTGGCAACTTTAAATGGCTCCAGTGGTGCGATCAGGTTAATAAATGTGGCAAATGCCCACTAACCGGCTAGCTAACCGACCATGAGTTTGGATAAACATCTTTAGTCAAATTAATGACATTAGCAAACAATAAATGTATACTTTTATACTTACATTAAAGGGTTTAAAATGAAAAAGTATTTTTTATATTTGATAGCTATTCCATTCTTTGTTGCCGCATGTGGTGGTGGTGGTGGTGGTGATAGTGGTAGTGGTTCTGTTCAAACAAACGCTGACGCAAGTGGGTTCTGGTCAGACCCGACTTCTGACAACTACGGGATTCTGATTACAAAGTCTGGTGAAATTTGGGGTATTTCACTCACTAGCCCCACCTATACGCTTTACAAAGGTACGGTCAGCACCAAAGACACAACGCTCACCGGAAGCGGCTCCTTGTACGACAACAATACATCGACCTCAGTCTCTATAACAGGGCAAGTTGTCCCAAAATCCACCATTAAAGGCTCAGCTACATCCAACGGCAAAACATCGCAGTTTTCGCTAGTCTACGATTCCAACTATGAAATAACGCCGACTACGGCATCCATTGCAGGTGTATACACAGTATCTAGCGGCGGGAACATAACAGTGGCATCGAATGGCGCACTAATGGGCTCTGTAAATGGTTGTGTTATCACAGGAACACTCACGCCCGCAACAAATGAAAATTTCTTCCGACTGTCGGTTGCATATGACCAAACCACTTGTCAAACCAATGTCACAGCAAGCGGGATTATTGGCAAATCAGGAACCTCATTGGTGGGCGGCGCTGTAGCGGGCGGCCGGGGTGATGCCTTTGTTCTGACAAAACAGTAACTCCCGACAAAGTTCCGACCTGTATCAAGTCCAACGGTGGCCGCACTACAAATGCGGCCGCTTTCAGCCACATGCCGACAAGTTATCCCATTAATTGGTCATGCCTCGGGTGGCAACCAGCGACCAATCATTGAGCTGTTGTGTAAGGGCCAGCCCACTCGCTCAGTTGATCACTTGCTTCTTGAGCGCTTTGCGGGTCATGGCCTCGGGCAGGGCTTCACGTTTAACCAGTCCAGCAGATAACCAGACACTTCCGTCCTTTGGCTTGGTCAGGCGGTGGTTGTAGCCGGGTTGGTTGAGTTCATGCTAATCGGCCATTAACGATGCGCCCTAAGTGCTTTTGTGCGCTGGTGCTGGCGCTGGTGGTGCGTTTTGATACATGCTGGTCACCGATTCCCTACAGAGACCTAGGGTTTGCGTATCGTGTGGACCTGAAACCCTATGAGGCTTTTCCGAATAAAACCCTATAGGCTTTTCTTTTCTTGGCCCCTTGCCAGTGCTGGTGAAAATCTGTTTCATGGTCTTGGCTGGCTTGTTTAGGGTTTCGGTGATGACGATGCCCAGCGCCAGCGCATAAGGCATGGGGTCACGCTCCACGGTGTCGCGGATTACCGCCCATACTGACGACCTGGCCGCTGGATCTTGACGCAGTTTGTCTAATACTTGGCGGGTTGCCTGTGCTTTATTGCTGCCACTCAGCCGCGCCCGTGGTTTGCTAAAACCAAACCCAGCTGCCACGTTTTTGAAAAAGTTGGCTTGTAATTCGGTCAGCTTCTTTTTATTGCCGACCGCATCAGACCCACGTAAGCGGCCTTCGAACAAAGGAACAAGCAAAACATGGGCATGGTCTTGGGCTTCGTCGTGGTGAATGTCAACGCTCACAATGTTCTCCAGACCCCCAAACTCAGCCCCGGCCCATTGCGCGCAGGCGCTGAAATAAGCGATCACGTCATGCGGGTGACCTGTTGGCAAACTGAAAACCAACTCCACGCCCATGACCGCATTTTTTCGCGTCTTGGTGATACCTGCCGCCATTACTTTGGCTTTGGCCAGCTGTGCGACTTCAACGGCGGTTGACGGCCCCATAAGGGTGATGTTCCGGTGTGAACGGGTCGCGTCAATCGTGCCTGATGCGCCCAACTCTGCCTGAATGACACGCCTGTTATGACGTGCCGCCTTGCCCATGATGCCGCTGCCTGTCAGCTTTTTAAGCCTCAGGAAAGCGGCCCCGCTCATACCTTGCGCTCCAAGTGCGCCAGCAGGTCGTGTGCCCGTTTGACGTTATCGGGTTTGGTGTTCAGCCAATACCGATTGATGCTCACGGTTGCCATACCGCCCAAACAAGGGACCGATTCACGCTCACGCTCTATACCGATGCTGTGGGTGTTTTGCAGTGCGCTGATGGTGCTGTTCAGGCAGTGGTCATGGTGGTTTTGGGCTTCAAACCTGTTCAGGCTTCGGCCACTGATCAACACGCCCAAAATGGTGGACAGCTTGGTGGATTTGAGGGCTTTAGAATCGGCCTGTTTAGTGTTTTTGGTCGTGGTGGTGTCTAGCCCCACGACCATTTTATTTTGATGTTCGAACATGGCTCACCCCGCTGTTATGGGTGAACGTGCGAAGGCTTTGGCCTCAATCCATGCGTGAATTTCGGCCGCTATCCAGCGTGTGCTTCGCCCCAGCTTGATGGGCCTAGGGAATCGCCCCGCCGCTACCTCTTGGTAAATGAACGAGCGGCTGGCCCCGGTGACTTCTCCAGCCCCCTTGACCGTCAGAAGAATTGGCGTTTGTGGTGTTTCCATGTCTAGCATCTTTCATCGGCGTGCGCCGTTGTTTTTGATGCCTGATGGTCTTTTTTACCCGCCCACAATTGGGGCAACTGCCCAAAGCAAATAGGCAACTGCCTATAGCGTCCTTATTTCATGCGGGTTCGCAGCGCTTCCGGAATTTTTTTAAAGTGGCCTTCGATGCTGGAATCTCCAATTGAGATCCCCATTTGAGCGGCCATGTCTTGAATTAATAATCCCGCTTTTGAGTGCTTGGTGTAGTCGATTTTCGCTTCCTTGCACAAAACCGCAATGATGGTTAACAGTGTGTTGCGTTCGGTAGTTCCCAAAGGTTTTGCGTCAGCTTTACCGTCACCATTCAATGACTGAATAAATTTTGTGAGTGCAACAGTGCGAACCACAAAAACACTGTCCTCCGGCAAAGCGCCCGCCGGGTGGAATTTTTCTGGGTGTAAAAAATGTGTTGTCGACGAGTCGGGCTTCAGGCTCTCGTATCTTTCTTTAATTTCAAACAATCGACCATCGCTGGTAGAAACGAGAACCCCATCCAAAGATACGGCTGTCCTTTCTGGTCCACCCACTAAAAATTGGTAAAGGTGTTCAATATCAATTTTTTCTCCTCCTCTCATGGGGAGGTCATAAACGTCATCGTCTAACTCAATGACTATGTTTTGAACTTGGAATATCCCCCTTTCGTCCTGCCAGACACGGCCACCCTTGGGGATTCTTATTGTCCTTTTGCCGTCAATTAAAGATGGCAATTCATCCCACTCTATTGCTTCAATATTCATCTGAACACAAGGTGACCCAAAGGCCCCGTTTACTAGGTGAACGGACAAGTCTAGGGCACCATCCAATACAAATAGAAGTACATCGCTTTCGGTGACCTTTTCACCAAACACTAGTGCCAATTGTTCTGCTGCGTCAGCCACGCTCAACCATTTTTTTAGCTTGAATAGTTTGCTCAAGTCGCCCCCTGTTACGCCCCAATAAAGAACCAGCGCCGCAGGGTCAGGGTGTCCCTGTGTTCACCCTCGGGGATCAGCCGAAGGCTAGGCGTGGCCTCAAAACTTATTCTTCTCGGTTATGCCGCCCGTGCCAGCGTCACCACGTTGCCCGGCTTGTCGGCTAATAGCGCCAGCCTGTCACCTAGCCGCTGCCACGCATCGCGCATAGGGGCTTCATATTGCGCCCGTTGGTAAATGCGCTTCACCTTGGTTTGTTCGGTGTGGTTCAGGCATCGCTCAATCACTTCAGGCAAAACGCCCAATTCAGCCATCAGGGTGGCCCCTGTGCGCCTCAGGTCATGGGGTCGCCATTGACCGCCCACCAGCGCCAGCGAATCGGTCTGTTTGCTTCGGCCGCTCATGGGTTCACCATCGCCACGCTGTCGGTCTGCCACTTGCTTGGTCACGGTCTTGGGGCAAACCGGACCATCTAGGCGTGATGCCGGGAAAACCCATTCAGTCAGACCAGTGTGCTGGCGCAGGGCCTCAAACTGCCTCAGGGCCATATCATTCAGTTGGACCGTGTGCCGCTTACCGTTCTTGGTTTCGGGCAGTGTCCATGTGTGCCGCTCAAAATCAACGTGCTCCCACCGTGCGCCCAACACTTCACCGATGCGGGTGATGGTGGCCAGCTGGATGGACAGGGCGCATTGTGATGACTCCACCAAACCAGACACGGGCAGGCGCTTAAAAAACTCGATCACTTCGGCCTCAGATAAAACCCGATCACGCTCCACGCTGCCGCCGATTTTGTGTTTTTTAATTCGTGCGGTCGGGTCTGCCTCAATGTGGTCGCGGTCCATAGCGAAACCAAACAGCTGGCGCAGGTCGCTGAATACCCGCTCAGTCATGCGTTTGACGCCACGGGTCAGCATGTTGTCAATGATGCGCTGAATGTGGGCCTTGGTCACGTCAGCCGCTGCCACGTCACCAATGAGAGGAAATACGTCAGCCTCAAACGCCCTCAGGGCCTCGCTGCCCTGGTCTTGGCGCTTCTTGAGGTCTGTGCGTTGCCATAGGTCAAACAAGCCCCTGACGGTCATTCTGGCGTCTTTGGCTGCAAGTGCTTGCAGGCGGGTGACTTGGGTTTGCTTGGCCTCGATCTGGTCGGCTTGCTTTTTCAGGCGGTTGGCTTCCTTTTCGGCCAACGGGTCAATCCCGTCTTTAATCTTTCCCTTGAGGGTGTCCCGTTCATCTCGAATAGCTTTCAGTGTCATGCGCGGCCATGCGCCAATGCGCACCTGTCGGACCTTGCCGCCGAAGTTGTAGCGCCATTCAAAATCCACAGAAACAGCCTCCGGGTCGGTTTTGACCGCCCTGACGATGCCAAACATGCGGTCACCGTCTGACAGTCGTTTGCCGTGGTCAGAGGGCTTGAGGGCGCTCAGTGCTTTGGTGGTGATTTTTGCCATACGTTTAGGGCTTGGGGAAAATTGCCCCCCTAATTGCCCCCCTGTTTTGTCTGGCTGTCAGTGTACCTTGATGGACAGATACGGACAATGGATGATAATTAAATCGCCTTAAGTTATTGATTTTTAAAGGTTTTTATTTAAACATCTAGTGGATCATGGATTTGACTGGAAATGCCAAAACTTGCATGGGGTGCAAGGGGTCGCGAGTTCGAATCCCGCCACGCCGACCATATGAATCAAGGACTTAGCTTCGCAAGGGGCTAAGTCCTTTCTTCTTGGTGGGTACATGTGAAGGCTCAATCTAGATGCTCTTGAATCCGCCCCACATCACTCCCCCAAACCTCAAACAATCCGCCCGTACCGATGCACGGACAGCAGGCAGCCGATCAGGACCAGCAGCATGCCCAATAGCGCCATGGCGCCCGTGATTTCGGTGACGGCACGTTTTTCAAACTTGAATCTGTTGCCCAGTTGGTCGTAGACCTTTTGTAAATCTTCGGCGCTGGTGGCCCTGAAATATTCTCCCTCTGTCAAGCGCGCCACTTGTTGCAGCGCATCTTCTTCTAAGCGCACACGCATGCTGCGCCCTTGCACTTGCACGATGGCGCCTTCGGGTGTTCCAACCCCTACGGTGTAGATCCGAACCCGGTGCTGCGCCGCCAGTTTGGCCATGTCCAGCAGCTCTGGGCCCAAGTTGCCCTGGCCATCGGTCAACAAAACAATGGCCATTGCGCGGCCATTGACTTGGGTGGTTTCGGGCGGCGTTTCGGTTTTGGGTGAGGTTGCCAGGCTTTTTCCCTCGGGCTTTTTGCGAGTGCCATCCATGGCTTCATTGATTATTTTTTGCGCATCAATGCCGGACCCGGGCAACAAAGCTTCCAGCGCGATCAGCACACCCGAACCCAGCGCCGAACCATATTGCAAAGGCAAATTGTCCAGCGCCTTGAGCAGGTCATCTCGTTGCTCGGTGGGGGCTTGTGCGAGCGCGGCAGTGCCCGCGATGGTGACCAAACCCACTCGGAGTCGGGCTGGTTTAGCCAGAATAAAACGTTCGGCCTCTGCCCGGGCCGCACCAATGCGGCTGGGCTTCAGGTCGTCGGCACGCATGCTGCCCGAGGTGTCTATGGCCAGCATGACGGTGGCTTCTCGCATGGGCGTCAACATGATGGATTGGGGTCTGGCCATGGCGATCAACAAGACGGCCAAGCCGAGCAAAACCACGACAAAGGGTAGATGTCTGAGCCATCGCGAGTGCCTGGCCATCATTGCCAGGCTGGCACCGCGATTCATGCGCACATAAACCCATGCAATAAGGGGCAACAGAATCAGCGCCCCAAGAAGTGGGGGCCACATGAAGTTGAGCGAGAGGAGATCAGGCATGCAGACTCCTGCGTTTGCGTAAAGCCACAAATTGGCGCAAAGCCAGGCTCAAATCTTCATCGGTCGACAGCGATAAGCCGTCCATGCCGGCATGGGTCAGGGCCTGTTCAAACGCGGCCTCTCGCTGCAAGGCTTTGTCTGCGTAGCGTTGTCTGAATTTCGGGTCCGAGGTGTCCAGCAGCAATTGTTCGCCGGTTTCAGCGTCTTCTATCCACACCAGGCCCGCACCGGGCAGTTGGGTTTCGAGCGGATCGGTCAGGCGCACAGCAATGCTGTCGTGACGGCGCGCCAGTCCGGCCAGCTCGCGCTCCCAGCCTGCGGGGCTGATGAAATCAGACAAGACAAACAACTGGGCACGGCGCTTGAGCAGCGATTGCGCTTGGCGCAGCCATGGCGCGAGGTGTGTAGCGTGCTCTCCCGAGCCAACGGGCACTTGTTGAACCGTGTTCATGAGGTGCAATAAGTGGCGTCGCCCCATGCGAGCTGGGACGTGCAGTAATGGGGTGTCGGGCGCACCGGTCAGCACCAAGGCGCCTGTGCGGTTGCCGTGGCGTTGCAACCATAAACCCATCACCCCAATAAACGACAACATCAACTCGCGTTTGCTGTGGCTGTCCGAACCAAAGCCCATGGAGCCGGTCATGTCCACCAGAAACCAGACACTGACCTCGCGGTCTTCTTGGTGCATTCGGACATGGGGCACTTGCAAGCGGGCCGTGACGTTCCAGTCGATGTGCCGCACATCGTCATGGACTTGGTATTCACGCAGGTCGGCCAGGTCGAGACCTGCACCGCGAAACGTGCTGCGGTTTTCACCTTGCAGGGCGCCATCAAGTCGGCGCAATACCGTCCATTCAAGTTGCTGCAACAGGGCTTGCATGTCCACCCGCGCTGGGTTCTGCAGCAGCGGGCCTGAGGCATCGGCAGGGGGGGCTTTTTTAAGCCGACGCAGCCACTCGAGCATGAGATTCCAGTGGTTTATCCGGTGCGGGTACCGCTTGCATGATTTGGGCTATCAGGCTGTCCGGGGTCTTGCCCTCGGACAATGCTTCATAAGACAACACCAACCGATGGCGAAGCACATCGGGCACTAGATCGATCACATCTTCCGGCAGGGCATAGTCACGGCCGCGCAAGAAAGCCAGTGCCCTGGCCCCCTCGATCAAGCCGATGGTGGCCCGTGGGCTGGCACCAAAGGTCAGAAAACGGTCAATGCCTTCCAGGCCAAAACGACCCGGTGTGCGTGTGGCAGCCACCAGTTTGACGGCGTAATGCACCAGACCCGGGTCCACATAGCCCCGGCGGCATTGTTGCTGCAATTGTTGCAACTGCTCGGGTGTGAGCACGCCTGCCACCTGCACGGGTTCACCGATGACGCGTTGAACAATCACAAACTCTTCTTCGTCTGTGGGGTAGTCCACCAGCACCTTCATCATGAAACGGTCTACCTGCGCCTCGGGCAGGGGGTAGGTGCCTTCAGTTTCGATCGGGTTTTGTGTGGCCATGACCAGGAAAGGGGCGGGCACGCGGTGGGTCTCGCCAGCCAAGGTGACTTGTCGCTCCTGCATCACCTCGAGCAAGGCACTTTGAACCTTTGCCGGTGCCCGGTTGATTTCATCGGCCAGCAACAAGTTGGCAAAGACAGGGCCCAGCACGGTGCTGAACTCACTGGTTTTTTGGTTGAAGATGCGGGTGCCGATCAAGTCGGCAGGCAGCAGGTCGGGCGTGAACTGGATGCGCCGAAAAACCCCACGCAAGGTTTTTGACAAGGTGTTCACCGTCAGGGTTTTGGCCAGCCCTGGCACCCCCTCGATCAGCAAATGACCTTGCGCCAGCAAAGCCACCAGCACGCGCTCCAAAAAGGCATCTTGCCCGACCACCACACGTTTCACTTCGTACAGCACCCGTTGCATTTGGGCGGCGGCCTCGGCGGCCATCGGGTTTGAGCTGAGTGCGGTTTCAGCAGAAGCTCGCCAGGAATCGTTGGGGGTATTCATGTCAGGCCCTTTTAAGTGGAGCGGGTTAAAACGGAGGCAGGCCCACGGCCATGCCGGCTTCTTCTATGGTGGTGGCAAAGCCGATGCCGATGAAGGTGCGCGCCGAAGTGGGGTTGAGAATAGCGGTCACGATGCCAATGACCTCGCCGGCCATGTTCACCAGTGGCCCGCCCGAGTTGCCCGGATTGGCCGCCGCATCGAACTGGATCAGCCCAGAGAGCAAACGTCCGCCCTGCGGCGACAAAAACTCCCGCCCCATGCCAGAAACGACGCCTGAAGACACGGATGGGCCCATGCCAAACGGAAATCCGACGGCCACCACCCCATCGCCCGGGGCCAGTTGACGACTGGAGCCCAGCACGGCGGGTTGCAGGTCGTCTGGAATTTTTTGTGGTTTGAGGACGGCCAGGTCCTTGTCAGGGTGAACGGCCGCAACTTCCGCCTGAGACTGTGTGCCATCGGCAAAGGTCACCATCAGACGTTGTGCGCCTGCGACCACATGGTAGTTGGTCAGCATGGTGCCATCGTCCTTGATGACTACACCGGTGCCCACGCCCGTGGGTCGGAATTCACCCTTGGGTTTTTTGGGGTCGGGTTCAAAGCCTTCCACCCGAACCACAGACGCTTGAACAGCCGCCGCCGCTTTGGCAGAGGGAGAGGGCAGGTCTTGGGTGCTCAGGGTGTGCAGAACAGCTGCATCGATGTCGTTCTGTGTGAGTGAGCTTGCCGGAGGTGAGAGCCTGTGGGTGAAATGCAGGCTCAGCAATGTGAGCAGGACGCCCAGCAAAAACAAGGCCAGTCCCTGCCAGCGCCTGAGCCGGTCGTCCGGGGCCTTGCTGATGGCTGAAGTGGCGGCCGTGGTTGATCCTGAGGTCTCCGGCATGGGGGAAACCTTGGTAGAAATCTGGCGTTTTCTGTACACCACGGCACGTTTCATGAATAAACATTAACACGGTTTCGGTGGTAAATTGCGGCCAATCCAAGATAACCATTCGAGGCGCAATGCATTTTTTGAATCCCGAACTGCTTTGGGCCCTTTTGTTGGCCCCCTTGGCGTTGGGCATTTACATCGTGCTTTTGCGCCGTAAAAGGCGCGTGGTTTTGAGCTTTTCAGCGCTCAGTCTGGTGCATGAGGCCCTGCAGGGCAGTGCTGCCCGATGGCGTCGACATGTGCCCCCCGCTTTGGTCTGGCTGGCTTTGGTGTTGTCTCTTTTTGCCTTGGCGCGCCCGGTAGCCAGGGTGACACTGCCCGCCGATTACATGACCTTGGTGCTGGCCATGGATGTCTCGCGCAGCATGCTGGCCGAAGACGTGCCGCCTAACCGCATACAAGCAGCCCAAAAAGCGGCCAAAGATTTTTTGCAGGAGTTGCCCCCTAGCGTGCGGGTGGCCATTGTGTCTTTTGCGGGCACGGCACAGGTGGTCCAACATGTGAGCGATCGTCGGGAAGATTGGGTCGCCGCGATAGACCGTTTTCAGTTGCAGCGGGGCACCGCTACGGGCAGCGGTCTGTTGTTGGCCTTGTCAACCTTGCGGCCCGAAGCCAATATCAACCTCGAGTCGACCCTGTACGGCGCTTCTGGGGGGCGAGGCCTGATGGAGCGGCAAGGGCAGGGGCAAAGCCTGGATAAACGCAGTGCGGCGCCCGAACCCAAGGAAATGACGCCAGTGCCGCCCGGTTCTTACACGGGTGGGGCCATTGTGTTGCTGTCCGATGGTCGCCGTACCATTGGTCCCGACCCCATAGATGCCGCCAAAATGGCCGCCAATCTGGGTGTTCGTGTGTATACCGTTGCCTTTGGCACCCCGAATGGTTTTATTCCCGGTTTCGAGGGGTATTCTTTTTATACCCAGGTAGACGAAGAGGCCCTGAAGGCGGTGGCCCAGATCACCCAGGCTGAGTTCTTCAAGGCCACTTCGGCGCAAGAACTCAAGGGAATCTACGAGCAACTTTCCACTCAGTTCACCTTGGAACGCAAGGACACTGAAATCAGCGCACTTTTGGCAGCCGCATCGGCGCTGCTTTTGCTGTTCGCCTTGGGCTTGTCCTTCAAGTGGTTCAGGGCAGGGATGACCGGACTGCAAAATCCACGAAAAGTTTGAGACGGAATTTCGGATTGCTTGCGCAGTTGGTCTGATGGGGTAAAACGGCTATGTTTTCACGTAACACCTTGATTTAATTCAGTATTTTCCACCACTAGCTGGGCGAGTTAAATAAAAATCTCGGCATCTTCATGACCAGAGATGCTTCAAAAAATGCGGTGAGCAGACGGTCACTTTGCCTAGATGAGTTTGAAATAGGTACCCATCAGTTAACCCACTATCAAAACATGTTAAGTTTGGAAACTGTTAAATTCACATAATAAATTCATTTGTGACAATTTTGTTGTTTCTGCTTTGTTGTTGAACGAGCAACGGTTTGGCCCATGGGACTGAATGAGGATCGCCTTCAAGAAACTGGCCATAAAAGTACGCGACAAATGTTCTTTGAATTTCTCGATAAAAAAACTATTCATTCGAAACTTGATCGGTCCTTATGAAACTAAAGTCGAATCCATGGGTTATCACGGGCCTGATTTTTATTGCCTTGTTGGTGTCCAGTTTTATTGGTGTGTCCGCCTATAAAACCCGAACAGATCACATTGTTGAACTTGCTGAATCTAATTTCAAAAAGTTTGAAGTTGTTTTTGAAGAACTGGTGAAAAGCCGATACCGTGCCATGGGCCTCGGTGCTGATGTGCTTTTACTAGACCATGACCTTATCCACGCCTTTGAGGAACGTGACCGCAAAAAAACTGCAGAAAATTTGGACGACTTTTTTGAGTCTGTTCGTAAACGTCACGACTTGACCCAAATCAATCTCTATGTCCCACCGGCGACGCTTTTCTATCGCGCGCACCATCCGGAATTGGGACAAATGGACATGTCCAAAGTTCGCCACTCGGTGGTTGAGGTTTCGAAAAAGCAGTAGCGATTAATGGTGGTAGAAACCGGCGCGGGTGGCGTGGTAGGCATACGCGCATTGGTTCCGGTGTTTAAAAAAGAAGAGTTTCAGGGAACGATCGAATTTGTGACCAGCTTCCATTACCCATTGGAAGAAGCCGCTGATCGTTCAGGAATGGGCTGGGCTTTTGGCATCACAGAAGCGGTTTGGAAAAATGTAGAGCGTCCTAACGACGATAAAACAGACATCAAAAAAGGAGAGGACGTTTTTTTTGAATACAGTGACGCCGCCATCCAAAAGATTGTCAAGGTGGCAGATTTTGATCCCCGCGCAAAGGATTTCATCATCACTGAAGCGGAAGATAAAACGATTTTTATTCACACCCTTAAGGTGCCTAGCTTCAACGGCGAGCCTGTGGTGACCGTTGCTGTGGTGGGCGATATGACTGCGAAATTTGCAACAGCCATGATAGAAGCTTGTATTCGTTTCGCCATTGCCTTTGTTGTTTTGTCATTGCTGTTGGTGCTTGGATACGTGAAGTTGGACGCCATCCGTGCAGGAATGATGGGTTCATTTGGCGCGCAGCGCCAGATGATGGAAAACCAAATCGCCCTAGGGCAGGTTGCAATTGAAAAAGTGAAAGACTTCGAAGCGGTCAAACGCAGATTTTTTGCCCACTTGATGTCTTCTATCAGCGAGCCGCTACTGTCTATTGCCGGTCAACTTAAAACGGCTACGCGCGTCTTGGGGAATGGCGATATTGACGCCCCACGTAAAAATCTTGCTTTTGCCCTCACAGAGTCAGAAAACCTGATGCGTCTCGTGGCCGACTACGAGCAGATTGAAGTATTTCGTCAAGGTTTGGCTAAATCGAACAGTTCGTTGATGTCTGTGGCGGCCTCTATTGAGCGACTCCAAACTGATGTTGCTCTGTACCAAAGATTTCCTCAATTCCATGTCAGAACCCAAACCCAGCCTGACCTTCCCGCCACTCGGGGAGAGCCTGCACTAATTGAGAAGGCGCTGTCCAACCTGGTGGCATACGCTGCGCATTTGTCAGGCCAAGGCGAGGTGATGCTGACGCTCAGTCAGGACAGCGAGAAGTGGTTGCTTATAAGCCTAAGCGGCAGTGCTTTTGCTGGATCTAACGCACCCACCGAAAAATTGCTTGATGAAACGCGCCAATTTTTAGAAAAAATGGCTGCTGGCCTTTCCTATGAAGGGGGGAACAAGATTTTGATCGGTCTTGTTTTAGCTCGTCTTATCGTTGAACATTTTGGTGGAAGTCTGGGTGTATCTGACATCGACTCGCCTGGATTTATCGTCCGTTTACCGGCCGCCATGTAATAAAAGTCAAGCAGGTACAGGCTATGAAAACGAGTTATAGAGGGTTGGTCATTGCAATGGTTGTACTCATCGTTTTGAGTAACCTGACCGAAGGTTTTATCGAGCCAATTGCCTATGTTCTAAAGATGAACAGTACTTCAGTTTGGGAATATGTGGCGGGCGGTGCTGCACTTGTGTTCACGCTGTTGGTGTCCCGTTTTATCAAGCAGGAGTTTATCCACGGCTATGTGGAGCGCACGATTGAGGCCAAGGTGCCGCAACTGATCGGCACCATCACTTCAGGCGTGGTCATATTCATTGGCTGTTGCCTTATCTTGTCTTTTGTATTCGGACGCAATATCTCTACATTGCTTGCAGCACTGGGAGGGTGCCCTATTAGGTTTTGCTTTGAAAGATTTTGCTGTGGCGTTGTTTGCCGGGATTATCTTGAACCTTGAAAAGAGCTTTCAGGTTGGTGATGTCGTACGAATAGGAGATAAGCAGGGTTTTGTAGATCAAATTACTTGGCGCAACACCATATTGCATACAGCCGATCGCGTGATCACCATACCTAACGTCAGTATCATGAAGCAGGCTATTCAGAACCTGTCCACTGCGGCCAATGTCACTCGACGATCTGTAGAGCTCACGATTGACTACGATTTATCGGTGGAAAGTGTTGAGCGCATTTTGTACGCGGGCGTTTTGGGCGCGGCCGGTATCAAGCAAGAAAAACCACCGAACATCTTTGCACGCAAGATGACACAGGATGGCATTCTTTATGAAGTGCAGTACTTCATTTCTAATAAAACGAACGGGTTAAAGGCGGACCACGCCATCATTAAAAATATTCTTGATTCGATGCGGCGCTCGGACATTTCGGTGGCCTTACCCCGGCATGGTGTGGTTGAAGGAATTAATCGCAGCAAAATCTCAAACCGTTCTTCAGACTTGTTCCATCTGATTCAGCAGGTGCGTTTATTTCGTAATTTTTCTGATTCACTGTGTACGGAAATCATGGGTTTGTTAATGACGCACAGATTCCCGGCGGGTGCACAAGTCGTACATTTAGGAGAAATACGAAATTCCCTTTTTATTGTGGCGGAAGGCAGCGTCAAGAGGCAAGGAATGGACCAAGACAATCAGACTATGGACGAGTTTTTTGTGTCCACAGAGTTTTTTGGACGCCGATCACTGGTGGCCTGTTTACCCCAGAATGCCGATGTTTTTGCTGAGACACCCTGCTTGCTTTATGAACTGCACCAGTCCGCCCTGCAAACCCTGATTCGCGCTAACCCAGGTATTGTTGATGCCTTGGCTACCAATCTGGCTCATATCCGTTTGATGGAGTCCCCGCAGAACAACCTAGGAGATATACAAAACGGCGATTCCTTGGAGCATCTGATCAACTCTTATCGCGGTCAGATCGAAGCCAATTACGATATTTAACCAGCGATATGAAGTAGGCTTTGAAAAGAAAATAGGCTACTCCTCCACGTAAGCCTTGATTTTATTAACCGTATTGGGTACCTCCGCCTTTATCTGACGCTTGTCTCCCAGCGGAAGACCCTTGGCGGTATGTCTCGATCTTGGTAACTCAAATTTTTTATTTTATTTGAATATCCGTGATTGTTATTGTTTTCAATATTATTAAATAATTATCAATTAGTTATTTTGTTTAATAAATTGGGTAGTATTTCACTGCTCCATTCTTTGGGTGTGTAAGTAGGCGCCTGATGCCCATCAGCTCTCCCGCCATCAGAAAATTGATAAAACTCAATCATATTTTTTCTGCAACTTTACGAAACCTTTGGTAATTTGGGTCGCCGAATTTGGAATCGACAAAATAACAGTCGTTATCGAAATAAATCCAATATTGGTTTTTTTAAATTTTTGCTGAAGATTCAAAATGGTGCTTAGCAAACCCCCCATTTTTTTGCTCACATACAGCAAACCAAGCGCCTGCTAGATTAACTACGGCTGCAACATCTGCCGGAAAATTTCCTGCGTAATGAGATGATAAAAATCCGCCGCGAGAATGCCCTATCAATACTACTTTATCAATTTTAAATTTTTCCTTTGCATAACCAACTACCTGCCTAAGTTGGACTAAGGCTTCTTGTGATTCTTTAGTCAGACTATCGAAATCACACTTTCCAGTTTCTTCTGTAAAGGCCCCTTCGGATTTTCCTCTACCTTTACTGTTGAATACAAAAAACGCAAAACCATATTGATTGGCAATTTTAGAAATATTTAAAAAACGAAAAGAAGTTTTAATCGAAGCTTGGTTGCCACCTGTTGAACCATGGCTCATTAAAATTACATGTTCATTCCATTTTTCCGGGATATATTCGTAAAATTCAAGTTTAAATTTTTCACTACCGAAAAACCCAGGAATATTAACGGTTAAAAAATTCTGTGCGTGGCAGACAATACCAAAAAGTAACGTTGTAACAATAAAAAATTATTTTAAATTTTTTTAAGCATATTTAAATAAAACTGTGGAGTTATTAAATTTTTATCACAGGAGTTTACCCTCTGGAAATTGATCTGTTTTTTCTCGAAGAATAACATGCCAATTGTGATGTTTAATCAGAGGTTTTTGACAAAGTCAAATGATCAGGAAATCCGTGTTATCCAGAACAGGCCGAGTCGAAGTCCCGATTACTGCCAGCTTGATTGCAGCTGAACTGCCTGTGCCATCTGCATCGTAGTAAAGGTCCCCAGTAATAGTGTCGTAGATGATTCGATCCGATACGTCGTCGGATGTTATTCGACCTGCGCCTGATACAAATGCAGAGGCAGTCAATTCACCATTTGTGGCACCAAGCCCAGCCATGACTGCATTGTCGAGACGAATGAAATCGTTGGCCCTGTTGAAGTCAGTGATGGTGTCAACGTTGCTACTGCCATTCAACACTGTTGTGAAATCGAAATAATCGGCCCCGGTGCCACCTGTCAAAATGTCATTACCAAGACCGCCGTCGAGCGTATCGTTGCCCTCGCCACTGTTGATCACGTTTTTTGTATCATTACCGCTCAAGACATCTGCATACTTGGAGCCTGTTATGTTCTCAATATTATTGATCTTATCAGGGCCACTTAAGCCGCTAGCGGTAACGTAGCCGTTAGTGTCCTTGGTAGCGTTTAGGTTTAGCGTAACGCCCGAGTTACCAGAGGATTTCAAGCTGGCGAAAGAGACGGTATCTGTACCAGAGCCACCGTCGATCTTGTCCGCTGCGCCGCCAGAGCCGCCATCTATTACATCGTTGCCAGATCCACCCATCAAAGTGTTTGCAAGGGAGTCTCCGGTGAGTTGGTCAGCACCTAATCCACTCGTCACGTTCTCGATGTTCTTGATCGTGTCTTCTGCCGCGCCACCAACCTTGACCGTTACGTTTGTAGATTTGTTGAGCGTTACTTTAACTTGCATGGTTTTATCGGAGTAGTCGGCCGTATCAACTCCAGCGCCACCTTCAAGGATGTCTTTATCGAGACCACCTCTAAGGGTATCGTTATCAGCACCTCCATCCAGAATATCGTTACCTGCGCCTCCTAGCAAAGTGTCATGACCACCCAAGCCAAAAAATTTCTCGTATGACACCCATGATTCATGAATGTTGTTGAGCGGTAAATTCTCAAAAAGCCATCTGATTGATTCATCAGGATCACCACTTTCGGGATAAGTGGACCAATCAGGAGATGTTTTTATTATGTTGTCCAGATTATTACCGTTTATTGTGACATATTGATAAACGCCATTATTTGATATACTGGTGTCGTTTATATAGTTTTCAACATTATTTGGAATTGTATCTGTCGCTTCCACAGTTGATACTGAACCAAAGATAGTGTCTGTTCCTTTATTCGAATTTTCAAAAACATTGGCTCGATTTGCCCATGAATCTAAAATGTAAATATCGTTGCCTTTGCCGCCGTAAAGGTTATCAATCGAATTATTTTTTTCGTATTCTAATATTTCTGTTGTTATATCAGAATTTGGACTGTCAACATCATCATCTTCATAAAAATAGAAGCCTATAAGAAGGTCCATTTCATCACCACCATAAACCTCATCAGAGCCACCGCCACCCTCAATCACATTAGAGCCAGCACCACCATAAATCTTGTTATCTATATCATTTCCAATTAGTGATGTATTTCCTGTTCCAGTGTATGTTAAATATTCAATATTATTAAAGTCGATTAAATCAAAAAATAGGAGTGAAGTTTTAATGTGATCAATACCTTCGTTATTTTTCTCTATTGCTGTGTCAAGCACATTATCGATAATGTAAGTGTCATTGCCCTTTCCTCCAATCAGCTTATCTTTTCCAAGTCCTCCATCAAGGGTATCTTCGCCATCCCAGCCCTCAAGCCAGTCATTGCCATCGTTGCCATTTATAAAGTCATCCCCATTAAATCCAGCAATTCTATCTTGTGACGTACTCCCGGTAATAACATCATTGCTACTTAATAGATTTGCTAATTCGGCATGATCACCATAGAGTGTAATATTACCAATATTATATCCAGAATCATAAACGTGATTATTTATATTATATGATATATCGGTAAATGAAATTATTACATCGCCACTAGAACTGAAAGTCAAAGAAGACGCTGTCCCATTTACAGATCCATATTGATCAAAAAGCAGATCATTTTTTTCGCTGAGCACTGATATTAAATCAAATCCATCAGTCCATGTAAAGTGAGAAGTAGAAAACGTCGTCTCAGATGCCCAATCGTATCCATCAGCCATTAAGACGACTTTTCTGTAGTCGAATATTTTGTTAAATTGAACTATGGCCATCTGTCATTTCCTTTTCGTGATCTTCGTTGCATGGACACTTTAATCATATCTTTGGAATAAAGCCCCCTGTTCGGCTGTGTGGACCGTTCCAAATTGAACAAGCTGTGGGTATAAAAAAGTCCTTTAGCGGAATACTAGTTGGTTTGGCTTAATTGGTTATGTGATGACCTGGAAGTCTCTCGCACTAGGGGCGGCTGTGCCTGCAAGCTCAATTTTGGCAAATGCGACAAGAGCAAACTGAGAGCCAGAACCGTCTGCATCGTAGTAAAGGGTGTCATTTGACGTGTTGTAAATCAGGTAATCATCTGTCTGAAGGGCTTGGGTACCTTTGATAAATTTGCCAGTAGAGATAGAGGATTTATTGAGAAACTTCGTGAAAATATCGTCATCTAAGACAATCTTGTCAGTGCCCTTGATAAAGTCTTTGATCGTGTCTAGGTTGGTGGATTCGTTTAGTGTGGTGTCAAACACAAACTTATCAGTGTCAGAGCCACCGATGAGAATGTCGTTTCCCGCGCCTCCCCGAATCACGTCGGTGCCTATACCGCCGTTTAAGTTATCAACACCGTGACCACCGAACAAAGAGTCATTGCCTGAACCACCCTCCAATGTGTCATTGCCATTACCCCCCATCAAAGTGTCATGACCTCCCAAACCAAAAAATGCCTCTTGAGCATTATTGGTTGATACGGTTGTCAAAATCTCATCGATGCTATCCCAAGAGGCGGGACTAGATTTAATGACATTGTTGGATTCGTTCCCAGTGATTGTTATTGTCACGGGTGAACCGTTGCTTGTTAAATTCAAATCATTGACATAATTTTCAATGTTAAAGCCCAAGCTGTAATTTTGAAGATCACCTAATATAGTATCTGTGCCTTCGTTAGCATTTTCGATAATTAACGGCGTGTTGACTAACTGGTCAAACAAGTAGACATCGTTCCCCTTGCCGCCCAAAAGTTGGTCAACAGAATTATTTTTTTCATTAAGCAAGGTAGCTGAAAATTCTGTACTACTTAACTGACTATCGGAGTATTCTGTGTAGCCCCAGAGCCAGTCATCCCCACTACCCCCATTGACTGTGTCATTTCCAGCCCCACCATAAAGCATGTCGTTACCTGCGCCACCAGTAAGCGTGTTTGCCAGTGCGTTGCCTATTAGTGTGGAGGCTAAGGTACCTGTATAAGTAAGGTTCTCAACGTGGGCTAATTCTTCTAATGAATAGCTTGATAGAGCGGTTTTAACAGTATCGGTACCGGAATTAAAGCCTTCAATAATATCATCTAAAGCACCGTTGACGATGAATGTGTCATTACCTCCATCGCCGATCAAAGTGTCAGTACCTGCACCACCGTCAAGAGTATCGTTGCCCGCGCCACCACTAAGGATATTAGCTGTTGAATCGCCAGTTATCGTATCTGACCCACTCCCTCCTATGATATTCTCAATATTTTTTAAGCGATCTATTTTAATTGCACCGAATTTTAAATCTGAATAATTTGCTCCGTTGAGCGTTACTGAAAAAGATTTTATGAATTCTGAATAGTTTACGGTATCAGAATCAGCGCCACCATCTAATGTATCCGCGCCAGAACCAGCGATCAATGTATCGTTGCCGACACCGCCATTAACAACATCATTCCCCGAGTTTCCATAAAGCTTATCATTGCCTATGCCACCTTCAAGCTTGTCATTGCCGGCGCCGCCATAGAGAAAGTCGTTTCCATCAAATCCATTTAAACTATCGTTTCCCATATCGCCCCATAGCGAATCTACATATTTATCACCATTTAAAACATCATTGCCCTCGAACCCGTGCAGTCGATTGCCATTGAATGAGTTACCCGCACCGTCAAACTGCCACTTGCCATTGGGGTATGTGTCCTGATCGTTGTAGTATCCATTTCCGTTGATGATATCGTTTCCGGAAAAAACTCCTGGTAAAAAATCACTATTTGCATAAGCGCTAAATATATGTAAATCAAGGTTTATATCTGTTACCAATACTTCAGGCAGACTTGTATAGTAAGAGGTTAAACTGGAAACCATACCTGAAAAACCTGAATAATCCAAAAGATTATCAACTTGGTCTCCCAAGAAATCTTGGAATAATATATCCTTTATCGTGAATGTGCCTTCAATAATAATTCTTCCTTGATCTTCGATAATAATCTCAGTGTTGGAAATGGAAGTAATAATCCCTGAAATTTTACTATTGGATTCGAGCTCGGAGTTATTTGGGTCCAAGTCCCATGCCCGAAATCTTCCACTACCAGATGTCCAGGTTGCCATCTTTCATTTCCTTTTCGTAATTTTCGTTGCAGGGGCTTAATCCGAATTATATATATAAAGCCGCATTTACCTGCAGCCAGCAGGTTTCCTATTGGACATACTTCGGAGCTTCAAGAAGGCATGCGAAGCATCAAACAACTGAAAGGCGCACTGGGCCACAAGACTTTGGAGAACGAGATTCTCAAGGAGGCTGTGGACTTTGCCAAAGCAAAAAAGTGGATTGTGACCACACCGGTGACCAGCACGCAAAGCAACGGCATGGCAGTGAGCTTCGTGAAAACATTGAAACGGGACTATGCCAAACTGGCCGATCGACCCGACTCGCAAACGCTGATGGCACAGCTGCCCAAATGGTTCGATGACTACAATTCTTACCACCCGCACAGCGCGTTGGGCTACATGCCACCCAAGCTGTTCAGGGAGAAACGAGCGGTAAATTAAACATACCAGCGGTACTGGGTTACAGGGTCAAGACCAGTCAAGACCAGTAAGCCAGTAAATATGCGGAGTCTGAGCATGGAAACTCACTACTACAGGGGCTAGACAGCCCCTTGGAATAGAGCTGTCTAGTCGGATGCTGGCAGTGTTCCAAATGGAACAGGCGGTAAGCCCTGAGCGGCGGAGTTAAAGCCCCCTAGCGACAGTCAGAGGGCTTGGGTTCTGAGTTAAAGCACGAAGTCCTTAGCGGCGATCGAGGTCACACCCACAAGTCCGATCTCAAAGTCTGCCGTCGTGTTGCCGTCAACATCTCCGTAGAT
>Ga0255128_1000022_pt1 | contig 51464 bp, 82 predicted proteins | sample Law_Miss_RepC_8d_FD_188562 | JGI IMG/M metagenome (GOLD analysis project Ga0255128, IMG submission 188562) | Freshwater microbial communities from St. Lawrence River, New York, United States - Law_Miss_RepC_8d | ecosystem: Environmental > Aquatic > Freshwater > River | place: USA: New York... | reverse complement strand
CCGCTGGTGGGAGGCCGTGGCACTGGCCGTTGCCGTGGTGCTGCTGTTCCGCCCCGACTTCTTCATGGACCGCCTCCACCCCGAGTACCGCGACGTGCCCGCCGCCCAGGTGTTCGACGTGGCGCGTGATCGACCATCGAATGACCGCGTGGTGATGGTCATCAAAGGCACCACCATCGAGGGCGACGACGTCACCAAGACCGTCGCCTTGCAACTGGGCGAGGCCGGCCCCGATGGCCGCAAGCGCCTGATGGACGCCGGCCTGCAACTGGTGCCCCTGGGCGACACGGTGCAGATCGGCGCCATCAAGTTCGGCACCGCCGCTGCCAAGTCGGGCTTCGAACAAGGCTGGGACGTGAGCGCCATCAAGGTGCCCACCGATCGGCCCACGCCGCACTGGTTCTACCTGCCGGCGCTGCTGCTGGTGGCCCTGGTGTGGTGGTCGCAAGGACGGCGCCTTCCCGCAACCCATCGGGCCAGCGCCTGATGCCCCCTGGCGGTGCCCGCCCTGCGGCTACAATCTTGGGTTGCGGTGAGGTGGGCCACCGGCCCCGTGGCGTGCTCTGTTTGACACAAAGCGCGCCACGGTCGGAACAGCACAAACCGGCGCGCGGGTGGCGAAATTGGTAGACGCACCAGGTTTAGGTCCTGACGCCAGCAATGGTGTGGGGGTTCGAGTCCCCCCCCGCGCACCACATCACATGCGAACAGATTCCCCGGGTCGGTCTGCGGGCCGACCTTTTCCCATTTGGAGAAAACCATGACCGTGACCGTTGAAACCCTGGAGAAGCTGGAGCGCAAGATCACGCTGACGCTTCCGGCCGACGTGATCCAGACCGAGGTGAGCAACCGCCTCAAGCGCCTGGCCCGTGACGTCAAGATGGACGGTTTCCGTCCTGGCAAGGTGCCGATGAACGTGGTGGCCCAGCGCTACGGCTACTCGGTGCACTACGAAGTCATGAACGACAAGGTCGGCGAAGCCTTCGCCGTGGCCGCCAACGAAGCCAAGCTGCGCGTGGCCGGCCAACCCAAGATCACCGAGAAGGAAGGCGCTCCTGAGGGCCAGCTGGCCTTCGACGCCGTGTTCGAGGTGTACCCCGAAGTCAAGATCAACGACCTGGCCACCGCCGAGGTGGAAAAGGTCTCGGCCGAGGTGGACGAAGCCGCCATCGACCGCACCGTGGAAATCCTGCGCAAGCAGCGCCGCACCTTCGCCCAGCGCGCCCAAGACCAGGCCGCTCAAGACGGTGACCGCGTCACCATCAACTTCGAAGGCAAGATCGACGGCGAGCCCTTCGAGGGCGGCAAGGCCGAGGGCTTCCAGTTCATCGTCGGCGACGGCCAGATGCTCAAGGAATTCGAAGACGCCGTGCGCGGCATGAAGTCGGGCGAGAGCAAGACCTTCCCGCTGGCCTTCCCGGCCGACTACCACGGCAAGGACGTGGCCGGCAAGACCGCTGACTTCTTGGTCACCGTCAACAAGATCGAAGCCGCCAACCTGCCCGAGATCAACGCCGATTTCGCCAAGTCCCTGGGCATTACTGAGGGCACCGTGGAAGGCCTGCGCGCCGACATCCGCAAGAACCTCGAGCGCGAAGTGAAGTTCCGTCTGCAGGCCCGCAACAAGGCCGCCGTGATGGACGCCCTGATCGCAGCGGCCGAACTCGACCTGCCCAAGTCGGTGGTGCAAGCCGAACTCGACCGCATGGTCGAAGGCGCTCGCGCCGACCTGAAGCAGCGCGGCGTGAAAGACGCCGACAAGGCCCCCATCCCCGAAGAGCTGTTCCGCCCGCAAGCCGAGCGCCGTGTGCGCCTGGGCCTGATCGTGGCCGAGCTGGTGCGCGCCAACGAGCTGTACGCCAAGCCCGAGCAAATCAAAGCCCACATCGACGAACTGGCCGCTTCCTACGAGAAGCCCGCCGACGTGGTGCGCTGGTACCAGGGCGACAACCGCCGCATGGCCGAAGTCGAGGCCATCGTGGTGGAGAACAACGTGGCCGAGTTCGTGCTGTCCAAGGCCAAGATCACCGACAAGGCCCTGGCCTTCGACGAACTGATGGCCCAGGCCTGATCCCGCGCGGTTGCCCCAGGCAACCCGTGACACAGGGCGGAGCGATCCGCCCTTTTTTTTGCCGCTTTGCCCCCCATGTGCGGAGGGCCCCGGGCCGTTGGTTACAGTAGCCCCGTGGCAATACATCAATCGATGGAGAAACGCATGAGCGCAATGGACATTCAGGGCCTGGGCATGGTGCCCATGGTCATCGAGCAGTCGGGCCGGGGCGAGCGCGCCTACGACATTTACTCCCGTCTGCTCAAGGAGCGCGTGGTCTTTCTGGTGGGGCCGGTCAACGACCAGTCGGCCAACCTGGTGGTGGCCCAGCTGCTGTTCCTGGAAAGCGAAAACCCCGACAAGGACATTTCCTTCTACATCAACTCGCCCGGCGGGTCGGTGAGCGCCGGCATGGCGATCTTCGACACCATGAACTTCATCAAGCCCGACGTGTCGACCCTGTGCATCGGCATGGCCGCCAGCATGGGCGCCTTCCTGCTGGCTGCTGGCGCCAAGGGCAAGCGTTTCGCGCTGCCCAACAGCAAGGTCATGATCCACCAGCCGCTGGGCGGCACCCAGGGCCAGGCCACCGAAATCGAGATCCACGCCCGCGAGATCCTCAAGACCCGCGAGCAGCTCAACAAGATCCTGGCCGAGCGCACTGGCCAGCCGCTGGAAAAGATCGAGCGCGACACCGAGCGCGATTACTACCTGAGTGCCGCCGAATCGGCCGAATATGGCCTGATCGACAAAGTCATCGACAAGCGCGGCGCCGCCGCCTGATTCAGGCCTTTTCCCCGGGCAGGGCCCCGGGCCGAAGGCGGAAGACAGCACCGGCGTCGGTGTTTTTCTTCCGTTTCCGGCCCCGGGCCCTGAACTATCATTGCCGTCATCCGTTCACGTTCTTCTCTCCCATGGCCGACAAAAAAGCTGCCTCCAGTGAAAAAGCGCTCTACTGCTCGTTTTGTGGCAAGAGCCAGCACGAGGTCAAGAAGCTGATCGCCGGCCCGTCGGTGTTCATCTGCGACGAGTGCATCGACCTGTGCAACGACATCATCCGGGACGAGCTGCCCGGTCTGGACGCTGCCAAGCCGTCCGCCGATGACCTGCCCACCCCCGCGCAGCTCAAGTCCAACCTTGACCATTACGTGATCGGCCAGGAAGCCGCCAAGCGCGCCCTGGCCGTGGCCGTCTACAACCATTACAAGCGCCTGCGCCACAAGCAGGCCGCTCGCAAGGACGACGTGGAACTGGCCAAGAGCAACATCTTGCTCATCGGCCCCACGGGTTCGGGCAAGACCTTGCTGGCCCAGACCATGGCCCGCATGCTCAACGTGCCTTTCGTCATGGCGGACGCCACCACCCTCACCGAGGCGGGTTACGTGGGCGAAGACGTCGAGAACATCATCGCCAAGCTGCTGCAAAGCTGCAATTACGACGTTGAGCGCGCCCAGCGAGGCATCGTTTACATCGACGAGATCGACAAGATCACCCGCAAGTCCGACAACCCCTCCATCACCCGTGACGTGTCGGGCGAGGGCGTGCAGCAGGCCTTGCTCAAGCTCGTCGAAGGCACCATGGCCAGCGTGCCGCCGCAGGGCGGGCGCAAGCACCCCAACCAAGATTTCCTGCAGGTCGACACCACCAACATCCTGTTCATCTGCGGCGGCGCATTCGCCGGTCTGGAAAAGATCATCGAGAACCGCACCGAGGCCTCCGGCATGGGCTTTGGCGCGGTGGTCAAGAGCAATAAGCAGCGCTCGCTGACCGAGGCCTTCCGCGAGATCGAGCCCGAAGACCTCATCAAGTTCGGCCTCATTCCCGAACTGGTGGGCCGCCTGCCGGTGATCGCCAGCCTGGCCGAGCTCACCGAAGACGCGCTGGTGCAGATCCTCACCGAGCCCAAGAACGCGGTGGTGAAGCAGTTTGCCCGCCTGCTGTCGATGGAAGGTGCCGAGCTTGAGGTGCGTCCGGCGGCGCTCAAGGCCATTGCGCGCAAGGCATTGGCGCGCAAGACCGGTGCTCGCGGTTTGCGCTCCATTCTGGAAAACGCCCTGATCGATACCATGTTCGAACTGCCTGGCATGACGAACGTGGAGAAGGTGGTGGTGGACGAGACCACCATCGACGAAAACAAGCCACCGTTGCTGGTTTACCGCGAAGCGGCCAAGCAGGCCTGAGGCCTTGGCATTTCGGCGAAACCTCAACCCTACGGCGCGCGAGCTTGAAGTCTCGCGCGTCCGCCCCATCTGTCCGTTTTCACGAGGTTGATCATGTCCGGACAAACTCCCCTGCCCAGCACCCCGGTGGACCTGCCGCTGTTGCCCCTGCGTGACGTGGTCGTGTTCCCGCACATGGTGATTCCCCTGTTCGTGGGGCGTCCCAAGAGCATCAAGGCCCTGGAATCGGCCATGGAGGCCGAGCGCCGGATCATGCTCGTGGCCCAGAAGGCCGCCGCCAAAGACGAGCCCTCCACCGACGACATGTTCGAGATGGGCTGCGTGGCCACCATCCTGCAGATGCTGAAACTGCCCGATGGCACCGTGAAGGTGCTGGTGGAGGGTGGGCAGCGCGCCAAGGTGCTGAGCATCCGCGAGGGCGAGAGCCACTTCATCGCGCACGTGGCGCCGATTGATCCTGCGCAAGAACGCGAGGCAGCCCAGGCCATTGAGCTCGAAGCCCTGCGTCGCGCGGTGATGCAGCAGTTCGACCAGTACGTCAAGCTCAACAAAAAGATCCCGTCCGAGATCCTCACCTCGATTTCCAGCATCGACGACGCGGGGCGCCTGGCCGACACCATCGCCGCCCACCTGCCGCTCAAGCTGGAATCCAAGCAGGTGGTGCTCGACCTGGACAGCGTCGCCAAGCGCCTGGAAAACCTTTTCGAGCAGCTCGAGCGCGAGGTGGACATTCTCAATGTCGACAAGAAGATTCGCGGGCGCGTGAAGCGCCAGATGGAAAAGAACCAGCGCGACTTCTACCTCAACGAGCAGGTCAAGGCCATCCAGAAGGAACTGGGCGAGGGCGAAGAGGGCGCCGACATCGAAGAGATCGAGAAGAAGATCAAGGCGGCCAAGATGCCCGCCGATGCGCGCAAGAAGGCCGATGCCGAGCTCAAGAAGCTCAAGCTCATGTCGCCCATGTCGGCCGAGGCCACCGTGGTGCGCAACTACATTGACGCGCTCGTGGCGCTGCCCTGGAGCAAGAAGACCAAGATCAAGCACGATCTTTCTTTTGCTGAAGGCGTGTTGAACGAAGACCACTATGGTCTGGAGAAGGTCAAGGACCGCATCCTGGAATACCTCGCGGTGCAACAGCGGGTAGACAAGGTGAAGGCCCCCATCCTCTGCCTGGTGGGCCCACCGGGCGTGGGCAAGACCTCCCTGGGGCAGTCCATCGCCAAGGCCACCGGTCGTAAGTACGTGCGCATGGCCCTGGGCGGCATGCGCGACGAAGCGGAGATTCGCGGGCACCGCCGCACCTACATCGGCGCCATGCCGGGCAAGGTGCTGCAAAGCCTGTCCAAAGTGGGCACGCGCAACCCGCTGTTCCTGCTCGACGAGATCGACAAGCTCGGCACCGACTTCCGCGGTGACCCTTCCAGCGCCTTGCTGGAGGTGCTGGATCCCGAGCAGAACCACACCTTCGGTGACCACTACGTGGAGGTTGATTTCGACCTGTCCGACGTGATGTTCGTGGCGACCTCCAACTCCATGAACATCCCGCCGGCCCTGTTGGACCGCATGGAGGTGATTCGCCTCTCGGGTTACACCGAAGACGAGAAAACCAACATAGCCGTGCGTTACCTGCTGCCCAAGCAGATCAAGAACAACGGCATCAAGGACGGCGAACTCGACGTGCGCGAAGACGCCGTGCGCGACATCGTGCGCTACTACACCCGTGAAGCCGGCGTGCGCTCGCTGGAGCGCGAGCTGTCCAAGATCTGCCGCAAGGTGGTCAAGGGGTTGCTGCTCAAAAAGTACGAGCCCACCGTGGTGGTGACGGCTGAGAACCTCAGCGATTTCCTGGGCGTGCGCAAGTACAGCTACGGCCGCGCCGAGCAGCAGAACCAGGTGGGCCAGGTCGTGGGCCTGGCCTGGACCGAGGTGGGCGGCGACTTGCTGACCATTGAGGTCGCCACCATGCCGGGCAAGGGTGCCACCACGCGTACGGGCTCGCTGGGCGACGTGATGAAAGAGTCGGTCGAGGCCGCTCGCACGGTTGTGCGCAGCCGCTCGCGAGTGCTGGGCATCAAGGATGAGATGTTCGAGAAGCGTGACATTCACATCCACGTGCCTGACGGCGCCACGCCAAAGGATGGCCCGAGTGCGGGCATCGCCATGACCACGGCGCTGGTGTCGGCCCTCACCGGCATTCCAGTGCGCGCCGATGTGGCCATGACGGGCGAAATCACCTTGCGCGGCGAGGTGACGGCCATTGGTGGTCTGAAGGAGAAGCTGCTGGCCGCTCTGCGTGGCGGCATCAAGACGGTGGTCATCCCCGAAGAGAACGTGAAAGACCTGGCGGAGATTCCCGACAACGTCAAGCAGGGCTTGGAGATCGTGCCGGTGAAATGGATCGACAAGGTGCTCGCCATTGCGCTGGAGCGGCAGCCCGTGGCCTTGACGGAAGAGGAAGTGGCTGCCCAGGTGGCCGCAGCCGCGACCCGAGCCGTTCCGGCCGATGTCGATGCGGTGAAGCACTAAAAAATCGCGCGCCCTTGCGGGAGGCGCGATTTTTACGCTATAATTTCAGCTTCTGACGAACACTGCAGTGCGGTTAGAAAACGCGGGAATAGCTCAGTTGGTAGAGCGCAACCTTGCCAAGGTTGAGGTCGCGAGTTCGAGCCTCGTTTCCCGCTCCAATCAAGTCAAAAAAGGGAAGCTAAGCTTCCCTTTTTTACGCAGGTCAGCGGCGCGATAGCAAAGCGGTTATGCCCCGGATTGCAAATCCGGTTAGTCCGGTTCGACTCCGGATCGCGCCTCCAAAAAACTCCAACAGAATCAACGACTTACGGGCCTCACTTGAGGCCCTTCCTGTTTCTGGGTCGGCCGTTTTGTACCCAATCTGGGTGGTTTGCTACCCGTTTTGAGTAGCATGCTACCGTCTCCACGGACCGCGCAGTCCGTGTAATCGAGTAGGATTGGACCCCTTTTAGGAGTCCAACATGGCCAGCATTCAGCAACGAGGCGAGCGTTTTCAGCTCCGCGTGGTGCACAAGCTGCTCCCACGCCCCTTCTTCTTCACCTTCGACACGAGAGGGGAGGCCGAGACCTACGGCACCCAGCTTGAGGCCATGCTCCAGCGCGGCGTGGTGCCGGTCGAGCTCGCCGAGCAGAAGCCAACCGAGGGGCGCAAGGACCACACGCCGTGGCCAGAGCTGCTTGGCGGTTACCTGGCGGAGGCCTCGGTCGCGCCGTCAGAAGTGGAGCTGGTGAAGCTGCTGGCGCGCAAGCTCAAGGGCGTGCGGGTGCACCAGAGCACCTACGCCTGGGTGGAGGCATTCGTGAAGGAGTGCAAGGTCAAGGAGAACCTGGCGCCGGGCACGATCCGCAAGCGGGTGGGCTCGCTTGCCCGGGCGCTGGACTGGCACCACCGAAAGACCACGGGACGGGACCAGGTGAACCCGTTCCGGCTGCTTCCGCTTGGCTACAGCACCTACTCGGTGGCCGAGAGCGAGCTGGTCGAGCCGAAGGTGGACGTGCAGCGCGACCGCCGGCTGCTGCCCGAGGAGGAGGCCAGGATCAGGCAGGCCCTGGCTGGAGTGAAGCGCGAGGACCGGGAGCGCGCGCTCTGGGTGGACCCGGCCATGGCCATGATGTTTGACCTGATGCTCGACACCGGGCTGCGCCTGTCGGAGGCGTTCCGGCTGCAGGTGTCGGCGTTCGATGAGGCGAAGGGGATTCTGCGGGTGGCGGGCTCGAAGGGCCACCGGGGACGAGCGAAGCCGCGGGTGGTGCCGCTGAAGCCTGCGTTGAGGGTGAAGCTGAAAAGCTGGTGTGAGGGGAGGGTGGGGTTGATGTTCCCGTTCTGGGACGGGTCGCCGGAGGGTAGAGCTAGGGCTACCTCGGCTTTGAAAGGGCGCTTTGGCACCCTTTTCGCCTATGCGAAGGTGGAAGATTTCACCACCCACGATCTGAGGCATGAGGCAGCATGCCGCTGGTTTGAACTGAGAGACGGACAGGGCCGCTGGGCCCTGTCCGACGTCGAGGTGTGCAAGGTGATGGGCTGGAGCTCGCTATCCCTTGCGCTGCGCTACGCCAGCATACGGGGCGAGGACCTTGTCGCCCGCATTGAACACGCGTACCCAGTGTGAGAGCGTGAGCACCTCGTTGGTGGAGAGCCTCACCGGCTGGCCCCGCAGGTGTGCCGCCTCAGCGGCCGCCTCAATGCCTTCGATGACGATCTCCTGGGCGCGGTAGGCCAGGGCCTGCGCCTTGTAGTCACTGAAGCCGGGGGTTCTGCAGAGGTCCCGGTGCACGCGCTCAAGGCTCTGCGGCCCGAACAGCAGCTGGTAGGCCCAGCCGTACAGGCCGGAGGTGCGGCGCTTGAGCTCCTTTCGGGCAATCTCGGTGCGCTGGGCCTCACGGAGATCCTCAATGAGCATCAGGGCGCCCTGCGCCTTCTTCAGCGCTTCCAGCGCGTTGAACTCAACCGACATCGTCGCCCCCCTTCTCGGAGCGACGCCGGTCCGCCTTGATGACTGCCAACCCCAGCCCAAACACGACCCCGACGCCAAGCAGGCCCAGGTCGCTGACCAGCGACCCGAAGGCCCCGAGCAGGCCTCTGTTGGCGTAATCTGCCACCATCCCGGCCACGATGTTGAACAGGGTGAGGGAGCTGATGAAGATGATGTATTTCATCAGTGCACCCCCCGCTGAGCAGCCATCTCACCGACCTTGGGCGGGTGGATGGTGACGTCCCTGGCGGGCCCTCCGTCGATCAGGATCTCCAGTGAGGTGTCGGCACCTGCCTGCTCGGCCAGCTGGACGGTCAGGGCCACGAAGGCCCCCGTCACACACCTCAGGGCCGTCGAGGGTGACTCGTCGATGAGGTCGTAGAGGGCCTTCTCAAAGGCTTGCTGGGCGTTCATGCCGGCGCTCCTTCGCCCATCGGCACGAGTCGGGGAGGGGTGCGGCGCACCGGCTTGCTGGTGGTGGCGTGGGCCACGGCCGTAGCGCCTGGCGGCGGGGTGCAATCGCCCTTCGAGATGGCGTTCAGGCACAGGGTGTTGAGCTGGGCGATCAGGGCCTCCCGGGTGTAGCGCAGGCCGCCCGAGCCCAGGCGCACGCCGCACAAGCGCTTCTCGCGGTGCAGCTGCTCCAGGGTGGACACCGTGCACCCGAGGAAGAAGGCCACCTCGGAGGCGGTCATGATTTCGGGGAGCTGGTTCACGTGGGTTGTTCCCATCTTGTTCTTCTCCAATGTGGCTGAGGTCAGCCGGGGTTTCTGGTGGCGCGCAGGCGCTCCTCCCGCACCTTGAGCGCGTGCAGAGCAGAGGTGACGCCTTCGAGTGCCTGGAGGGTCTCGTCACAGGGCCACTCCCCCTGCTGCAGGCCAAGTCGGTGGACGAGGACCGCGAGCAGCGCCTCGTTGGTCACGCCGTTCGCGCCGAGCTCAGTGGGCTGGCTCTGGAAGTTCAGGCTGACGAGCGTTGGGCCCGCGCACAGCTGGTACATCCGTCCGTTCACGTCCCTGCCGTCACCCGTGCGGGAGATGGCGTTGGCGTAGATGAGGCCGGTGTGGTCGGTGTAGATTCGCATGGGGGTTTTCCCTTCTTCTGGTTATGGGCCCGAGGGCCCGGGCGGTTCAGCGAATGGTGCAGCTGAAAACGGTGGCGTACTTGGTGGGGCTGGCCTCCACGGTGCGGACGCACTCCAGGAAGGCCTTGCGGTCCAGGTCGTTCTGCCAGGCCCTGTAGGCCAGGGACATGGCGACAAGGGCCACCAATGCCGCCGCCACCACCAGGGCGATGGCAACGATTGCACTTGCCCCGGCCTGGGCGGCCTCAAGTTCTTCGTTTCGTTCTTTGGTCATGGTTCCTCACAGGGTGATGATGTGGTCCGCCAGCGTCTCGCTGACGTTCTCATGGGTTACTAAAAGCACCTGCTGGAACCCGCAGGTCGAGATGAACCCCAGCAGGTTCTCGGTGCGCTGGTCGTCCATGGCGGCGGCCGGCTCGTCCAGGATCAGGAAGGGCGAGCTGGGCAGGAAGGTGCGGACCAGGGCCACGCGGATGGCAAGGCCCAGGGCGTCCTTGGTCGAGCCCGACAGCGAGGTGACCGGGTGGCCATCCACCTTGAAGCCGTCGCCATCCTTGGCCACACGGGACTTCTCGCCACGGATCTCGCTGAAGTAGCCCGACACCGCGGTGAGCACGATGTTCCAGAGCTTGTCGGCGATCACCGGGCGCGCGCTGCGCACCTTCTTCAGCAGGGCGTTGTTGAAGGCCATCGACTCGATCTCCCGCTTGCGCTGGGTGATGTAGTTCTGGACCTGCTCGACGCGCTCCAGGGCAGAGCGCCACTGGGAGACCATGGCCTCGACGCGGCGCTCGGCGTCGCGCAGCTCGGCCTGGGCATCGCTCAGCTCGTTCTGCGCGGCCAGGGCCGCGGCCCGGGCGGCCTGGCGGGCCTCCCGCAGCGACTCGGTGTCCACCTCGGCGACCTCATCCAGGGCGTGCGTGGCAGCCCCGACAGCGCCATAGACCTCGTCACGACGGGCCTGCAGGTCCCTCAAGCGGGCCAGGGCCAGGTCCTCCCGCTTGCGGGCAGCCTCCACCTCGTTGAGCTGGGCGTTGAGCTCGTCCAGGCGGCGCTTGGAGTCCTGCAGCGCGGCCACGTCTGGGCCCACCCACTTGAAGCTGGGCGGCAGGTGGTGGCCGTCGCGCTCGATGAACTCGGGCAGAGGCTGCTTCAGCACGGCCGACGCTGTCAGGATGGCCTGGTGCGAGGTGAGGCTGAGCTTGGCCGCGGCCTCGGTGGCGCCGTTGCTGGTGATGGCCTCCTTGGCGGCGTCGATCTCGGCCTGCAGCTCGGCGTTCTTGCGCGCCACCTCGGGCAGGTCACTGAAGTCCTGGCCGCAGAAGCTGCAGGTGCCGTGGGAGAGCTGCGCGGTGGCGCGCGCCACCGTCTCGCGGGCGGTGGCCGCCGCGCGCCGAGCCCGGTCGGCCTGTTCCGTGAAGCCAGTGATGGCCTCCTGCAGGGCCTCCAGGCTCATGTCGGTCAAGGGCCCGCTCACCGGTGCGAGCATGTGCTCGACACGCTTGAAGTGGGCCAGCAGGCGTGGGGCGTCCTTGAGCTGCTCGACCTCGGCCTTGACGTCCTCGATCTTGAAGGGGAACACCGTGACCTTGTTGGCCGCGACCTCGGCAGCCTGCAGCTCCTCGTTGAAGCGGTCCCGGGCGCGCTGGGCGGACTCCAGGCGGTCCACCAGTCGGGCGCGGGCGCTGTGGGCCTCCTGACCCTTGTCGAACGCCGCCTGGGCCTGGGTGTAGGCCTCCTCGGCCACGCCCACCTTGGCCCGGGCCTTCTCGACCTTCAGGCGCATGCCGTCGATGGCGGCCTCCAGGCTGGCGGTGTCGGGTTGCTGGGCCTTGGCCTGGGCGTCCTCAAGGTCGCGCTCCAGCTGGGCAAGGTTGGCCTCTGCCGCAGCCGTGCTGCCCAGGGGCAGCTTCTCCTGGATCAGCTCGATGAGGTCGTCGATCTGGCTGAACTCGGCCAGGCGTTCGATCAGCTCGGTGGTGGCCTTGGTGCCGGCCTCCAGCGCACCGCGGATCTCGTTCTGGTTGGACATGGTCAGGCGGGCGGCTGCCGCGGCGTCCACCTTGAGCAGGCGCGCGGCGAAGCCCGTGACCTCGTTCTGGCCGGTGACCGAGCCGCCGTCGTAGGTGACCTCGGCGCCCGACTTGCCCCGCTTGACGATGTAGGTCACGCCCTCGATCTCGACCTCCAGCTCCACGCGCAGCGTGTTGGTGGCCTCGCCCCAGGTGACCACGTCGTCCAGGGAGTCACGCAGGGCCTTGACGCCGAACAGGGCGTAGCTCACGGCCTCCAGCAGGGTGGACTTGCCCTGCTCGTTGAGCGCGCGGATGACGGTCATGCCGGCGCCGAATGCCACGCTCAGTTCGCGGTGGCGGCGGAAGTTTTTCAGGGTGATGGTCTTGAGCATGTCAGCCCCTCAGGTTGGACTCGTAGGTCTCTCGGAATTGCTGCCAGCCCCAGAAGTTGCGCGAGGCCGCCTTACACGACATGGCGCGGGCCTGGTGCTCGATGGGGGAGGCGTGCAGCGGGCGGGCCCCGACAAGGCGGTTGAACAGGTCCAGGTCCTTCCTCACGTCGGGGTTCTCGCCGTCGTGGGTGAGGTAGCTCACCCTGGCGCAGCGCGCGGCGCTGATCTTGGGCAGGATCTCGGGGTTCAGCAGCTCCTGCTCGTCCTCGCGAACGTAGGGCAGGTGCCACTCCCCGGTGCGCTTGAACTGGGGCTTGGACTCTCCCATGGCCTGGCGGATGGCCTGGGCAAGCACGCGGAACTCCGGCTGGGCGTCCGGGTGGTCGCGCAGCTCGAAGAAGTTGTCCCACTCAGTGGCGGTGACGATGGTCCGCATCCACTGGAAGGGCTCCAGGATGCGGTTGACCACCTGCTTGTGGGCACCGAGCTCGCGCATGATGTTGGCGGAGTCGGCCGCGCGCTCGGCGGCCAGCTTCCACTGGTGCTTCACCAGCTGGAGGTCGTCGCCAACCAGCTGGACACTCGCCTGCATGCCGGGCTGGTTGGCGCCCCAGTGGATGGGCGCCGCGGGGTTCTCGCGAACCTGGGCGATCATCTTCTCGACCGGGATCGCCCGGCTGCTCATGGCGTTGCGGCTGAAGACCCGGTGGGTCATGACCTCGCTGTGGATGAAGCGCTGGTACTGCAGCTCCAGAGAGGTGATGCGGCCGCCCGGGCCCTTGCTGTCGGCGATGATCTTTGCGTAGATGGTCATGTCAGTTCTCCAGGGCCTTCTCGGCCAACAGGGCGCGCACCACGGCGGCCTCTTTTTCATCCAGCTGCTCCAGCAGCAGGTCGATCACGTTGAGGGAGCGCACGTCTTCGATGCTGTCCCCAATGTCCTCAAGTCCTTCGGCTTGCTCCACGCGCACGGCGTTGGTGACCACGAAGGACTTGCTGCGCTGACGGAACGTGGCGATGGCCTTGATCACGTCGGTGGCCTCGTCGCGGGCGGCGTCGCCTTCCACGCGGATGAAGCCGCGCCCTTCTTCCTCGACTTCCTTCAGCTCGCGCCAATCGACACGGGCGAACCAGCCATCCGCGTCGTCGGGGGTCCAGGTCGTGATGAAGCTGTGCGCGTCGCCGTCGATCACCATGGCGCGCTTCTTTCCGTCGCGCTGCGCCTCGCCATGGGGCAGGCAGTCCGCGATCGAGGTGGGGAACTGGTTCCCGACAATGATCACGCTGCTGCCCAGCGTCTCGCGCCCCTGGTGCTCGTGGCCCAGCACCAGCTTGATGCCCCGGCCCTTGAACTCCTTGGCCTGGTCGCGGCTGATGTTCAAGCTGTGGTCGGCCGCGCAGGCGAAGGTGTTGTCGTAGTTGCAGTGCAGCAGCAGCCACTTCACGCCATCGGGAACCTGGGTCAGGGCGTAGTCGAAGACGTCCTGGTTGATCAGGTGGGGGATGATGTAGAGGTCATCGACCTGCGTGGGCTCGCTGATGAGCCGGAAGGTCGAGTGGCGCATGCGCAGCAGCGCACCGACGAAGGCCACCGTGCCTAGGCGCGAGCTGTCCTTGGACAGGTCGTGGTTGCCCAGGGCCCAGATGAGCTCAATGTCGGGGTTGGCCGACAGGAACTCGTTGGTGTCCGAGTAGAGGTCCAGGGCCTCGGTGAGAGAGATGTCGTAGACGTCGGTCAGGTCACCGTTGACCACCACACGCTTGCACCCGTTGGCCGGGGCCAGGGCCAGCAGCGACACGTGCTTCTGGCGGGCGAACTCGCGGAGCTCGTCGGCAGACCTCATGGTCGTGCCTCCCGAGCGCTGCACCCCGAGGTGCAGGTCTGAGATAACCAGTGTTTTAGACATATTGGCCTTTCATGTTTCTCTTTCGTTCAGGGCGCCCGTACACCGCAGGCTCACCCACAGCCTTCTCCGGGCTCCACCCATAGCGGTCCAACCGAGCGATCAGGGTCGTGTATCGGATGCCGGTCTCTCGGCTCCAGTCCCCCAGGCTTTGAGTGCGCCCGTGAGCCGTCAGCCTGCGGGACACGCTTCGGTTGTCGTTCTGGGCCTTTGGAAGCACCCACCTCACATTCCCCGGTACGTAGTCGCCGTCGTTGTCCTCACGATCAAGCGTGTGTCGAGGGCTGGGGCGCTTTCCAACGTCCCTCACGAACGCCTCCACGCTGTCTACCCACTCGGGTGCTATCCGAATTCCCCTCCCACCGTAGCGGCTGAAGCTCTGGGCGGACGGATTCAGGCAGCGGTGCCTTAGGGAGGTCCAGACGCGGTACTCGGGCGTTCTGGATAACCCGTGCTTAGTCGCCACTTTTGCGTTTCCTTTCTAGGGCTGCGCGGATCTCGGACGAGGCCTGCTTCTTGCGCAGGTCGGCCTCCTGCTTGGCCATGTCCATGAGGGTCTGGCGGGGGAGCTTTCGGCGGGCCTGGCAGGAGGGGCACTGGGCCCGCTTGGAGTTGCTCGCCGCGTGCAGAACAAACTTAAAGCCCTGGTCGGGCTTGTGGCATCTGCAGTAGGCGCAGAAGCGTTGGTTGGCCTGGCTCACAAAAAGACCTCCGGCAGTGCATGCGCCAGGGCCTTCCAGGCCGAGTCGAAGCTGGGGAAGTTGCGGAGGTCCCAGGAGCCCTTGTCGCCGTAGTTGGCAAGGTAGGTCGCTGAGACAGCCCGGAACACCTTCGCTTCACTGTGGTAGACCACCACCACGCACCGCCCACCGCAAGCTGTGCGCTTGCGAAGCCGGGGCAGCTGGGGCACCTTGTCGCGCTCAAGGCGGTAGTCGTGCTTGGTCTGCTTGGCTTCGATCAGGCCGTGGTGGCCTCGGGCGTCGTAGAAGTCGAAGTCGGCCGCTGCTGCCTTGATGGTGCGGCCCGCCGCCTTCGTGTCGACAAGGCGGTTGGCCTCCCGCCCCGTGGGGGACTCGGCCATCCAGGCGTCAAGCGCCTTCTGCACGGCCTTCTCGCACTCGACTCCGCGGCCAGCAAAGCCGTTGGTCTTCTTGAAGGACTTGAACGGCTTTGGGGCGGTGGCTTTTTCAGCGGGCATGGGCACCTCCGCTGAGGTGGCCAAGCGCGTGGTTGTGGTGCGTCTTCTTGGTGCAGCCACAGGACCTGCTGGCGCCGCTGCTGAGGTGGTGCTGATAGACCTCGCGCTCGGTACCGCAGTCGCAGCGGCAGCGCCACTTAGCGCGGGTGCCAGACGCTGTCTTCTCCAGCAGCGTCCACTGGCCCTTTCGGCCCCCGACAACGAGCGCGCTCATGCCGCACCTCGGCGCAGGCGTTCCTTGACAGTGGCGGGGAGCTTCGGGAAGTAGCCCCAGGCGATGTACTCGTCGCGCCACGGTCCGGTGGTCAGGCGACCACCGTTCGTGACAACGATGAGATCCTCGTTGCGGGGCGGGGGATTGAGTTGCGGGTCCTGCAACTCGCAGACGTCACGCGTGGAGCGTGGCAGGGCATCACCCATGCTGCACCTCTTTGTTGTTGTTGTTATCGGATGCAAACCCCGGCTCTTTGGCCGGGGCTCGAATTATGCACCAAGCGCTTTGGCCAGCGCGGCCTCAATCGCCTCGCGAGTTGGCTCCTCACCCAACTCGATCTGCTCCCCGAAGTTGCGCCCCAGGGAGATGCTGCTGATGATCGGGATCTTCATCCCGCCGTAGGGCTGGACCATGCGCCGGTGCACCGCCTGGATGCACTCGACAGCGTGGTCACGGTGGACGCTGAACACGACTTCGTCGTGGATCGGCGCGTAGAACTCGGCGTTGAACCGGCCATCCGTGAAGATTCCGTCCGCCCACATGCCGGCCATGGCCAGCTTGGTCTGCTCGGCGCAGCTGGACTGGATCTTGAAGTTCGGGCCCTGGCGCCCGGCCTTCGAGGCCTCCCACCGGTTGTCGCTCAGCAGCGCGCCACGCAGGTGGCGGCGAGCGCCCAGCATCGTGGTGGCGTAGCCGACCTCCTCGACCTCCTTGCGCACCGCCTCCTTCCAGCGGTTGATGCCGGGCATGGCCAAGTCCTTGGCGTCGATGAACGCCTGGGCGGTCTCCTCATCCACCAGCAGCTGCTGGGCAAGGGCCGGCGCCTGCTGGTCGTAGTTGGTGCCGAAGTTCACCGTCTTGGCCTTGGTCCGCAGGTCCTTGGCCGTCTTGGCCAGGGTCTTGTCGGGGCCGCCAAGCTGGGCCATGAAGGCCTCGTAGCTGACCTCGGCCTCCCACAGGTACTGGGAAGCGGCCGCGGCGGTGAGGCCGTGCACGTCCTTCAGGTTGTCGCCCACATAGCAGGCGGTGAGGTTCTCGTCGCCACTCCACTCGGCGATGTTGCGCAGCTCCTGGGCCGAGAAGTCCAGCGAGACCACGACAGCGTCCTTGCAGTGGGGCAGGATGATCTCTCGAAACTCCACGCCATCGCCCAGCTTGGGCAGTTGCTGCACGTTCGGGCCGCTGGAGGAGTAGCGGCGGGTCACCGCCTCGCTCTGGTTCAGCGATGGGTGCACGCGCCCGTCGCGCCAGTGGGGCAGGGCCTTGTAGGTCTTGTAGAACAGCTTGCGGCGAGTGCCCACCGACTTCACCGTCTCGAAGGCCTTGAGCACGGCCCGCTGGTCCTCGGAGAGCTCGTCGCGGCCCAGGGCCCAGGCCACGGCCTCGTCGTCCGTGGAGGCCTTGGAGATGAGGGCGTCGTACTCCTCGGTGGTCAGGGGTTCGAGCTTGACCTGGCGGCCCAGCTTGTTCTTGCCTTCGGTCGTCTCGGTGAGCGTGAACAGGTCGACCTTCAGGTCCTTGGCGCGGCGCAGCTTCTTGAACGCCTCCGACATGACGTCGTTGTTGTCCCGCTGGTTCTGCGTCATCGAGTTGAAGATGCGCGGGCGGATGCCGATCACCCGATAGAACAGGTTCTGCATCTGCTTCGGGCTGTCGAAGTTGATCTTCGGGTCGCCCGTGAAGTTGTACTTCAGCAGCTTGTTGATCGCATCGACGTCCGAGTTCTCGACAGCCTGGGCCAGCACCTGGGCAAGGGCGTTGTCGGGGTACTTCTGGCGAATGTCCATCGCCATGGCCGCCATCTTGCTCTTGCGGGTGGAGAACTCCTCGTCCACCAGCACCTGGGTGGCCAGCTTCACGTCGGCCGGCTCAAGCGGTGCCTCGAACTCTGGGCACACTGTGCCCGCCCAGCCCGATCGCATCAGGTAGTCGCGCAGCACGCTCCAGGCCTGGGCGTAGCGCTCCTCGTCCTTGGCCTCCATGTCGCGCAGCTTGGCCAGCGAGACCGGGATGCCCTTCACGAAGGCAAGGGCGGTCAGGTACTCGGGGAGCTGCTCGACTTCGAGGTACACGTGCCAGGTCTGCTCCAGCTCCATCACGAACTTGTAGAACGTGTGCAGCGAGGCGGTGCAGATCGTGTCGTCGCAACCGTAGTCGAAGACGTGCTCGGCCGTGAGCTCGTTCATCTTGTACTGGCGCTCCTCCCAGATCTCGAAGACCGCGGGCTCAAGCTCGACAAGCACGTCGTTGCCGTTCTCGTCGATCTGGACGTCGGTCACGGCGTCCTTCACGAGCTTGTTGTAGGTGCGCTTGAGTCGGCCGCCTCGCGGCAGCGTGGAGAGCAGCCCATCGGGCTCCTCCGGGTCATCCCGCATCGGCCCCGACAGCGTCGTCACCTCCTCGAAGGTCTGCTGCGTGTAGTCCAGATGCAGCTTGGACCGCTCCTTCAGGCCCTTGGGGATGTTCTCGTCGACGTAGGAGGCGCCGATCTTGCTGTCGATCGCGTTGGGCACCATGCCGTGCCAGCCGTTGCCCATCCAGTGATGGCCCCAGGTCCGGTACAGCACCGGCAGCTCGAAGCTGCGGTTCTGGATCACGATGTGCATGCGGCTGGAGGGCACAAGCTCCACCATCTCTCGGCACTGGTCCACCGTGATGTTCTCGGTGCCGCGGTGATCCACGCTCATGTAGATCGTGTGCTGAGTGTTCTCGCCGAAGGTCAGTGACATGCCAGCCAGCTTGTGGCCCAGCACGTCGATGCGGCTGTAGTCAGGCATGGCCGAGCGCACCTGCTCCATCCACTCCTCGGACTCGGGGCCCTCGGCCGATTCAATGTCCAGCGCCACGAAGGGAGACTCGCTCACGGCGGCCTCGAAGCGGGCGCGCACCGCGGCGTAGTTGGCGGCGGTAACCAGGGTCTTGGTGGCGTAGAAGCGCTTGAGGTCGTAGGCCCTGTAGTCCTCGGGCACCTCGTTGAACACCGTGCACATGCCCGGGCGGATCTGCAGCGGCTTGCGCAGCGTGTTGACCTCGTGCGAGAGCAAGCTGGCCACGCGCCAGCAGTTGGTCACCTGGTCCTTGCCGTCGATGATCAGCTTCAGGCGAGGGAAGTCCTCCAGGCTGTCCTTGAGCTGGTCAAGCTCGCCCTCGACGACCATGCGCTGCAGCTCGTCCAGGCCCTCCAGGCCGAACATGCGGACGAAGTCCACGAAGGCCCCGTCACCGAACTTGTTGGCGCCCGGGATCTTGTCCGAGGGGTCCCCGACAACGGCCTTGTAGAGGGTGATGTACTTGTGGGGGAAGGGGCCGCAGGGGTTGACGTTGAGCTCGCCCTTGCGCCACACATCAGTGTTCTCGTCGTGCAGCACGGACAGGTCACCGTCCGAGGTCACGATCACGTTGCGCTCGTAGCGCAGGTGCTTGACCAGGTAGCCGATGACGTCATCAGCCTCCAGGCCGTCCTGGTACACCGTCATGGCGCCCAGGTGGTACAGGGCCTCGGTGACACGGCGGCGCGCTTCGTTGAGCTGCTCGTTCACCTCGGGAATCTTGTCGCGCCCGCCCTTGTAGCCGGGCAGAAACGTGCGGCGGCGGTGCTTGGCGTTGGCGCCGTCCCAGACCACCACGGCCTGGCGCGGCGCGGCCATGAAGTGGTCCAGGGCGTCCTTGAATTTGTCGAAGAAGCCCTCGAACCCGTAGCCTGCCGAGTTCACCTGGACTTCCTTGCCCTCTGCGTCCTTGACCACGCGGCCGAACTCTTTGTCCACGCCGCGCAGCAGGGCCTCGTTGAGCAACGAGTTGCCGTCAAAAATCAGTTTCATCATCGTCCTCGTCTTCTTGTTCTTTTGCTCGTGGGTCGTTGATGTTTCGCCCAGCGCTGAACACGTGCCGGGCTCGGGCCACGGGCAGGACCCGGGGCTCAAGCCACGTGGGGTATTCGCTTGGGCTGGCCTTCTCCTCCAGGACCGCTGAGGCAAGCTGGTAGGTGATCGGCAGGGCGCTCTTGTGCATGAGCACCGTGCCTGTGGAGATCTGCTGGGAGAGCCACCCGAACACGAAGTTGCGGGAGATCTTCTTGCCGGTCACGGCAGCGATGAGCCCAGCCCGCGTTTTGGGGGTGCGCAGCAGGGCGCGCAGCACCTTCTCGGCATTGCGCACCTGGGCCCGGCGGGAGTTCTGCCGCGCCCCGGTCATCCGCGCCTCCGTGCCCGGCGCTCGTTGTCCTCCTGGCAGTGCACACAGCGAATGCGCCCAAGGGCAAGGCGCCCCTGGGGGATCTCCGCTTCGCAGTCGATGCACTCGGTCACCGGCCACGTGCCATCGGGGTTCTGCACCTGCTCCGGCTTGCTCAAGCTGCGGGCCTGGGCCACGTAGCTGTCGGTGAGGTGCTGTGTCAGGGCCGCGGCCTGGTCGAGGTTGTCGGCTTCCTGGGTCATGCCGCCTCCTGTGCAATGGTGGCGGCCCAGCGGTGCAGGTCCTCGACCGTGCCGTCGTTGACGATCGTGAAGTCCACCAGCTCGGGAGGCAGGGGTCGCTCCGACTCGTGCAGAGCAGCCTCTCCGCTGAGGCCGCCGACGCCGGGGCGCTCGATGTTCACGACGATCCCTCCTCGCTCGCGGATCAGGCGGGCCTCGTTGGGGTAGCGCACATCGGAGATGGCAAACGGGATCTCACCGGCCGCGGCCCAGGTACTGAGCAGGCGCTGAATCCAGATGTCATCACGCAGGATGTCCCGCATGCCCTTGCCGACGTTCTGCAGCGCCTTGCGCCGCGTCATCCCGAGGGCCTCGGAGTAGCCCTCCTTGAGCTCGTCGGTGGTGAAGTTGTGCAGTGGCTCGTTGGCCACCAGTGCGGTCACCTGCTTGAGCGCATCAGCGAAGGCTCCACGGGTGTACCCGAGCTTGATGAGGCCGAGGACGAAGGTGTCCTTACCGCTGCGGGCTCGCCCCGCAACTCCGATCAGTTTTCTCATGGCTTGCTTTGTTCTTGTAGTTGTCGAGCCGGTTGAAAAGACGCCGCCAGGCGTAGGAGCGCGCAATGCTCACGACGGTGAACAGCGCGGTGATGGACAGGTTTTCAGCGAAGTTGGTTTGGATCTCCCAGACGGGTTTGACGATGAACTCCCACACCATGAGGGAGATGAAGAAGCCGCTGCCGATGTTCAGCAGCTGCTCGATGAGGGAACGGGTTCGGCTTTGCATCACAGTCCTGTGAGTTCGTTCAGGCTGTCCCGGATGCGCTCGACCACGCGCGGGGAGAAAGGGCGCTCCGACTGAACCGGGCGACCGATCAGACGGCGTGCCTCACTCAGCGACATTGCCTTCGGCGCAAGCACGCGCACCAGCTCCTCGGCCACCCCTGCCTCGTTCAGGTCCAGGTAGTGCAGGGCTTCAGCCACTGCGGCCTGGATCTGCGAGGACTCGCGCCGAGCCTTCGTGCCGCGCGGGCGGCCCGGGTGGCGCAGCAGCTGGTCGGCCTCGGGACCAAGCAGCAGCGAGGGGTCGCGCAGCTTGTTGCTCACGCGCATGCCCTGCAGAAGGGTGGAGAGGTAGCGCTGCGCCTGCTGACTTGCCTCGACCTGCACAAGCGCCCTGGCCAGCGGGTGGTCCGTGGCGAAGGCGTCGATCTGCAGGCCCTTCATGGCCCAGTCGGTGCAGTCCGTGTTGAACTGCTGGAAGCGCTCGTGCACGTTGGACCAGGCGCTGCCACGCACAGCGTGAAAGCGCCCGATCTCGTTCACGGTGCACACCGAGCCGGGCTCCACCTCCAACGGGGTCTCCCCCACGATGGCGATGGTGGCGATCAGCAGCGACAGCGGCTCGAACCACTGCTGGGGCGAGCGCGTGCGCAGGAACAGGCGTCCCATGGGCTGAATACGCAGGCACTGAAGCATGACTCTGTCGGGGTCCCAGTTGCGGTGCATCTTGCGCGAGGTGTCCACGAAGGACTCGTAGCCGTGCACCAGGTCCTGCAGGTCCAGCTTGGAGGGGAGCAGCATCGCAAGGATGCCGTCCTCCTCCACGCTGTCGAGCAGGCCGAAGCCCGGCAGGGTCACCGCCGGGCCCGGCACGCAGGCCTCGGCCGCGCTCTCCAGGATGCTCTCGGATTCCATGTGCTCGCGCAGTGCCCGGTACAGCCTTCTGGGTTCAGCTGGCGCTGCCCACAGACGCATTGAGCACCTCACGCTCTTTGCCGGTGTCGCGGTTCACCGCGTGCTCGGCATTGAACTTGATCCCCTTGTAGCGCTCGATGAGCTTGGCCACGTTGGCTTCGATGACCTCGTCCTCATCCTCCAGGGCCGCGTCAAAGGCCGTGGAGCGCTGGACGACGGCAAGCACAAAGCCCGTCAGCAGGAGGATCTGCAGGGGCGGCAGGGTGGGCGCCTTGCCGTAGCCGATCCAACGCTTGGCGATGTCCTGCAGCTCGCACAGGGCAAGCTCCAGGGCCTGCGCCTTGGGCAGCGTGACCAGGCCGGGGAAGCGCTCGGTGAGCGCCGCGTGGGCCGCGTCCATCTCGGTGCGGCTCGGGGCCTCGGACAGCTCGGGGTAGGCGTCCTTGAGCACGACGGTGATGGCGATCATGTAGAAGAACAGGTCGCCGAACTCCTCCACGGCGTTGACCGCGTCACGGGCCTGGGCCAGCTCGTACACCTCGGTGGTGACGCCCAGCACCGCGTGGGTGAAGTCCACGCTGTGCTGGCCGGTGCGGTTGAACAGGCTGCGCACGAAGCCCTCGTAGCCGATCTCGTCCAGGACTTCGATGGCTTGCTCTTGTTTGGTCTTCTCGACAGGGGTTTGTTGTTCTTGCATTTGTTACCTCGATGCGAGTTCGGTCTTGATGGTGTGGGCCAGGTCTTCGTCCAGGTCCATTTCCCGCTGCATCCACTTCATGTAGCTGGAGGGGACGTCGCGGAAGGGTTGATCCTTGTGCTTGCCGAAGGGCATCTTGTGCATGAGCATGGGCTCAGCGGACGCCATTGCAAGCTGTCGCAGATCCATGCCGGTGCGCTCGCACAGGTGCCTCACCAGGTGGTAGGCCGTCATGACGTCGGCCATCACTCGGTGGGCGCCCTCGGAGCGCGGCAGGTTCAGCGCAAAGATCGCGGTGGACAACTGGTGGTTGTCCATGTCGGGGTACAGCTTGCGCAGCCAGCGCAGGGTGCAGAGCTCCTGCTGGATGGCCGTGAAGTACGGGCTCAGGAAGCGCGTGTCAAAGCTGATCCGGTGACCGATGATGACCACGGGGTCCGTGATCTTTCGGCCGTAGCAGCTCGGGTCCTGCTCGCTGAAGAACTCCTCGATGGTGGGGTAGCTCTCGCAGTCGGCATTGGTCAAGCCGTGGACCGCCGAGGCGCCTGGTGGGATCAGGCACTCGGGGTCGATGATGGATTCGACCTGCTCAAGGATGTTGAAGTCCTTGTCGATCTCGATCCAGCCCACCTCGCACACACGGGCGGCCTCATCGGTCCCGGTGGTCTCGGTGTCAGCGACGATGAATTTGACGTTGTCGGGGAGTGCGCTCATTCGCCGCCCCCGCCGTACTCGGCCACGATCTCGTCGATCACGTCGTAGACGTCCCGCCCCTGCTCGTAGTCCTCACGCACAGAGTCGGCGTCCCGGAACTCCACACCCGCGCGGTCAAGAACGTGAATGCACAGGGTGTCGAACCAGGTGTCGAAGTCGAAGTCTGATTTGGTCATTGGGTCTCCTTGTGGAGAAGGACCCCTTTCGGGGCCCTCCAAGATCAAAGTTCGATCAGAACTTCGCCGGCAGCGTGGAGCTGATGCGCAGCTTGGTCCAGCTGTTCTTACCCTTCTCCGCCTCCTCGCGGATGAAGTAGAACTGGAACGGGTTCTCGGGGACCGAGTAGCCCGGCAGGCCCATGGCCACGCACTTGGCCTTGGCGTTCAAGTCGTTCTGGTACTTCTTGAAGGCCGGGATGCTCGACGAGCTCAGCGTGACCTGCACGATCTCGTGGAAGTCGTGCTCGTCCTCGCTGTCCAGCACCGCCACCTGCACGTCCACGAACTCGCGCTTGCCGGCCTTCTCGAACTCCTCCTCGTCACGCAGGTAGCGCACGTAGTCGTCGACCGAGGTGCCCTCGAACTTCTTGAGCTCCTCGCCCACCACGAAGTCGATGGTCACACCGTCCTTCGAGTAGGCCACGAAGTCGGAGCTGGACTTGCCGTCTTCGCCGGGGGAGATTTCGGTGTGGTTGTCCCACGCCAGCATCTGCACCAGCGCCCAGCGGCCCAGGCGCAGCTTCTCGCCGTTCATTTCCTTGATCACGCCGTCCTTGGCCTTGAACACGCGGTGCGTGCCCCAGCTGAAGTCGGCGGCGCCCTTCATGGCCTCCACGTCCTTCTGGAAGCGCTTGGCGCGAGCCGCGGCTTCATCAGCGTTCTGCAGGGCGCCCGCAGCGGCCTTGGCCACAGCGGTGGTTGCCTCGACCGAAGCGGCAGCGGCGTCGGGCTTGGCCTGAGCAGCGGGCTCGGCGGCCGGCGCGCTCGTGGTGGTGGTGGTGGCCTCCCCGCCCTCGAACTTGTCTTCGGCGGGCAGGTTGGCGGAGGAGTTTTGCTTCTTGAGTGCCATGGTTTTCTTTCCTTCAGGATTGCGGTTCAGGTTCAGGTAATGTGAGGAGCTCAGTCCGCTTTGGACTTGAACCCCTCGATGCCTTCCGCGCTCAGCTTGTCAAGGCTGAAGCGGAAGACCCTGGCTTGCCCGCTGGTTTTCAGCGGACTGCTCAGGCACAGTCGGTCCGTGGTGGCCGGGAACTTGCCCATTGCCACCACGAACGCGTCCACGTTGGCGTAGTAGGGGACGAACCCCTTGCGCTTACACCACGCGAAATACTTCACAAAGGTCTCTCTCATCAGGATCTCGACGTGGCCCTCCAGGACCACGTACTCGTAGCCTTCGCGAATTGCGAATTCGCTCTCGGGGTCCTCGGTGCGAGTGATGAGAGAAATGTCGTTGAGCATCTTGGCCGCCTCCGACATGACGGGGGCGTTGATCTCGATGCGGTTCTCAAACAGGGCGTCCTTGAGCACCTGCATCTGCTCGCGGAACTCGCTGCCGAACACGGTGGCAAGTGCCGAGTCCAGGTAGTTCAGGCCCTCCATGGCCACGGCCAGGTTGTAGATCTGGCGAGGGTGCACACCGGTGTCGAAGCTGGCGGCCAGCATCTCCATGATCGGGTTCAGCGCATCCTTGCGGGTCTCCAACGTCTCCTGGTAGGCGTAGCGCAACAGCAGTCGGCCAAGGGCGCTCATGTTGTCCGCGCCGGCCAGTGCCGCCTTGTAGTGGGGCTCGTGCCGCTTGGAGGACTCGGTGTTCATGTTCACCATGAGCGAGCGCTGCACCACGGCGGTCTGCATCTCCTGGGACTCACCCAGGAAGACGATGGGCGCCGAGTAGGTGTAGTCCGTGACCTCGCGGAACGAGGCCGTGGCGCCACCCTTGGACATGCCGCCCGACGAGCCCGTGCCCTGGTTGTAGGCCGTGCGAAAGGCCTGCAGCAGCATGTCGGTGCGCTGCATGCCCATCTCGGTCGGCTTGTACTCGTCCAGGATCAGCGGGATGGACGCCGAGCCCGTGAAGGCCGCCTTGAGCGAGAAGTTGGTGGTGACCTGCGGGGAGCACGACTTGATGACCACCGGGCTTTTCAAGTAGAACAGCCTGGCGAACAGGGTCGAGGTCATGGTCTTGCCACAGCCTGCTGGCCCGTTGGGGTGCAGCAGGGGGAACTGGCCAAAGGCCTGCTGGTAGAACTGCTTGTGGAAGCAGGACACGTACCAGCCAAGCATCTGGGCCACCACCACCGGGGCGTTGACGCGCAGCAGGTTGTGCACCCAGGCCTTGGTGTCCTCGGTGTTGGTGATCTGCTTGGCGTTGTGCACGTCGGCCCAGTAGACGGCCGAGCTGGCCACCTTGGGCTGGAACACGTACTGGGCCTCGGTGTTCTCCGTCACCACCTCGTCGGGGAAGACCCACACCACGTCGTGCACGGAGCGGTCTTTGATGAGCGGGTTCTGGACAAGGTCCAGGCCCTCCTTGTTCAGGGCGTACACAACACGTCCTCCTTTCTTGGCGCTTCGCGAGAGCATGAGTTGCACCACGCCGGCCTGGGTGTCAGAGCCGGAGAAGATGCCGCCGTAATCGGCACAGAAGGCGCTCAGGTTCGAGCGCGAGGTGAAGACCCGGCCAGGGATCGTGTGCCGACCCATGAACTGGCCGTCACACAGCACGTCGGCCTCAATGCCGATCACCCGATAGTCGTCCGCATCCACCAGCTGGGTCGGCTTGCGAAAGCCGATGTTGCTGATGGTGCGGGCTCCCTCCGCGGTGCGCTTGTGCACACCGGTGCCGGTGATCATGAGGCCCTCGAACAGCGAGGCCTGGGCGGCAGAGAGCTCGGCTGCGACCTCGGCGGGCAGCGCCTCCTCGTCCTCCTCCTCAGGGACATGCCCGACGCCCACCACGGAGGCGGAGTTCAGGCCGTCCAGGTCACTGGAGGGGGTGTCGGGGTGAAGCAGGGCGCGCAGGCCGCCACGTGAGTAGCTGTAGCACGGGTTGTCGTGGGTGTACTCCCACATCCGGCGTAGTTCCTCCCGACGCTTGCGCGGCGAGCCGTAGCGCGAGGAGTCACCCGCATGAGTCTTGATCAGGCCCTCGGACGCCTCCACCAACTGGTCAGCGGTCTTGCCCAGCGCGTTGGCCGTGATGGCAAGCTGCATGGCCACCTTGTGGAAGCCCACGCCATCGAGCAGGCCCTCGCCGCGCATGATGCGCTCCATCGTGGGCGGGAACTGGCCCTTGAACTTGGCCAGCAGGGCCTCGTCCGCGGTGCCCGCCTTGGCCCGGCGCTTGTTGGCTTCCTCGACCTTGGTCTGGGCCTTCAAGAACAGGGCGGCAAGCGATGGGTTCAGTTCCGGCAGGTCTCGCAGCGGCTCGCCCAGGGGTTCGGCGCACAGCTCGTCGTACAGCTCCTCGGTCATCTCCCAGGCCTGGCTGACCAGGATGGGCACCTTGAACTTGCCGTTGCTGCGCTCGACCCCAGGGGTGCGCCACATGCGCCCACGGCGACCGGTGTAGACACGCATGTCCAGCGTGTCCACGACCAGCTCCATGGCCATCTCGCGGTAGATGTAGGGAAGGGCGGTGACTCCGCCCTTCACAGCCTTGGGCATGAACACCGGCATCGGGATTTCCAGGTGGAAACCACGGCCGCCGGTGACGTACAGGCGCAGGCTGTTGAGGTTGACCCCCATGTCCTCCAGCTTCTTGAGGAAGCGCTGGAACTCGGGGATCGTGTCGCTGAGGTTTTCCGCGTCCCAATCGAAATACAGCGGGCCGCTGTATTTCATCTTGGCGTAGTCGTCGCGGCCCCAGGTATCGTCGGGTGAGGAGTACGCGTCCAAGACCGTCACGAATGCCGGCTTGCGCTCCTCAACAATCTTCTTCCGGTGCTCAGACAGCGCTTCGATCCACGCGTCTTCGCCTCCGGTAAGCTGGTACCAGAAGAAACTCATGTGCCCACTATTGTTTTTGTTATAGGGCTCAGGAGCTGGCTCAATACCGGACGTCAACCTCCGGGAACCGCTCTCTGAATCTGTTCAGAGTCACACAGTACGTGTGCCCCTCAAGCTGCAGGTGATCCCTGCTTTTCGTCTTGATGAGCACCGCGTAATGAGGGACGAATTGTACGCCCTTGTCGGCGGTACGTTTGCCCTTCCACTTGAAAATAAAGTTCTGCGGGACGTGGAAGTAGACGTCGCGGTCGAACCACTTTACAGGCTCGACCCCGACCTCCATGTGCCTTCCCCGTGACGACATTTCAGCGCGCGGGCCCTGCAGCCTGGTGAGCGTGAGGTCCCCGCACCGCACCACTTCAACCTCGACGGGCTCCCCCTGTTTTAGGGTATAGACCACCAAGATTCGGTTGGGGAACACCGACTCCAGGGTCAGTGCACCGTAGGCCTGGTATTCGCCTCGGGCATGAGGGGGCATGGCCTCCACGATTGCCTCAAGACTCTCTTTGTCATCCAGGAATGACCGCGCCGAGTTAGTCGCCAAAAATCGCCTCCTTTAGGTCCTGATAGCTCCCCTGCACACTGTTGACCAGCTCATCCTTTTCGAGCAGGTCAGTGAACATCCGAACTTGAACAGTTCCCCTCGCCATGGCAACCCGGCAGTTCACTGCCTCGGTCTGTCCATCGCGATCAAGGCGTGCCACCACTTGAGTGAATGGCGTTGGCGTTGTCGGGGCCTCTACGAAAAGCATATCCGAACAGACATGCTGCAAACCGTCCAGGCCGTAACCTGCCGAGTCGGGCTGCAAAACGATAACCCGGCAGGAGGGCTCAGTGATGAACCGCTGCACTGCGAGGGCCTTGTTCTTCGGAGAAATATCCCCGTACACCGCAACAGCACGGTGGCGCTGAGCCAGCGCCTGGTGCAGGTACGAGTTCGAGCGTCGAAAGTTCGCCACCACCACCAGCTTGCGGTCCCCGAGTTCCTCAAGGGTCTCCTCAATGAGCTCTAGGGCTGCAGGCTTCACGTCCGGGTCCTCAATGAAGTGGCCCCAGTTGATGACGAGCTGCTGCAAGGTGGCTCGAAGTTTTGACGACGAGATCGCGTCCACCTCGCCTGTCCCATTGTCGAGCGACACCAGGCGGTCCTGGGCCACTCGACGGTAAAAGGCGAGGTGATCTGGGTGCAGGTTGTAGCGCAGTGGAGTGTAGATGACCGGCGGCAGGTCCTTCCTCACATCGCGCCGAAGAATGCGCGACGTGTTGATCTTCATGTTCTGGGTCAGCAGGTCCAGGTTCATCCACTCCGTGACCCGGTCGTACTCATCCACCTCCTTCACGTGCATGCGCTCGAAGTGGCGGTGGTTGCGGTACACCCCCGGGGCGAGCAGCTTGAGGTAGCCGTAGGCGTCGCCCGGCTTGTTCAGCGGCGTGCCCGTCAGCAGCTGCAGCGGCCGGTCCTCGGAGAAGGTGGCCACCGCCCGGTGGTTGTCGGTCTCGTAGTTCTTGATGGCCGTGGCCTCGTCACAGTTCAGGCCGACCTGCACGTGGTTGGTCTTGTTCCACAGGTGCTCGAAGTCGTTCTTGAAAAGACCGTAGCTCGTGAGGATGAACTGTTCCTTAAGGGGCATGGCCCGACGCACCTTCTGCACATCGCTGTACTCGGCAACCGACAGGGGTTGCCCGGTGCGCTTGTCGCGGATGCTGCGCAGCCAGTGCGCCCACTGGGGGATCAGGATGGGTGGCATCAGCAGCACCCACTTCTGCACGTCCAGCGTGAGCGTCTCGTACAGCATCTGGTGGGTGGACCCGGCCGTCTTGCCGGCGCCGGGCTCCCAGTAGTAGCCGGCCAGGATGCACTGGCACAGCTGGTTCACTTCGTCGACCTGGTAGGGTCGAAGCTCGAATGGGAAATCGAACTTCTCCCTGACCGCTTCGTATGGCGTCATTGTTGTCTTCGGGAGAGGGTTGATCAGAACTTGCCGAGCACCGCTCTGGCAAGGGTCAGGTCGAGCGCCGGTTCAGGCGGCGTGGCCGGGTCCTTCCACAGCCTGCAGCTGCGCACCAGGCGCTCGATCCAGGTGTGGCCGTAGGCGTGCAGCAGCGGGACGTGGGGCAGGCCTTCCCAGGACCGGAAGCGCTCGTAGAAGGCCGGCGGTGGCAGGCGCAGCCAGGACCGCAGGAGCTGGTCGTCGGGGACCACCCCGCGGGGGTGGACCTCGAAGGTCTCCAGGTGCATCTGCGAGGTCCTGTGCAGCAGCACGGTGAAGTTCGGGTCCGGGTGGCGGCCCTGGGAGAAGTCCCAGGACAGCCAGGCCAGGTTCCAGACCGCCGGGTCTGCGATGAGTCGACTGGACGCAAGCCAGTCGACTCTCTCCGGGCCGAAGCCCGCGTAGTTGATGTGGTGGGTGTCTGTCATGCAGCAACGGCTCGGCCGTACCGGGCCGCCTCAAGTTGAGCCTTGACTCGGTCAAGGCTGTCGGCCTCGGTCTTGTCTCGCCGCAGCTCGACGACGCGAGGGTGGGAGAGGGCGAACAGCGGGCTGCTTTCGCTCGGGAGAACAATGTCGTTGGCGCGCACGGTCATCACCTGACCGATGACACTGGCGCGGTTCTCGTGCAGGAACTGCTCCAGGTCCCGCTTGAAGCCGGAGACGCCCACCTCAAGCTGGCCGCAGCTGGTCTCGCACAGCACCGCGCCGAAGGTCGCTTCGGTGCGCTTGCCCGCCGTGCCCTCGCGGAAGCCCTTGATGCGCAGGTCAACCTCGAACTCCAGCTTGAACTTCACCTGCAGCTTGCTGTCGCCGTCGAACCAGGGCATCGCGGGATGCTTGACCACCGTGCCCTCCAGGCCGCGGGCCAGGACCTTTCGGAAGTGGTCGGCCGCCTGGGCGTAGCTCGTGACCACCTCCCCCTCAATCAGGTGGACAACCTGGGCGGCGCTCTCCGAGTACCGGCCCAGGAGCATCTCCAGCGTCTCGAAGCGGTCTCGGTAGGGGATCTCGCAGCGGCCTCCCGGCACCGCACAGGCCAGCGGGATCATGTCCCAGGCGTCGTAGTGCACCACGCAACCTGCGGGCAGTTCACCGCCAGCCTGCAGGCTGTTGAGGATGCCGTTGCCCTCGGCGCGCGGCAGGCACTGCCCGTCGCGCCACACCGTCAACTCACCGTGCACCTCACAGTGCGGGCCGAAGACTTCTCGGGCCTGCTCCACCAGCTCGACCATGGCGTTGTCGGGGAACGCGTTGCCCTGGCGGCTGGTGATCAGCACGCAGCCATCGGAATGCACCGCGATCCGGGCGAACATGCCATCGGCCTTGATCTGGCTCATCACGCCGTCTTCCCAAGGCCACTCGGCGAGCCTGGCGTCCTTGGGCAAGGAGCAGCGCATGTAGGCGAACTCGGGCACCAGGCCCGGGAACGCCGCGTTCACCGTGCTGGCACCGATGCCTGCGCGCAGGTCCTTCAGGATGATGCGCTGCAGCAGCACCGCGCACTTCGGGGTCAGCTCGCTGAACGCGCGCTGCACGGCGGCCAGGGCCTCGTTGCCGGTGATCTCACGCTTGGTCAACCGGTACAGAAGCTCGAAGTCCTGCTCCTCCAGGGTGCGACCCCCTGGGTTGCCAACGGGTACGTCGAGCTTGGCGATGTAGAAGGACACCGTGGGGTCAAGTGCCACCCTGAGCGCGGTCAAAGCCTCCTCGGGCACCTGCTTGATGAGGGCCAGCTTCTCGGTCTTGGCTTTGGTGGCAGCGACCTGCTCCAGCAGGTCAAAAAGGGTCTCGAAGGGATTCATGTTGTCCTCTTGGTCTGGTTGAAAATTCATCGCGCATCGCGTTCGATGCGCCCGCCCTGCGTGAGCTGGTAGCGGTCCCGGTTCAGGTGAGGGGGAGGGCTGTAACCCTTGACGTGGGCGGCCAGCCCCAGGGCGTGCAGGGTCTGCATGTCGAAGTGCTGGGCCGCGTCTTGCGGCAGCCCGTGCACCGCGAGCAGGTAACCCTGCACCCAGTCCTTTCCTCGCTCCGTGACCGCAATGGCGGCCGAGTCGATCTCCACGTAGCCACCGCTCTTGTCTCGGGGGTCAGAGACCCTCCAGGCGGTTCCAACTCGTTGCACTCGCAGGATCTGTGTCTGTCGCATTCGGTGTTGCCTTTCTCGTCTTGTCGTTGTGGTTGTGGTGGGTCAGAAGTCGGTGTAGAAGCGCAGCTCGTCAGCGGTCTCTTGGTCGCCGTCGACGAGGTAGCAGTGCTTGGGGTCAAGCACGAACAGGGCGTGCTGATGCAGCAGGCTGATGCCCTTGACGGCCTCGACGAGCAGGTCCTGCCGCAGCGCGGCGCGGCGCTCGGCCAGGGAGGCAAGCGTCTGCTCCTTGGGCAGGGACACCGGCAGGGTTGAGTGCCCCGGCTCACCCTTCACGGCGCCCTCGATGTTGGACAGTGCCTCCAGGGCGATCTGCACGCCGACGATACCGGCGGTGTCGTAGCCGCCGGCCAGCATCTCGTCCTTGAGGGTCTCGATCTCGTAGGCCGGCAGCTTGAACGGGTCGTCGACGCCGCAGGTGTTGCGATCGCTCGGCTCGAAGTCCTGGTAGCCCTCGATGTGCCAGACCTCGTCGCAGGCCGTGAGGACAGTCGGGCGCATCCAGTCACGGAAGTAGTCCCGGCCCTGCGAGGTCAGGGTGAAGCACTTGGGCGCGGTGTAACCTCCCCGCACATCGCAGCCACCGTGCACATGCACGATCAGGTGCGTGGGGTAGAAGGCGTCGCCGTCCTCCAGGTTGAGGGCGTGGTACTGCAGGACCTGCGAGAGCCAGCAGTAGTCGGGGTCGTTGTAGGTGTTGACGAGCTCCGCCCCGTTCTTGGGGTCGACGCGGCCAAGCTCGATCAGCCGCTCCACGAACTCGTCGCTTAGCTGCAACCAGGAGCCGGCCTCGTCCTCGTGCTCCTCCAGGAACTCGTCGAGCTCGGCCTGCAGCTCGGGGTCGAACTCCAGCGCGTTGGTCATCCAGTGGTACAGGCTGACCGTGGCGTCGGCGCTGATGCGATGCACGCCCTTCGAGTCCTTGTAGGCGGACCAGTGGGTGGTCACCTCGGGTTCGGACTTGAAGTCGTGGGACTGGGCGCGCTCCCAGTTGCGGCCGTAGGCGTCTCCGCTGTCGCAGATGCCGCGGCCGGTGTTCTCGCGCAGCATGCTGATGACGACGTCCTCGGTGGACAGGCGCGTGATGGTCTGGGTCATGTTGGACTCCTAAAAGGTTGCGCAAATGCGCGGGGAGGGTCCTTACGTGTGGTAGGGACCCGGTGTCAAGTGTCGAGGGGTCAGCCCCGGGCGAGGTAGTCCACGCCGTCGAAGTCGATCGTGGTGTAGTCCGCCCGCAACTCGTTGGCCGCCTGCTCCCAGTCGATGCAGTTGGCGGGCCAGCGGGCGTCCGGGTCGATGGCCCCGATCTCCTCGGCCAGCTCCTGGGCGTAGGTCTGGAAGTGGCTGGGATGGATCAGGGTCACCCCGTAGCGCCAATCGCTCAGGCTCTCGCCCTCCTCGGCCAGGGCCCGCAGCATCAGCAGCTCCTCGCACTCCAGGGAGTAGAGGTGGTCCGTCTGCGCGGTGTTGTCGAGCCAGGTGTCGAAGGCGTCGATCTCGTCTTCGGGGATGCCGGCCTCGATCTGCTCCTCGCGGAACTCCTCGTAGGGGCCGTCCTCAAGCTCGCTCTCCAGCTCCGAGATGCGGTCGATGACCTCGCGGCTGTCGATGATGTCGTCAGTGTTCGAGATTTCCATGTGGACTCCAAAAGTTGGGCCAATCGGCCCGGGTTGAAATTCAGTCGGTGAGGCCGCCCTCGCTGTCCAGCGGGTGCACCAGCGTCAGGTCGCCGGTGCTGTGCGGCTCGCCCTCGATCAGGGCCTTCTGCAGACGGGAGACGACCGGGTCCACGAACTCCGAGCCCAGGTTCTCCATGGCGTTCTCGTGCCCGATGAAGCCCCAGCACGAGTCCCAGTCGTCGTGGCCCACCCACACCGGCTCGTCGTCTTCGTCGCCCTTGAGGGAGAAGATCTGCAACACGCAGCCGTAGACGTCCCCGCTGCACCACTTGGCGTACTCGTCGCAGACGGCCTCGGCGTAGCGGCGCGCGGTCTGGCGCAGGGTCTCATCGGTCACTGGGTGGCGCTCGCGCAGCAGCTTCCAGCACTCGCTGTACGTGCCGCACAGCACCACCCTGCCGTCCTCCACCAGCTCGAAGACCGAGTCGGGGAAGGGAGCGATCTGCTTGACCTCGACGTTGTCGGGGTGGGCCGAGCCCTCGATGTTTTCTTGGGCGCCCTTGTCGGCCACCCACACCGCGTTGGGCAGGTCATCGGGATCGCCATCCCAGTCGACCGGCGAGATGTTGGTCTCGTAGCTGTAGTCGCTGTAGTGCATGGGCACCACGAAGGGCCCGGCGACCTCGCGCCAGTGCTCCTGGTAGAGCACCCTCACCTCAAGCTCCACCAGGTCGGAGTGGCAGCCCCGGTCGTCACGCAGGTCGGCGCGCAGCGCCCCGGCGTATTCGGTACGCAGGCTAGTGACGAGCGCCTCGTCAACGTAGGGCTGCTCAAGTCGCCGCTCCTGCTCCGGCGTCAGCTTCACCGACGAGTCGAAGCGGGGGGCCCACAGCAGCAGTTCGGCCCACTGGTCGGCGTCGAGCTTGCCCTCCACGACCTCGGCCGCGTGGTCCCAGATCGAGGCGCGGACGCCGTTGATGGTGACGATGTTGTCGTGGTCGATCTCGCCGTAGCTGTTCAGGCCCAGGGCGCTGCGCAGCTCACGATCGTTGTCAGTGATCACGCCGCGCCCCCGGGTCTCCGCCGTGTAGAGGTGGCCCTGGCAGTCGTAGTCGGTCATGGGGTTGCTCGGGCTCTCGTCGTGCACGAGGTAGCCCACGACCAGCTTGTTGCCCACGCGGTGGACGATGATGTCGTCTTCGCTGTAGGGCTCGAACTCCAGCTCGACTTCACCGTGGTCGGTTGTGAGGGTCGGCGTGCTGCGGATGGACAGTCGCATGTTGAACTCCTAAAGGTGCCCCAATCGGGGCGGGTTACTGACGGATCTGCTCGATGGCGTCGCTGATCGCGGCCAACAGCTCCGAGTTGGTCATGGCGTCGATCTGGCGATCAGCGTAGGCCTCGTGGTCAGGGGCAAGGTTGTGCTTGAGGCAGTCGTAGGCGTGCGGGTGCCTGACGAGGTCCTGGACGGTTTCCTGCGGCAGCCCGAATCGGCAGGGCGTGGTCACCACTCGCCCCCAGACGAGGCAGGCCGGTAGGCGCAGACCAGGTTCCAGAACTCCTCGGTGAGCCTCTGCGTGTTCGCCTGGTCGGCGCAGCTGAACGCCTCGGCCAGGGCCTTGGCGAAGGAGCCGCCGTACTCCGTCATGTTTAGGATCACCTGGTTCATCTCGCTAAAGCTGATGCTGGTCACCAGGCGGTCGTGCAGGTCCAGCCGAGGCGTGCCGATGAGCACGGCTCGCTCGACGTTCAGGGCCACAAGCTGGCCCTCGGAGTCACTCACGTTCTCGAACGAGATCGGGGGTTGCGCGTCGTCGAACTCGACGAAGAAGCTGATGCGTGCGGTCTTGCGCATGTCAATACTCCGTGGGCAGGATGCAGTAAAAGAGCTCGCCGCCGTGCTCGACATAGAACACCCACTCGCCCTCGGGCATGTCGGTGTAGTCGACCTGGCGTTGGTAGGGGGCGGGGTCGTCGTCGACGAACTCTCCCAGGATGGTGGCCTTGCCGTTCTGCACCTTCACCTTCACAACGCACAGGGACTCGTCTGGGCGCCGCTTGAACTCCAGGGGCAGCTCGGTGCCCAGAATGTCGAGCAGCCAGTAGCAGCCCGCATCGGCGCAGTCGCGCACGCCCTCGCTGTAGACAAAGGTGCGGTACAGGAGGTTGCGAATGAACGTGTTGGTGCCGTTGCGCGACTCGTTGTACGCGGCCTTGAATGCGGTCTCATCCATGGTAGAGCTCCTGCTCGATCTTGAGTTGGTGATCGGCCTCGAACCAGTCGGCCGGCGGCATGTAGGTCTCGATGCCGTTGGCCTTGTCGGGGCAGTCAAGGTTGCCCGCGCCCGGCACACAGGGCGAGCACGGCTGGAACTTGCCGGAGTAGGGCGCCTTGAAGATCCAGAAGTTGAGCGCGCCCCCCAGCCACGAGGTCTGGTAGTGCACACCGTCGCACTCGCCAGCGATGATCGGCTCCTCGATGGAGAGGCCATCGGAGCGCCGCTCGACCTCACCCTCGATGAATTCGTCGATACCGCTGTAGCCCCACCGACTGAGCATGGCGTCGAGCTTGGCCTCCTCCAGGGCGATGCGCTCGAACTCGGGCATGTTGTGGTCGATCTCGGAGAGCTCGATGGAGATCTCCTCGCGCATCAGGTCCGCCTCGTTCTCCACCTCGCGCCGCAGCTCAGCCAGGGCCTCTTGGTACGACAGGTCCTCGCCCTGGTGGTACATCAGCTCATGCACCAGATCGGGGTCGAGGCTGTTGGCCGAGACATAGCCGTAGGCGATGCCGGTGTCGGGATCAATGTTGGGTTTCACGTTGGACTCCTAAGGTTGAGATTCAGGTGCTCATCTCGGGCTCTTGCGGGCCCGAGGTGCTCACCCAGGTGCCGGGCTGCAGGGCCCTCGCTTCCTGCTCCTTCTGCAGCGCCTCGACGCGCCGATTGCAGTAGGCAAGGTGCGCCTTGGCCGTGACCACCCGGGACTTGGCTTCGACGACCTTCTGCTGGGCAAGGTCGACCGCCGCCATGGCGTTGAGCCGGGCCCGCTGGGCCTCGTAGAGTTCGTCGTCGACCACGCTGGTCAACTTGGGGCGTCGAAGGTCAATGAACTTGAAGATGCCGAACATCAGGTCTCCTGGACAGGTTGGGCTGCGTTGATGCGGAACTCGATCGAGTAGCCCGCCGAAGCGTCGGTCACCTCGTACTTGCAGCGGGTCGTGGAAGTGGGGCCGTGCACGACGAAGACGACGGGGTTCTCGACCCCGTGCCTGAGCGCCCACTCGCTGTAGATGCGGGCCATGTTGCAGGCCTCGTAGAAGTCGTTCATGCCGCGGCTGACGCCGAGCACGCGCTTGTTGACCCCGGGGCGCTGGTAGGCGTCATAGACGCAGCACCAGGCGTCGAAGCGGGCCTTGTAGATCTCAGCCGACATCGACGAACCTCCGGGTGGAGTGGTGGTGAACGTGGCACGCGAGAGCCCTGCAGGCCCTCAGCACCTCGCACTTGAATTCGTAGCCGTCAGACGTCTCCAGCCACTCGTCCACTGCCTCCTCCTCATGCTCCCCAAAGAGGGCGAAGCAGGCGGCGTTGACCACGTTCTTGGTGAGGGACGACCGGTGGGTGAACTCGAACTCGATCGAGGACGTCGACGCCGCCACCGCGATGGCAAGGTCGGCCCCGGCCCCGCTGAGCTCACTGCGCAGGCTCTCGAAGTAGTGGCCCACGGCGGCGACCACGGCCTGCATGCGGTCCTCGCCCTCGCCGCGGACATCTTCCAGGTGGAATTTCATTTGAGCTCTCCGATGTTGGTGAGGTACCGCTTCGTCTCGCTGAGGCGGTACAGCTTGCGGCCGTCTGAGCGCTGGCCCACGGCCTGAGGTGCGCCCTCCCGGCGGTGCCTGCCGCAGGCCAGGGCGCGCAGACGGCCCTCGCTGAGGCCCAGCCTGTCGGCGGCCTCGCCGAGCGTGTACAGGGGCTCGCTACGGCCCCCGGTGGGTGGTTGCCACTTCTTCAGTCGCATGCCTGCTCCTCCTGGTGTATGAGCTCGATCAGGTGGTCCTGCAAAGCCTTCCGGGCCTCGGCCATCGAGGGGTGGGAGCAGAACTTCCCCACGGTCTCAATGTCTCCAGTGACCAGGTTCTGGCAGCGCAAGCTGAAGGCGCCGCGCCCACTGGGCGGGACCTCGTAGGTGATGAAGAAGTTGCCCCACTGCGTTCGCACCCCTTGGCCCGGAAGCCGGGTGCCAAAGAAGCGCATCGTGTCCTCGTCGAACCAGTGACGGAACTCGCCGGGGCGGTACAGGCGGCGGATCTCCGCCATCGAGATGGGTGGAAAGCCGAGCATGCGCGGCCCCTCAGCTGTGGAAGGTGAAGACGCGCTGCTCGGGGCGCCAGACCGCGCCCATCACGAAGCGGCGCGAGTCGTTGCGGCGGTCCGTGTAGTAGGCCGTCAGGTCCTCGCGGTCACTGTAGATCAGCACGTTGGTGTAGTCACCGTGGTAGAGGTACGCGGTGAGGCGGCCCAGGGCCTCCAGGAACTTCTCCCGGCACCGGTTGGCCAACTCCTTGATTTCCTCCTCGCTGAGATTCAGCTCGACGTGGCGAGACGTGACCTCTGCCTGCTGCACCATGAGGGCCACGGTGTCAGCTTCACTCTGGTTGTGAAAGCCCATGTTGAACTCCTAAGTGGTGCCCCAATCGGGGCGGGAAAAATTGGATTGCGTCGGGTCAGGTGACCTGGCCCATCAGTGCCTGCCACTCTTGCATGGCGTCGGCGTTGTCGGGGCCACTGACCTGCTCGTGCAGCGCCTGGAGCAGCGCCGCCTCCGCTTTTCGAGCCCGCACCTTCAGCGCGTTCTCGGTGATCAGGGGCAGCTCGCCCCGGCGCTTGCGCGCCACCAGCACTCGGGCCGTGGCCCAGAGGCTGGCGAGGCGGTGGATCTCAAGTGCTTGGCCAGGCGTCACTTCAACTCCTTCAATGTTCGGCTTGAGAAGCCGCCCCCTACGGGCTCCCAGCGGTTCAGGCGTGGGTCCCACTGAGTCCAGTTGACCTTGGTCTGCCGCTCCTCGGTCACCTGGTTCAGGTGACCGTATGGAGCTGCCTTGTAGTAAATGGGGTCCCCGTAAAACCAGGCCACGTGGGTGGCCCCGGGAGGCCGGATGACGTCAGCTGGGTTGCTCATGGCGCTTCAGCTCCTTGATGAATGCCTTGGCCTCGGAGAAGCTGCTGAACCTGACCCGGGTTCCCCCGTCGTCGGGCTCGGCCAGTACGTAGTCAATGTCCTTGCGAGTTGGCTTGCGGGGCACGACCCGCCCACTCTTGATCGTGAACGTGGAGCCGGGGAGGTAGACCGCCGTCAGTGTGTGGCCCTGGAACCTCACAGCAGCTCCTCCGGCACTTCGACGGTCTCGCCCAGCTTGCTAGTCACGTAGCAGCGCATGGCGGCTATGAGGGGTGTGGGGCCACGCGTTCCTGCTGACTCGGCAACAAGGAATGCGGGGTCAAAGTGCTCGCCCTCATAGCTTTCGATGGTGCATTGGTCATCGGTAGTGGCAAACCAACTGGGTTTGCGGCATGCGGAACCTGCGTCATACAGCAGACCAATTCCTTCCTGCTCGATGATCGGCCCGCCTTGTGCCCAGTCTGTCGAGAAATTCATCCGGCCAAGGTGGTGGTGCGGGGTAAAGGACTCCGGGCCCAAAACCCATCCCCCTTCACATCTCGCCACCGCCCAATCGAGGGCCGGGCCGCTGAGTTCACCGGTCTTGATCGCTTTCATCGCTTACCCCCGTTCATATTGTTCAGGTGGCCGTCGCGCAGCAGCAAGCGGATCTCCACCAGCCGCTCGTTGATAGCGTGGCGAATGCGGGTCAAGCCGATGGCGTCGTTCTCCCGCTCCAGCTGGTCCACCTTGCGCTGCATGGAGTTGATCTGCGGCTTGGTGATTCCAAGCGCCAGGGCCTGGGCGTCGGTGGCGCTCATGTTGGCTCCTTCGGTTTGAACATGACCGCGAGGTCGTAGCTGCGCTTGAAGTCGGCGCGCAGCGCGGCGATCAGCTCATCCGACAGGCCGTCACGGATGAGCACAGGCTCGAACAGCTTTCGGCCACCCAACACCGTGGCCGTGATGACCACGCCCGAGGCCCCGAGGTGCTTGGTCGTGGCCTTGTCGAGGGCGCTACTGGCGAAGTGGTACACGTGGGCCTGGCCGGCAAGGGCCTCGGCCAGCTGTCGCTCCAGCTCCGCGATGCGCTGGGCTTGTTGCTGCTTGTTCTTCATGCCAGCACCCCCGGCACTTCGACGACGTTGCCCAGCTTGCTCGTCACGTAGCAGCGCATGGCGGCGATGAGCGGGGTAGGGCCGTAGCAGTGCCCGTACCACCCCCCGTCGAGGTGCTTATCGAACAGAGTCGCCACCCACGTTGCGCCTTCCCAGCAGGTGCTGATCAGCTCCCGGTCAATGATCTGGCCCCCAATGTCCCCGCTGGTGGACGGGTTGTAGAGGGGCGAGTAGTAGACCTGGGGCGTCGGGTTGAAGCGCACGACCCACTCGTCGCAGATGGTCTGGTTGCACAACACCACGCGGGGGATCAGCTTGCCCAGGTACGCCTCGGGCTCAAGGTGTCCTTCGCACTTCGCCACCAGCCAGTCCAGGGCTTTGAGCCCGGCCTCCGAGACGTTGATGGTCTTCATGCCCATGGCAGTGTTGCCCGGGCAGTCATCGGAGGTGCAGCCCTCCGGGTACTCGGCCAGGTCGCGGCCGCAGTGATTGCAGGTGTTCATGTTTGGACTCCGAGGTTTGCCTCAATCGAGGCGGGGTGCCCCATATCGGGGCGCGGCAAAGTTTAGCCGGATCTACCTAGCCACTTAGGCCAACGGAATGCGTCAGCAATGTGTCCAGCAAGGGCGTGTAGCGAATTTGTAACGCTCAGTGGAGGCTCCCATCCTCACCCTGGACGAAGGCCCGAACGGGCACATCGAAGATGTTGGGGTCGGGCTGGGCGTAGAGGACAACCTTCTCCGGCGCGTCTTCGTTACCAGTCATAACGAATGACTGGAACTCGGGCGCGTCCAGGCCGCGCAGGTGGGTCTCGCGCAGCCAGCGCACGTCCTCTGGGTCATCACAAAAAGTGGTTCGGGAATTTGTCACACTCAAGGTGTCCTCCTGGGATATTCCCCCATACCGGTTGGTAGGGTTTTCAGGTATCGGGCTCCCACTCGAAAGTGGGCAACCCGTCGTAGACGTCGGCGTCGCAGTCGAGGCGAAGGAACGCGAACCCGTGGTCACTGGCGAACTGGAGCAGGGCGGCCAGTTCGGGGTGATCCTCCGCGACCGCTGCGGGGTCATCCGTGCAGATGAACCAGCCGTAGTCGTGCCACGGGGTGTAGGAGAGGTAGTTCCACAGCTCCGCCTGTTTGCAATCGCCATCCTCCCCAAGGGCGATCGCAGTGCGGCGCGGGATGTGGGCGGTGCTCAGGTCCAGCACGGATTGCGTAAACGGCGTCAGGTCCGCGCCGGTGCGTTGGTCGTTGGTTTGTGCAGTCATGCCCAGATTCCTGTGGTTGGGGTGATCGGCGTGTCCGACCAGAACACCCCGTTGATGAACACGCCAGTGCCGTTGGCGTCCTCCAGCTCCCAGTCGGTGTCGGGGTACCGGCTCTGCTGGTCCTCCTTGAACCTGGCAACGGCCTCGTCGTGGGTGCAGTCCTGGAGCAGGAGCGGCGTGTCCTCGTCGTCGCCACAGACGCGGCCGATGACGAGCCAGAAGTTGTGCTTCTCACTCATTTCGTTTCTCCTTCCGGCACGGTGGCCTCGGCCAGAGTGCCCGACCAGCCGCAGCCGTAGAGGTTGGTGGAGCAGATCACTAAGGACTCGTCGTCCCAGTCAATGTCGCCGTAGGGCCCATCGGTGATTTCGTGATCGCCGTCCTCATCGAACTCGACATCAGCCATCTGGCGAATGACGATCTGGAAGTGCCTGTTGCCGCACTCAGGGCATTGGATTCGGGCGCTCATTTGACGGCCTCGTACAGCTTGTTCAGGACCTCGTGGGGGCGCTCGCCGTAGTAGGGCGAGCCCATGAACTCAGGCACCTTGTTGAACTCCCGGATCGTCTCCTTCAGCACGTTGATCTCCCTGCTACCCAGTAGGTTCTGCGCCTCGTGGTCCAGGTTGTCCGCGGCCTGCTTCAGCTCGTCCAGGTAGGCCATGAAAGCGCAGAACATGCCCATCTGCTCGGGCATCTTCGCCATCAGCTCAGCGAAGTGCTTGAGCGCGTCCTTGCGTTGGTTCGCGCGCTCGATGATCTCGTCGTAGTTGATTGCCATGTCAGAACTCCGCAACAGTGGTTGAGTAGTCGGTCCCCTCGTCCTCGTCGACGGGGTAGACGCGGGCGGTGTCGGGGTGCTTCCACGAGATCTCCACATGGCCGCCGGAGTGGAGGGGGAACTCCGCCCACTCCGGGGACCCCTCGAACTGCACGTAGAGGGTGTCGTAGCGAATGTAGAAGTCGCCCACGTCGTCCCAGGTCTTGCCCTCGGGAAATTCGACGGAGCCCGCGGCGTTCGCTGTCAGGGACATCTCGATCGTGTAGCGCGCCATGTCAAGCCTCCTTCGGTCTGGTGTCAACGAGGTCGGCGTGCCTGCCGCTGAGCAGGCACAGCACGACGTAGGGGTCGTCGGGGGTGCCCCGGGCGCACAGCACGCCGTACCAGAAGGCGTGGATGGCCTTGGCCGCAGTCACGGTGCCAACGCGCATCTGGTTCGCCTTCAGGAAGGCCCCGCACTGCTTGCGCAGCTCGTCCCGCTCGACCTTTTCGAGCGGCTGGATTTCGATGGTCATGTCAGCCCTCCAGCACAAGCTCGGGCGTGGCCAGGCCCAGGTCCTCGGCGCGCTGGATGGCCTCATTGGCCGGCGACAGATCGGCCTGCATCTCGGCCAGCAGCGTGGCCTTCATGCCGGCGTTCTTGGCCGCTTGCACAAGGGCCTTCGGGTCCAGCTTGTAGCGGGTGCGCAGGGTGTGGGCGAACCGGTTGAGCGGGCACACCTCGATCCGCACGGGGTCATCGCGGTAGGGCTCGTAGCAGCTCACCGTGGCGCGCAGCACTTGCAGTCGAGGGCTGCGGGTCAGCTCCAGCGTGGCGCGGCGGTAGCCCGGCGGGGCAGGGATGACGGTGGAGAACAGGGGCTGGTCGCCCAGGCTCTGCTCCATGAGGGCGAGGCTGCTCTCGTTGTCGATGCTCATTCGCATGTCGAACTCCTAAGGGTGCCCCAATCGGGGCGGGAAGGCGGGCCGGGGTTGCCGGCCCTGGGGTCACATCACTGGCAGGCTTCGCAGATGCCGTCCGTGAGGTTGCAGGCGGTCTTGCCGGCCAGGAAGTCAGCCTCGGCTTCTTCCTTGTTGGCCTCGGCCTGCGCGTCGGTCGCGGTCTGGTCTTGGGTCAGGTTCTGGGTCTGGTCTTGGTCGCTCATGCGGCTCCTTCAGTGGGTTGCGGGTGATTCAGGGAATCGGGGCCGTTGATACTGGCGTTGTCGGGGGCACGTTGTCCATCGGCCAGGTACAGGGTGAGCATCTCGATGGCCGCCCAGGCCCTGTCGGAGTGCCCCTGCACCACGCCGTCGTCGAACGCCTGCAGCTGCACCGGGTCGGCCAGCACGTCGTCGACGTAGGCGGATGTGTCAAGCAGCGTGTCAAGCACCAACTGGATCATCGCGCGGTCCTTGGCCCGGGTCGAGAGGAGGGCCGCCTTCAGGGAGGTCCAGCTCTCCACCACCTCCGCCAGCATCTTGCGCGCCTCCTCGACGCTCTCCAGCTGCTCCAGCAGCGCACTCGCCAGGGCCCCCACCAGCTTGTCGCCAGTGAGGTCTCGCCAGGGCTCGCCGTGGCGCAGGGCCTGCATGTTGCCCCCGTCCAGGATCAGGGTGTACTTGCCATCTTCAAGGGTGATTTGGGTGGTCATGGGTTGTCCTTTGTGGCAGCCGGGGTCGGCGCCTTGAAGAAGTCGGTGAGGTCGGTGCTGTCCGCATCGACCCAGTGGTGCTGGGGTTCGAGGTAGACGCTGTAAGGGGCCCGGTACTCGCGGCGGCGCTGCAACACCACGGCGCCAGTCCACTGGGACACCCGGAACCTCCAGTCAGGTGGAAGCTGCACGGGCACCTCCCTGCATCAATTCTTTGCACTTGGCCAGGGCCTCGGCCTTCGACTTGAAGGGGTGAAGTTGGCCCTCATAGCCCACGGCCTTGTAGTGGCGCTCGCCGGGGCCCTTGCGCTCGATGCCCCAGCCCACAATGGGCGTGCCCTTCTGGCCAAGGTCGGACCAGGACACGGGCCTGAACTTGGCGCCGCGCAGGATCTCGGCCCTGTAGGCGTCTTTCGTCAGGCCCCGCCAGCGCTTCACCACCATGGGGAAGGGCACCTTGAACCCGGTGCCGTCCCACTCCAGCTCGTAGCGCATGAGCGGGCCGATGCTGGTGAAGCGGACATGGCACTCGTACACCCCGTTGCGCACCGGCTGCACGTGCCGGGGGAACCATCTCGTTCGGCCCTTCATTCGGTGGCTCCTTTGTTGGGTTCGCCCAGCAGCTCGGCCATCTGCTCGATCTGCACCGTCAGCACGCAGCCGTTGCTCTTGTGGAGGTCCACGATGGCGTGGCAGAGGTCCACCAGCTCGGGGTTCGGGGCCTGGGGCGCAGGCCCTGGGGTGATCGTGAAGCGGCGGCTCCACAGGAAGGCGCAGAAGTTCGCCACGTCTCGGGTATCCCCCTTCTCCACGTGCTCACGCAGCATGCGGCTCAGCTCCTCGGGCGGGCAGGTTTCCCAGCCGCTGCGCCCCTTCTCGCGCGCCTCGGCCAGCTTGGCCTTCATGGCCTGAGCGAAGCGATCGACAGCGACGTTGTCGGGGTGTGGCTTGTTCGGGTTCACCGAATCTTGATTCAACGGCACCCAGGCGCTGCCGGCCACGCACGTCTTGCACACGGGCTGGTCGGGCATGCCCCAGGAATCGGCGTTGCGGCACTGGATGCAGTTGCTCTCGACCTGCGCGGGCGCCCCACTGGGATAGCGCGGGGGAGGTGCGGGGTGCACGACCGAGCCCACCGGTTGGTGTCCACCGCACTGCACCAGGTCATCCCGCAGCGCATCGCACACCTTCTTGCACTCCTCCCAGCCGTGGAAGGCCCACTCGTACTGCTTGAGCCAGTGCTCGGCCAGGGGGTTCTCGGGCTGGGCCTTGCCCACCTCGTACCCCCTCTGCCAGGCAGTCCGCGCCATGCCCTCGGCCCACGGGTTCTCGATCTCCCGGCCCAGGCTCCTGGCCTGCTGGCCCTTTCCCACGCCGCCCTCGTAGGCCTCAGTGATGATGGTGACCCAGGAGCTGTGCTGGTACAGCACATCCTTGATCGCCTCGGCGCTGCGAGAGGCCAGCTCTCCCACGTCAGCCACCGCCTTGACGCCGGATTGGCGGGCGACGGTGGCGTAGTCCTCCAGGATGGCCCAGCCCGCGGCCAGCAGCGTTTTCTGTCTCGGGTTCATGCGCGTCCTTTCTTCGCCCGGCGGGCGTTCTGCTTGTGGGTGCCTCGCTTGCTGCGGCACCGCTGGGAAGGCTTCACCAGGTCCAGGCCCGGGATCGGAATCGGGTCCCACAGGCTCGGGCTGGCACTCAGTGCGATGGGGCTACCGAGCCCCGCGGCGACGGCTGCCAGGGCGGCAAGGCCAAGTCTGGTGGGTCTCACAGCAACTCCTTGTTGATCAGTGCCACGGTGTCGGCGACACCCGCGTTGAACCCATGCTCCCACGCGTCAAGCTCGTGGCCTTCGCCCGGCACGATCGTGGGGTTCTTGTCCTTCAGCACCGTCTCCAGGCGCTGGCGCACCCGGGCGCCGTGGTCCACGCAGGCTTGCATCAGGGCGACGACTTGTCGGCTGGTGCACACGTAGACGTGGCCGTCGTCGTCGATGTGGGTGAACCCGTGCTGGAGGGCGTCCACCAACATGAGGTAGTCGGCCTCCGGGCTGTCGGCTGGGATCGCGTTCTGCTCGGGGTCATCGAACTGGTTCGCGATCTGGGCCAGGCGCAGAACCATGCCCGGCACCTCCTCCAGGACCCGGCTCATGTCGTAGAGCGGGGTCACCGTCCCGTCGATGCCGTGGGCCAGCGCGATGCCCTCGTGCTCGGTGAACGCTGGCCACGGCAGCTGGTCGCCAGGCTTGTAGCGCCAGGCTGCCGGCACCCGGGTCGCCGATGCCAGGAGCGCATGCAGGTGGGCCAGGCCCTGGCGCAGCGCCTCGCAGCTCTCCACCAGCTCGGCCAGCTCGGCCCGGTTCACCAGCACCGTGTTCATGTCGTTCACGCTGCCGGTGACGTCGTAGAGGCTCTTGACGTTGTCGGGGTCGATCATCACATCACCTCCACGGGCAGGATCTTGAGTTCGGCCATGCAGTACGCCTCGGCGCTGTAGCGCCGGTGCTGGCTCTCCACCAGGTCGCGGCGGCTGGCCCAGGTCAGCGCCACCCAGGGGTAGCTGTCGTTGCGGATGACCCCCAGCGTGCGTTCGATGCGGGACTGAAGCCAAGCCTCGCGGCCCATGTCCCGGTTGAGCTTGGCCTCGGCGATCTCAGCCTCGTCGTACAGGTGCAGCTTGGGGTGGCTGCCATCCGCCAGCGTGCAGACCGTTGCCCAGTCGCGCTCGGCGTAGTCGAGGATGCTGCGCTTGCGGGCCTGGAACAGGCTCTCGGGGTCCTTGCGCCCCACCAGCACGAACTTGTAGTCGCGGTCCGTGGTGCGGGTGAAAACTTGCTCGCCCAGGCGGGCGATCACTTTGCGTTTGGGCATGTTCACTCCTTGGGCTGGGACAGGCCCAGCGAAACACTGAGGGCTTCCACCTTCTTGTCCAGGCTGTCGTTGGGACTCACCAGGCAGTAGCGGCCGTTGAAATCGAACTCGACGTAGCACTCAAGCTCTCGGGCGAGGTAGAGGGCGTCCGTGACGGCCTCGCGCACCGAGGTGCCCGGCATGAGGCTGACCTTCGCGATGATGTGGGGTTTGGGTTGGCTCATGCGGTCTCCTTGAAAATCTCGTTGAGGCGCACCTGGAGGGCGCGCAGCTCGCTCAGTCGCAGGTGCGCCACCAGGTCCAGGACGTCCTCCTGCTGGCGCACCTTGGCCGTGGTCTCGGCGCGCGGCACCTCGCCCACCACGATGGGGGCGCCATACGTGGCGGGGACCACGACACGGGGGCGGCCCCGACCCCGGCGCGGCTGGTCGTGGTCCGCCGGCTCGGGCAGCAGCTCGAACTCCAGCATCCCTGGCGGCACCCGGTACAGGCTGACCCTGCGCTCACCCCAGCCATTGCCCACGCGGGCCTTCACCGTCTGGGTGCGGTGCTCAAGCATCTTTCGGCGCAGCATGCGGCTGCACATCGAGGAGACCGAAGCCGGGGCCACGCCCAGGGTGCGGGCAAGCGATGCGGCCGTGGCTTCGCCCTTGTCCTTGAGCACCTGCCAGATGCGCCTGTTCAGGGCGGGCATCGGCACGTTGGCGTTCACGAGGGCTTGTGTCATCTGGTTCACTGGGGTTCCTTTCTCTCGGAGGGTTTGGCCCGGGCGCGGAACAGCTCCACGCGCTGGGCCTTGAAACGCTCATGCTTGTCGGAGTGGTGCACACACGCCGGCTTGAGCTTGACTTTGTGGATGCGGCACCAGTCGCCCGGGCTCACCGGGTGCGCTCGGTGCTCACACGTCTCGCAGGGGGTCACCTTCACGCGCTCACCCTCAGCGTCTCGCATTGCGGCCAGCGCGCCCAGGGAAAGTCACCGTCCGTGGTCAGGCCAGCGCGCCAGCGCACGAACCGAACCCGGAACTCGTCGCCCGAGTTCGTGTCGTTGGGCCAGGCGCCGACCCGGTCAGCGGCCCTGGTGATGAACCCGCAGCGCAGGGGGTGCTTCTCGTCCATCCTCCCCGGCAGGCTCAGGAACCACTCCAGCTCCTGGCGCAGGGCGATCTCCTCGTCCTGGGTGATGAGTCCCCGGTCCCCTGCGACCTCCAGGACGATGCACAGGTAAGCGGGCATCATCTCTGCAATGCTCTCTTGCAGGAAATGCAGGACGCGCTCCCAGGCGGCGGCGTTGTCGGGGTTGGGCGCAGGAACGCGCCACCCGTTCTCGGTGTTCATGGTTGGACTCCTAAGGCTTGGCCCAATCGGGCCGGGGGTTGAAATCAGGTGGTGAACAGGAGGATGACCCCGTTGGTCAACAGCCACAGAATCACGGCGAACGCGGACCCAGCCGCGAAGCCAAGCAGGGCGCCGAAGGTTCTGGCCCACCAGCCCTCATCCCAGGTGGCGCGCACCGCGATGGAGATGCCGATCAGTGAGCCAACGGTGATCAGCTTGAGGGCCTGCAACTCGGTCAGGGGCAGGGGCAATTCCGGGCCCATCACACACCCCCCTGTTGCTCAGCCCATGGCAGCGGCCCGCCGATCTCAAGCCCTGCGCGCCAGCACACGAACCGGCGCCGGAACTCCGCCCTGTGCAGCGAGTTCGCGGCGTAGAGGTCAGGTGGCCAGGCCTCAGTGTCGATGGCGGCCCGGTGCAGGAAGCCTCGGGATTGCAGGAACGGGCCAATGTCCCGCAGCAGCTCCACGTGCCCCTCCGCCGTGAGGGTACGGGAGAACCTCATACCGCTCATCACATAGCACAGGGCGGGGCAGTTCGGGTACCGATCTGCCGCCTGCTTGTTGAACTCCACCAGCACCAGGCCCCAGAGCCTTTGCAGTTCGGCGTCAGGCATGGGTCACCTCCTCGGGCTGGATCAGGTGCACGGCCGGCAAGTCGTTCTGCGCCCAGGGCAGCGGCCCGAGGGGTCGCCCGGCCTTCCAGTTAACGAAGCGCAGCCGGAACGCAGCGTGTGCATGGAGGCCCACTTCCACCAGGTCCTCGGGGTACGCCCCGGAGATCAGCGCCCACGAGCTGAGGTAGGAGAAGTAGTCGGGCGACTCGATCGGGTTCACGTAGGAGTCGATCTCGGCGCGGAGGTCGCGGGCCTCAACCTCGTCGACCACCCCTTCAGCCTCCAGATCCTCCACGGCATGGCACAGGTACTCGACCGTGGAGCCGTCCGGGCTCCACCCCGTGTACACGTCAGCCAGCTTGCCCCAAAGCTCAGGCGAGCAGCGGGACTCCGTGAAGGTGAAGGAGCGCCGCCCCCCAGCCGCCCAGGGCAAGTCCGCGCCGTCCGAGAACCCCGACAGCCACGAGACGAACTCAATCTCGAAGACCTGGCGGTGGCGGAAGTTCAGGGGGTCAAGGCTGGCTGGGAACGCCCCGTCCGCCATGGCGGCCAGCGTCAGGGTGCTGGCGCCGCGCTGGTACGCCTGCAACTCGGCCTGGGCGAACCTGAATTGGCGGGGGTGCAGCGCGCGGGTCTCCAGCATGTCGGCCAGGGCGCTGGCCAGCGTGGTGCGACCGGCCTCCTCGGGGATGCGGGCCATGGCCTCCAGGTGGTGGCGAACGGCGTTCCAGGGCGTGGGAATGCTCATGATGGTCTCCTAAATGCCGGTCGTGCCGGCGGTCGAGCAATCGCTCGGGGATGGGGGTTGGTTTCAGATCTTGGCCAGGGCGTCAGCCCAGGGCAGCGCCCGGTGTGGCAGGCCAGCGCGCCAGCGCATCCAGCGGCGGCGGAACTCGACGCAGTCGGGGGCCCAGTCGACGCACAGGTCGGCTGGCCACTTGAGGGCCTGCTGCGCGGCGTTCGTCAGGGTGACGGCGGCCCAGTTCCCCGACAACGGCGGCGACAGGAACAGGTTCACCTCGGCTTCGAGTTCGCACCGCTCGGGCCAGGAGATCACGCCGTCGCGGTTGCACTTGGCGAGGTGATCGCAGATGTATCCGCGGTAGTCAGGCGCGAAGTCGCCGTAGCAGTCGAGCACGCGGCGCCAGACCTCGGCGTTGTCTGGGTTGGGCAGAGCCTCGGCGCGCTGTTCAGGGGTCAGGTTCATCTCAGGCCTCCTGACTCGGTTCTGGGGCGGGCGGGTCGGCCAAAACCCGTGCGGCCCAGGGGAACTGGCCACCGATCTCAAGGCCGGCGTGCCAGCGCAGCCAGCGCAAGCGGAACTCGGCGCGGTGCTTGGCGGCGTGGTAGTTCAAGTCCGAGGGCCAAGCCTGCTGGAGCTGGGCGCACTCGGTGAGGGTGCGCAGGTGCGCGCTGGAGACCTGGTGGCCCTCCAGGCCGTCGTCCATGAAGGCGATGATGACGTGGAACAGCCGGGTGTACTCGGCCTGGGTCAACTCCCCTTGCTGGCCCCACACCCACTTCAGGACGTTGCACACGGTGGGGCAGTAGGGCAGCTCCCTGAGCTCGTCGCGCAGGTCGTAGATCCGCTCGGTGTAGCGGTGCAGGACCAGCTTCCAGAGGGAGTAGTTGGAGGGGTCGGGCTCGGGCACACGGACGTGCACCGGCAGGGTGTTGCCGAGAGGGGGCATGGAAGTTGAACTCCGAAGGGGTGAGCCAATCGGCTCGGGAACGGGGCGCACTGTAGCACGCGGCTCAGGGTGTCCCGGGCGGCAAGTCGCAGGGGCGACAGGTACTCAGTTTGGGCCCGGGGTACTACAGTTTTGGGTGTAGGTGGAAAGTACCCGGGTTTTGGGGGCCCAATTATTTTTGCAAATTTTTCCCAGGATGGTCCCGGAAAAGTTCAAAACGCTTTTCAGATTGTGAAATGAGTTTTGAAAAAAAGAAGTGTTTTCCAAAAAAACCTTGCAAAAATAACTGGGAAGGGTAGGCATACAGATCAACAGCTTGGGAGAAAACGGGCTGTTTTTGTAAGGGTTTACCCGAGGTGAGTGGAAGCTCACTTGTGGAAGGGTCCGAAGGGGGCCATTTCACAATATGGGATGAGCTTGGGCGATGGCGCTGTCGGGGGCGTAGGGCGGCGGCGGCTTGCCATTCGTCGGTCGGACGGACGGCAAGCCCGGGTGTAGGTGGGATTTCCTACACGGGGCCAGGGTGGGTTGTCCCTGGCGCTGGCGTTGTCGGGGCGCTGGCGGTGTACTTTGGCCCTGGCGCTGGCGTTGTCGGGGCTCAGTTGCACACCAGGCGGCCGAACAAGGCGGCCTCGGCCATCACCCGTTGGTGCACCGCGAACGGGCGGCGTTCGGGCTTCGGTGCCGGGGCGGTCCAGTAGTCCGCCACCAGGGTGTTGCCGGCGCCGTCCGTGGCGTACACCCGGCCATTGACCTTGCGCGCCGTGGCCTGGGCACGCTTGAGGTCGCCGGCCATGCGGCCGTACCGGGTGAACACGGGGCAGGGGTCGTTGGCGTCGCTCGGACGCATGACGAAGTACAGGCTCATGTTGGTCTCCTAGTCATGACAGCAATCGCTGTCGGAAGTGGGGACGAAGGCAATCTGTCCCCGGTTAAAGATAGGTGCAAAGTATCAATTCACGTCCAGTTTGGGCAGGTTTTTGGCGCTGGCACCGTCCCAGAACCTGGCCCCGACAACGCCAGCCCCCAGGACATTGCGAACATCAGCCCCCACGACAACGCCACGGTCCCCGACAACGCCGCGGCCCCCGACAACGTCAGCCCCCAGGCCCACACCCATGCCCAGGTGCAGCACCTCGCCCGAGTCGCGGTCCACGAGCACACCGCAGCCCACGACAATGCCAGGGATGCCACCACAGCCCCCGGCGCAGTGCCGGGCGCAGTCGGGGTTGCCGACGCTGTCGGGGTTCCAGGCCGAGTCCAGAACTCGGATCGGTTCAGGATTTCGGGGCACGGCCATCGGCTTGGGCTGCCGGTCAGCCAGGATGCCAAAGACGACGCCAGCGAGGTTGAGCAGGCCGCAGGCCACGGCCATGTTCAGGATGGCCTGCTCATCGTTGCGGGCAAAGGTCAGCGTGTAGGCCACGACAAGGACAATGGCCAGGATGGTGTAGGTGCGCAGGTTGGCGTAGTTCATGTTGGACTCCAAGGCATGACAGCAGTCGCTGTCGGGGTTGAGGACGGGACACACCACAACCTTGAGGCTGTGGTCTGCCCCGTCAGGGACAGAGGGTTCGGGGTCAGAGACCCCGACAACGTCGGCGACGCTGTCAGAAGTGGCCGAGGCCGAGCCTGTTACTCCCAGGCTTGCAGATTGCCCCCGCGTGACCGACCAAAGCGGGGACCGTTGACCCATCGGTCATGGGCTGCCACTGTTCGCACCAACGTCGCATAGGCTGCCGCCAGGTATGACCCTGGCCGGATTGCCGTTCGTTGGCGGTGTGGCACCGCGTCCATGGCTGTTCACTCGGCCGGGCTGCATTCCGGTCCGCGACACTTGCCACCATCGCACCCAACCCCGCCCGCACCTGGTGCTGTGCACGACACAAGGCCACGCAGGGAGTTCAGGGGGATTTCTGGACGCAGCTGTACCTCGGCGCTGACCGACTACTGAAACTTCGTCGGGGGTTGCGCTATCGGCTTGGGCGTTGTCGGGGTTGGGTGTCCTGGAGGCTCGACAAGGCACACCCAGGTTGACCGGGTGCACATCGCGGCCCATGTGGGCCTGGCTTGAGCTACTTTTGATGGACGGGGCGACGCCTTAGATGGCGTCTCACAGATTCGGTCCCCCGACAGCGTCGCCGCGCACGCTCGCGCCCCGCCCCC
>Ga0255128_1000021_pt1 | contig 51836 bp, 48 predicted proteins | sample Law_Miss_RepC_8d_FD_188562 | JGI IMG/M metagenome (GOLD analysis project Ga0255128, IMG submission 188562) | Freshwater microbial communities from St. Lawrence River, New York, United States - Law_Miss_RepC_8d | ecosystem: Environmental > Aquatic > Freshwater > River | place: USA: New York... | reverse complement strand
CCCCTCTGCTCGTTTGGCTCAAATCACGGTGCCTTCATTGCCGCCTGCTGTGGCCTCTACAGCGGCCAAGGCCAGTTTCATGCCAAGCGCCCCCGCAGCGGTGGTGGCAGCTCCCTTTGCACCCATCAAGAAAGACCCCAAATTAGCCAACAACTGGAAAACCAAGCCCGTTGAAGCGTTGACGGATGCCGAAATTCTGGCCATGCCAGACACGGAATACATGAACAGCCTGCAAATGGCCTATTTCCGTCGCAAGTTGTCCATCCTGAAGCAGGAAATACTCAACAGTGCAGGCGCAACGACCGAGCACTTGCGCGAAGACACTGTGGTGGTCCCAGATCCGGCAGACCGAGCCACCATTGAAGAAGAGCACGCCCTAGAACTGCGTACCCGCGACCGTGAACGCAAGTTGCTCAAGAAAATTGAGCAATCCATTGTCTTGATCGATGCGGGCGAATATGGTTATTGCGATGAAACAGGTGAGCCTATCGGCGTAGGCCGTTTATTGGCCCGACCCACAGCGACCTTGTCATTGGAGGCCCAGCAGCGCCGAGAATTGAAGCAAAAAATGTTCGGTGATTGAGCTTCACGACTTGCTAAAGACGTAAAAAAACCCCTCTTGAGGGGTTTTTTTACGTCCAAGCGTGAAGGAATGCTGAACTTCGACAATTTTTTATCTTTCCTGAATTTGTTAATTTTTTTATTTACAAATCCTTCAGATGTTACTTTCATTGCCATCTGTAAGTCCATAATTTACATGGGAATTTCTTTTTGATTAACGTTCTGTTTCAGCTCTAAGCCATTGATTTTATTGAAAAAAATCGGTCTACACCTGTTGAGTTCCATCGATTTCCTGATACAGTGCAAAAAAGTGCAATTAAGTGGGGAAAAGTGTCCTCAATTGCGTGTTTTAACTGAAAAAGGTCGTTGCAGTGTTTCAAGGGGCTTCATCGCTGAGTCTGGATGCTAAAGGGCGGTTGTCTGTACCGACCCGGCACCGTGACGTCTTGAACGCCACTGCGCAAGGTCAATTGACCATGACCAAGCATCCCCACGGTTGTTTGATGCTGTTTCCCCGCCCCGAGTGGGAGAAGTTCCGCGAACGCATTGCCCAGTTGCCCATGTCGGCACAGTGGTGGAAGCGGATTTTTCTGGGCAATGCCATGGATGTGGACATTGACAGTACCGGCCGGGTCTTGATCTCGCCCGAATTGCGCCAGGCCGCAGGCATCAGCAAAGACACCATGTTGTTGGGCATGGGCAATCACTTTGAGTTGTGGGACAAAACCACTTATGACGCGCAAGAGGCGCAGGCCATGGAGGGCGAGATGCCCGATGTGTTCAAGGACTTTTCTTTCTGACCCCCATGAACCCCTCCCAAATCAACGCCGTATTGACCCACACCACCGTGCTCTTGGAAGAGGCCGTGGCGGCGTTGTTGCAATCTTCAGCAGAGGTCGATGGCCATTATGTGGATGCCACATTTGGCCGTGGGGGACATTCGCGCTTGATTCTTTCACGCCTATCTTCCAAGGGGCGTTTGCAGGCATTTGACAAAGATCTGGAGGCCATTGCCGAAGCTGGCCGCATTGAAGATGCCCGATTTTCGATTCGGCACGAGGGTTTTGCCAATCTGGGTGAACTGCCCCCTGCCAGTGTTCACGGTGTCCTGATGGACTTAGGCATCAGCTCCCCCCAGATTGACAGCCCCGAGAGGGGTTTTTCTTTTCGTTTTGAAGGCCCACTCGATATGCGCATGGACACCACGCGCGGCGAGAGCGTGGCCGACTGGCTTGCGACCGCATCGGTCGAACACATCACGGAGGTCATACGTGACTATGGCGAAGAACGGTTTGCTTTTCAGATTGCAAAGGCGCTTGTGGCTCGCAGACAAGAGCGGGGCCCAATTTCAACCACCACCGATTTGGCCCAGCTCGTGGCTGACACGGTCAAAACTCGCGAGCCGGGCCAGAACCCTGCAACGCGGACATTTCAGGCTTTTCGGATTTTCATCAACGCCGAGCTTGAGGAGCTCGAACAGGCGCTAGAGGCCAGCTTGCATGTGTTGGCGGCGGGGGGGCGTTTGGTAGTGATCAGTTTCCATTCGCTCGAAGACCGCATTGTTAAGCAGTTCATAGCCAAGCATTCCAAAGAAGTGGTGGACCGTCGCGTGCCCTTTGCCGAACCGGTCAAGATGCGCCTGAAGGCTTGTGGTCGTGTGCGTCCCACTGAAGCTGAGGTTCGTGGCAATCCCCGATCGCGCAGCGCCATCATGCGCATTGCAGAGCGCACCGAGGTGCCCGCATGAGCCGTCTGAGTATTTTCCTGCTGCTGACGGTCACGGCCAGTGCCTTGATGTTGGTGCACAGTCAATATGAGACACGGCGCTTGTTCATGGCACTTGAGTCGGCCAAAAAAGAGGCCAAGCGCCTTGAGATTGACGAGGACCGGCTGCAAGTGGAGCGGCGGGCTCAAGCCACCCCCTTGCGTGTAGAACAAATTGCGCGTCAGCAGTTGCAGATGCGCACCGCCTCGCCGGCCATCACACAGTACGTCTCCATCAGTGATGGCAACGTTTCGGTGAAGGGCAGTCAGCCATGAGCCGCAGCGTTCAGCTTTCATCCAGCCCTTTGTTGGCCAGTAAAACGCCTGTTTGGCGCAGCAAGTTCATTGTGGCCGCCATTGCTTTGGGTTTCATGGGGTTGGTGGGCAGGGCCGCCTATGTGCAGGTGATTGCAAATGACTTTTTCTTGCGTCAGGGTGAAGTTCGTTTTGCACGAACACTGAGCTTGCCTGCCAATCGGGGGCGTGTGCTGGACCGCAACGGCATGTTGCTGGCATCCAGCGTACCGGCCCCCAGCCTATGGGCCAACCCAGAAGACATTGAACGTGATCCGGCCAAATTGCGGGAGTTGGCCCGTTTACTTGAAATGTCCCCTGCCGAGTTGGACAAAAAACTCAAGGACGATGAGAAAACCTTTGTCTGGTTGCGTCGCCAAATGGACGAACCTGTAGTCAAGCAAATTTTGGCGCTCAACATCAAGGGTGTTTACGACATCAAGGAGTACAAGCGTCTGTACCCTGAAGGTGAGGCTGCGGCGCACATTGTGGGTTTTACCAACGTCGAAGACCAGGGGCAGGAGGGGGTGGAACTGGTGTTCCAAAACCAACTCGCGGGTAAGCCGGGTTCCCGCCGTGTGATCAAGGACCGTTTTCACCGTGTGGTGGAGGCTGTGGGCGAAACTGTACCGCCTGTGGATGGGCAGGATTTGCAATTGAGTATCGACAGCAAAGTCCAGTTTTTCGCTTATCAAAAGTTACGTGAGGCGGTGCTGGAGCACAAGGCTAAAGCAGGCAGCGTGGTCGTGCTGGATGCACAGTCTGGAGAAATCCTGGCCTTGGCCAATTACCCCAGTTATTCACCAGACAAGCGAGTGAACCTGAGTGGAGAGCAGCTGCGCAATCGGGCCTTGACAGATACTTTTGAACCAGGCTCCACCATGAAGCCGTTTGCCGTGGCCTTGGCGCTGGAAAAGGGTTTGGTCAAACCAGAAACGCCTATTCAGACCGCGCCCGGGCGCATCACCATCACAGGCTCGACCATCACCGATGCCCATCCGCACGGGGTACTCTCGGTCAATGAGGTGATTCAAAAATCGAGCAACGTCGGCACAGTCAAGATGGCCATGCAGATGCAACCCCGCGAAATGTGGGAGATGTTTGCGCAAGTCGGTTTTGGACAAAAACCACAATTGCCGTTTCCCGGTGTGGTCAGTGGTCGTTTGCGCCCTTACAAAACATGGCGTCCGATTGAGCAGGCCACAATGAGCTATGGCTACGGTATTTCTGGCAGTTTGTTCCAGGTGGCCAGGGCTTACACCGTGTTTGCACGCGATGGTGAGGTGGTGCCGGCCACCCTGATGAAGGCGGAGCATCAAGTGGCAGGTGTGCGTGTGATCAGTGCTGAAAACGCCAAAGCCATGCGCAAAATGTTGCAGATGGCAGCAGGCCCGGGTGGCACCGCGCAAAAGGCCCAAACCATGGGCTATTCAGTGGGTGGCAAAACCGGTACGGCGCACAAACAAGAAGGCAAAGGCTACGCAGGTAAAAAGTACCGGGGATTTTTTGTCGGCATGGCCCCCATTGAGGCGCCCCGCATTGTGGTGGCCGTGATGATCGATGAGCCCAGCAATGGTCGTTATTACGGGGGCGATGTGGCTGCCCCGGTTTTTAGCCAGACCGTGCAACAAACCCTGCGTCTGATGGGTGTGCAACCCGATATGGCGGTCAAGCCACAATTTGTGGTCAAGTCAGTGGAGGAATCCTTCTGATGCAGACCTTGCATACCCCTTTGGCTGCTGCACGGTGGTTGCAAGAGCGCGTCACAGGTGAGTTGCGCACCGACAGTCGGCAAGTCAAACCTGGTGATGCATTCATCGCCTGGCCTGGTGCGGCCACGGACGGCCGCCAATATCTGTCGCAGGCTTTAAACCAAGGCGCTACCGCATGTTTGATGGAGCAGCAAGGCCATGAGTCTTGGTTCGAGGCTGCGCAGATTCAGCCGACATTCCAAAGCCGTCTGGCCTGCATGCAAGGTCTGAAAGCACAGACCGGCTGGGTCGCCGATGCTTATTACCATCAACCCAGTCAAGCCTTGAGCGTTCTGGCCGTGACCGGGACAAATGGCAAAACCTCGACGGCCTGGTGGTTGGCGCAGGCTCTTTCATCTCAGGTTCTACGCTTTGACTGCGGTTTGGTGGGCACATTGGGTGTTGGGAGGCTGCCCAATTTGGTCTCTACCGGCATGACGACACCGGATCCGGTGTTGTTGCAGCGCCAATTCAACCTGTTTGTTCAAGACGGTATGACGCATTGCGCCATGGAGGCGTCATCCATTGGCTTGGCTGAGCACCGCCTGGACGGCACCCGCATCCGGGTCGCCGTGTTCACCAATTTCACCCAGGATCACTTGGACTATCACGCTGACATGGCCCACTATTGGGCCGCGAAAGAGGTGTTGTTTGACTGGCCCGGTTTGCAAGCAGCCGTCATCAATGTTGATGATGCGCAGGGCCTGATGCTGGCCAAGCGGTTACAAGGCAGCGGGTTGGATGTGTGGACCTGCTCTCGCCAAGAAGCCGCCCGATTGCAAGCGCGTGCAGTGCCAAGCTCTGAGGGCATTGCATTTGAAGTGGCAGAGGGGCAGGACGTGCAAACTCTGCATACCCAACTGATGGGGGACTTCAATATTGACAACCTGTTGGGCGTGATCGGCAGCCTGCGCGCGCTGGGCATTGCGCTTGAACAAGCGGTCTTGGCGTGTTCACATTTGACGGCTGTTCCTGGCCGCATGCAGCGTGTTTCGGCTAAAAATGTAAAAGTTGACATGCCCTTGGTGGTGGTCGACTACGCGCACACGCCCGATGCCGTGTCGCAGGCCTTGAGGGCCCTGCGTTCATTGGCACAAACCCGCAGCGGACGCTTGTGGTGTGTATTGGGTTGTGGTGGTGACCGCGATGCAGGCAAGCGGCCATTAATGGCTGCCGCGGCCGAAGCCAGCGCAGACCAAATTGTGCTGACCAGTGACAACCCTAGAACGGAATCCCCAGAAGCCATTTTGGCCGCGATGGTGACCGGGTTGACCCAATCTGGCCATGCCCTGATTCAACCGGACCGTGCGCTGGCCATTGCCGACGTGATCTCTCGTGCCGACCCACAGGATGTGATTTTGGTGGCAGGCAAGGGTCACGAAACCGAGCAAGAGATCATGGGCATCCGATACCCGTTTTCGGATGTTCAGCAGGCTCGGGCAGCCCTGCAACAAAGGGCTGAGTTCAGCCACGGAGCTGCAGTATGAATCCGACTTACACCCCAATGAACCTGGATTTGACGATGGCGCTGACCTGGCTGAGCCAGGCCAAAGGTGTTGCTGTGCAGTCTGTGGTGATCAAGCGCGTGCACACCGACAGCCGCAGTTTGCAGCCTGGGGATTTGTTTGTGGCCTTGCGTGGCGAGCGCTTTGATGGCAACCAGTTCATCGCGCAGGCCAAGGCACAAGGGGCCGTGGCGGTGCTGTGTGAAGCCACAGGTGAGGCTGCTGCTGCAGCGCAGGGTTTGCCAGCCTTGGTGGTCCCTGATGCGCGCTTGGCTTTGGGTGAGTTGGCTGCAGGCTGGCGTGCTCAGTTTGATTTACCGGTCATTGCTGTGACGGGAAGCAACGGCAAAACCACTGTGACCCAGATGATCGCGTCCATCTTGCGCGCCCACGCAGGTGAAGATGCTTTGTCCACACAGGGCAATCTGAACAACGACATTGGCGTACCCCTGACCTTGTTCAATCTGCGTCCCCATCACCGCATCGCCGTGGTCGAACTGGGCATGAACCATCCGGGCGAAATTGCCTATTTGTCGCGTTTGACCCAAGCCAATGTGGCGTTGGTGAACAACGCGCAACGTGAGCACCAGGAATTCATGGGCACCGTGGAGGCGGTGGCGCGGGAAAACGGTGCCGTGTTACAGGCTTTACCGCAAAACGGTGTGGCAGTTTTCCCCTCGGATGAAGAATTTACACCGCTCTGGCAAAGCTTGATTGGGCAACGCAATCGGCGCACATTTTCTATGTCAGCCCAAGCGGGCACTGCAGCCTTACAAGCCGATGTGCGGGCCGCCTTGTTGGTTTGGCAATCGGGTGCTTGGTTATTTACGCTTAAAGCGGCCGAGGGAACTGCGCCGGTTCAATTGCACATCGCAGGGCGGCACAACGTCAAAAATGCATTGGCAGCCAGTGCCTGCGCGTTGGCAGCAGGGATTCCCTTAGCGGCAGTGGTTCAAGGCTTGCTGGCTTTTGAGCCCGTGAAAGGTCGTTCACGCGCTTGGGCTTTGCCAGCCAAGACGGGTGATATCACCCTGGTCGACGACACCTACAACGCCAACCCCGATTCGGTGCGGGCCGCCATCGATGTGCTGGCTGAACTGCCCGCCCCACGTTTGATGGTGCTGGGTGACATGGGTGAAGTAGGTCAGCAAGGCCCCGAGTTTCATGCCGAAGTGGGCGCCTATGCGGCCGAGTGCGGGATAGACATGCTTTACACACTGGGAGATCTGTCTGCGCACAGCGCCCAAGCCTATGGTGCAGCGCGTCATTTCCAGGACATGGACAGCCTGATGGACGCCGCGCTGCAAAACGTCAGTGATTTCAAAAGCCTGCTGGTCAAAGGCTCTCGTTTCATGAAGATGGAACGGGTGGTTGAGGCATTGCGCACGCAAAACAAAATAAACGAAAAAAAAGGGGAGGCCCATGCTGCTTAGTTTGGCCCAATGGCTGCAAAGTTTGTCACCCGAATGGGGCTTTTTGCGTGTTTTTCAATACATCACTTTCCGTGCAGTGATGGCAGCCATGACCGCCTTGCTGATTGGTCTGGCTGCAGGCCCGTTCGTGATCCGACGTTTGACCGCTCTCAAAATCGGCCAACCCATTCGTGGCTACGGCATGGAGTCACATTTAGCCAAAAGTGGCACACCCACCATGGGCGGTGTTCTGATTTTGTTGTCCATCGCCATCTCCACCTTGCTTTGGTTTGACTTGTCGAACCGCTTTGTCTGGATTGTGCTGATAGTGACTTTGGGTTTTGGTGCCATCGGCTGGGTCGATGACTGGCGCAAGGTGGTCAATAAAGACCCTGAAGGCATGCGGTCACGAGAAAAATATTTCTGGCAATCCGTGATCGGCTTGTTGGCTGCCTTGTATTTGGTGTTCAGCATTTCAGAGGTTTCGAATCTTCGCGTGTTGGATTTGTTTGCCAAATGGGTAATGTCGGGCTTTGACGTCAACCTGCCTCCCAAGGCGGGTTTACAGGTGCCGTTTTTCAAGGAAATCAATTACCCCTTGGGTGTTTTGGGCTTCGTGGTTTTGACCTATCTGGTCATTGTGGGGTCCAGCAATGCGGTCAACCTCACCGATGGTCTAGATGGTCTGGCCATCATGCCGGTGGTGATGGTGGGCTCTGCGCTGGGTGTATTCGCCTACGTGACCGGCAGCTCGGTTTACTCGAAGTATTTGATTTTTCCCTACATTCCTGGATCTGGCGAGTTGATGATTTTTTGCGCCGCAATGGCGGGCGCTGGTTTGGCTTTTTTATGGTTCAACACCCACCCGGCGCAAGTCTTTATGGGTGATGTTGGCGCCCTCGCCTTGGGAGCGGCTCTGGGGACCATTGCGGTCATCGTGCGCCAAGAAATTGTGTTGGCCATCATGGGCGGTATCTTTGTCGTCGAGGCCTTGTCGGTGATGGCCCAGGTGGCCTACTTCAAATACACCAAAAAGAAATTTGGTGAGGGCCGACGGATTTTAAAGATGGCCCCTTTGCACCACCATTTTGAAAAGAGTGGCTGGAAAGAAACACAGGTGGTGGTGCGCTTCTGGATCATCACCATGCTGTTGTGTTTGGTCGGTTTGTCGACCTTGAAGTTGAGGTAAGGCATGCAACTCCAGGGTCAATACGTTCTGATACTCGGCTTGGGTGCTTCGGGCCTGGCAATGGCCCGTTGGTGCGCGCATGCCGGTGCGGTCGTGAGCGTGGCCGATACCCGTGATGCCCCGCCTCAATTGGCCACATTGCAAGCCGAGTGGCCCCAAGTGAAATTTGTATCGGGCCCCTTGGTGGCAGGCCTTGTGGAAGGAACACCGGTCCAAGCGGTGTTTCGCAGCCCAGGTTTGGCCCCTGAAATGGTGGCCCCGGTCGTTCAGGCTGCTCAGGCCATGGGTCTGTGGCAAGGCGGAGAACTCAGTTTGTTTGCCGCCGGTTTGCAAGCATTGAAAGAACGTTTCGCTTATGCCCCCCAAGTGTTGGCGATCACCGGCACCAACGGCAAGACCACGGTGACATCGCTCACCGGGCAACTGGTGGCGCGCGCGGGCAAGACAGTGAAAGTCGCTGGGAACATTGGCCCAACATTGCTGGATACGCTGCGCCAAGCCATCTTGGAGGCCGAGGCAGAAGTAGCGCTGAAAGCAGCCGAATTGCCCGACGCGACTCAGGCCATTGAGGTGGCAGACTCCATCGGTGCACCTGAGGGGATGAACTTACGCGACCCCGATGACACTGGCGATAACGTTACTAAAAGCGTTGCCGATGCCGATGTCGATGTCGATGTCGATGTCGTTGCCGATACCGATGTGAATGAGGAGGCCGTATCCGCTGTGCTGATCGCCCCTGTTGCCCCAGTGCGCATTCACCCCATGGCGCAGGCCCTGCCTCAGGTGTGGGTGCTTGAATTGTCCAGCTTCCAGTTGGACAGCAGTGAAGGGTTTGAGCCTACCGCTGCAGCTGTGTTGAATATCTCCCAAGACCACCTGGACTGGCATGGCTCCATGGCCGCCTACGCCGATGCCAAGGCCCGCATTTTTGGCAAGCATGCCTTGATGGTTTTGAATCGCGAAGATCCTCTGGTCATGGCCATGCGACCTGCCCCCGTGCGAGCCAAACTGCAAAAGCCGATTGAACGCGCAAGCATCACCTTTGGGGGCGATATGCCCATGCGTCCCGGAGATTTCGGAATTGAGGTCACCAACGGCATGACTTGGTTGGTGCGCGCCCTAGAGGCCGATGAGACCCGCCGCCGCCGCAAGGACGAAGCCGAAGAAATTCACATTCAACGCCTCATCCCTGCGGATGCCTTGCGCATTCGCGGAAGGCACAACGCAGTCAATGCCTTGGCTGCCTTGGCCTTGGCGGCCAGCGCTGGCTGCGCTTTGGGCCCCATGTTGTATGGGCTGCGTGAATACCGAGGTGAACCGCACCGCGTCGAGTCGGTGGCCATCCTCAATGAAGTCGAGTATTTTGATGACAGCAAAGGCACCAACGTGGGTGCCTCTGTGGCCGCCTTGCAAGGTTTGGGTGCCGACAGGCGTGTGGTGATCATTTTGGGGGGCGAAGGAAAAGGCCAAGACTTTGGCCCGCTGGCTGCACCCGTAGCCCGGTTTGCCCGAGCTGTGGTCCTGATCGGACGGGATGCCTCCCTGATTCGCGAAGCGCTGAGTGGCACGGGTGTTGTATTGCAAGACGCGACAGACATGGTCGATGCTGTGGCACAAGCCGCGATATTGGCCAAAAGCGGTGACGCCATCTTGTTGTCGCCTGCTTGCGCCAGCTTTGACATGTTTGACCATTACGAGCACCGGGCGCAGGTATTTTGTCGGGCGGTGGCTGAACTGGCCGAAACTGCGGGTTTAGTCATGGAGGGTGGGGTATGAACGAAAACCTCACCATGGCACAACGCATGCAGGCCAGCTTGTCAAAGGCCATGGGCCTGTTTGCAGGTCAGGTGCCTCAAATTCAGGGCGGTGCAGGACAAGGCTTGCCGGTGAATTTGGGAGGCTACGACTATGCGCGTCAGACATCAGGTAGCCCTGCACGCTTGCAAAGCATTGACCAGGCCTTGGTCTGGGTGGTGGTGGCATTGCTCATGTGGGGCATGGTGATGGTGTATTCGGCCTCCATAGCCATGCCGGATAACCCCAAATTTTCGCGTTACTCACAGATGCATTTTTTGATCCGACATGTGATCTCCATGCTGATCGGCTGTGTCATGGCGATTCTGGCTTTTCAGATTCCGACGGAAAGCTGGGAGAAGTTGGCGCGCCCCTTGTTTGTCGTGTCCTTGGTTTTGTTGGCCTTGGTGCTTTTGCCCTTCATAGGCAAGGGTGTCAACGGTGCAAGGCGCTGGATTTCATTTGGCATCATTAATTTTCAACCCTCTGAATTGGCCAAATTTGCAACCATCATTTATGCCGCCGATTACATGGTGCGCAAGATGGAAGTGAAAGAACGTTTTTTCCGTGCCGTTTTGCCCATGGTTGCAGCGGTGGGTATGGCGGGCGTATTTTTGCTGGCAGAGCCTGACATGGGGGCTTTCTTGGTGATTGCCATCATTGCCATGGGGATTTTGTTCCTGGGGGGCGTGAATGCCCGCATGTTCTTCTTGATTTTTGCGGTGTTGGTGGGCGCATTTATGTTGATGATTGCCGCCTCACCGTGGCGACGGGAAAGGATTTTTGCCTACCTCGACCCTTTCAGCGCCGAGCACGCTTTGGGCAAGGGCTACCAGTTATCTCATTCACTCATTGCCATTGGCAGGGGTGAGGTCTGGGGTGTGGGTTTGGGGGGCAGTGTCGAGAAGCTTCACTGGTTACCCGAAGCCCATACAGATTTCTTGTTGGCCGTGATAGGTGAAGAGTTCGGCCTGGTGGGTGTGACTTTGGCGATTGTTCTTTTCTTGTGGCTGAGTCGCCGCATCATGGTGATTGGTCGCCAAGCCATTGCGCTGGACAAGGTGTTTTCCGGCTTGGTCGCCCAGGGTGTCGGTATTTGGATTGGCTTTCAGGCTTTCATCAACATGGGCGTGAATCTGGGGGCTTTGCCCACCAAGGGACTTACCTTGCCTTTGATGAGCTATGGGGGTTCGGCCATCATGATGAATCTGATTGCCATTGCGGTGGTGCTGCGCATAGATGCCGAGAACAAGCAGATGATGCGGGGAGGCCGCTCATGAGCAGCAAATGCGCATTGGTCATGGCGGGTGGCACAGGCGGTCACATCTTCCCAGGCTTGGCGGTAGCCGAAGCTTTGCGTGAAAAAGGCTGGCGCGTGCACTGGCTGGGAGCCCCTGACAGCATGGAAAGCCAACTGGTGCCTAAAAACGGTTTCGCCTTTGAAGCCGTGGCCTTTGGTGGCGTGCGTGGTAAAGGGCTCATGACCTTGGCCTTGTTGCCCATGCGCTTGTTACGGGCATTTTGGCAAAGCCTTCAGGTCGTGCGCCGCGTCAAACCCGACGTGGTGCTGGGTTTGGGCGGCTACATTTCCTTTCCGGGCGGCATGATGGGCACTTTGTGTGGTAAGCCCTTGGTGCTGCACGAACAAAACTCGATCGCTGGGCTCACCAACAAGGTGCTGGCTAAGTTGGCAGATCGTGTTTTCATGGCTTTTCCTGGTGTCTTCAAAAAGGGGCAATGGGTGGGTAACCCGTTGCGGATGTCATTCATTGAGCAAGCCGCTCCGGCGGCGCGTTTTGCGGGCCGCATGGGTCCACTGCGGGTTTTGGTGGTGGGAGGCAGCTTGGGGGCTAAGGCCTTGAATGACATCGTGCCCCAAGCCTTGGCCTTGATCCCGGCAGACTTGCGCCCTGTGGTGACGCATCAAAGCGGGGCAAAACAAATCGATCAGTTGCGCAGCAATTACCAAGCCGTGGGGGTGCAGGCCGAACTGACGCCTTTTATTGACGACATGGCCACGGCATTTGCACAGGCCGATTTGGTGATTTGTCGGGCGGGTGCGAGCACGGTGACCGAGTTGGCCGCCGTGGGAACGGCAGCGGTATTGGTGCCTTTTCCATTCGCGGTGGATGACCACCAAACCACCAACGCTCAGTTTCTGGTGGCATCAGGGGGCGGATGGTTGGTGCAACAGGCCGATTTGACCGCGCAGAACCTGGCGGACCGACTCAGGACACTCAGCCGTGAGCAGTTGCTGAGCGTGGCCGAAAAAGCCCATGAACAAAGAAAAACAAATGCAACCCGAGAAGTCGTGTTGGCTTGCGAGGAACTGGCAGCATGAAACACGCCATCAGAAAAATTCATTTCATTGGCATTGGCGGTTCGGGCATGAGCGGGATTGCCGAGGTATTGCTCAATTTGGGTTATGAAATATCCGGCTCTGACTTGTCGGACTCGTCCACTTTGCGGCGACTTTCGAATTTGGGCATAGCGACCCACATCGGTCACCACGCAAAAAACGTCAAGGATGCAGATGCGGTGGTCACTTCCACTGCGGTAAAAGCCGACAACCCTGAGGTGTTGGCGGCCCGAGAGCGTCATATCCCCATCGTGCCCAGAGCGGTGATGTTGGCCGAGCTCATGCGCATGAAACAAGGCATTGCCATTGCAGGAACGCATGGCAAGACCACCACCACCAGCTTGGTGGCCAGTGTTTTGGCCGAGGCTGGCCTCGATCCAACCTTTGTGATTGGCGGCCGCTTAAACAGCGCAGGGGCCAATGCCAAGCTCGGTACGGGGGATTACATCGTGGTGGAAGCGGATGAATCCGATGCCTCATTCTTGAATTTATTGCCCGTCATGGCCGTGGTGACCAATATTGATGCCGATCACATGGAAACCTACGGGCATGATTTGGCGCGACTGAAATCAGCGTTTGTTGAGTTTTTACACCGCATGCCTTTTTATGGCACCGCCATTGTTTGTGCAGACGATCCGGGGGTTCAGTCCGTTGTCCAAGAGATCGCCAGACCTGTGACCACTTATGGCTTGAACGAAGGGGCACAAGTGCGGGCCGTGGAGGTGCGTGCTGAAAATGGTCAGATGCATTTCACGGTGCAACGGCGCAATGGGGTGACCTTGCCGGATTTGCCTTTGGTCCTCAATTTGCCGGGCAACCACAACGTGCTGAATGCGTTGGCGGCAGTCGCCGTGGCCGTTGAGTTGGGCGTGGACGATGCCGCAGTTCAGCGGGCCTTGGCTGGTTTCAAAGGTGTGGGGCGTCGATTCCAGCGGTATGGACAAGTCAAAACCAGCGATGGTGCGGGGCAGTTTACTTTGATCGACGATTACGGGCACCACCCTGTAGAGATGGCCGCGACGCTGGCCGCTGCACGGGGTGCTTTTGCCGGACGTCGATTGGTATTGGCCTTTCAACCGCACCGTTACAGCCGCACGCGCGATTGCTTTGAAGACTTTATCAAGGTCATCGGTCAGGGCGCAGATGTGCTGTTGCTGTCAGAAGTCTATGCCGCAGGGGAAGCCCCCATCGTGGCAGCCGATGGTCGCTCGTTGGCACGCGCTCTGCGCGTTGCCGGAAAACTGGAGCCAGTTTTTGTCGACGATGTGAACGATATGCCCCAAGCCGTGATGACCAACGCACGCGATGGCGATGTCGTGATATGCATGGGGGCCGGAACGATCGGTGGGGTTCCGGCCAAAGTGCTGACGCTGGGAGGTGCTGCATGAGCCATTCAAGCAGTCCATTCGGCAAAGTAGCGGTCTTGATGGGGGGACGCTCAGCCGAACGTGAAATCTCGCTCATGTCGGGGCAAGGCGTATTGAAAGCTTTGCTGGCTTCTGGGGTGAACGCCCACGCATTCGACCCTGCAGAAAAAGATCTGAACGAATTGAAGCGTGAGGGTTTCACAACGTGCTTCATCGCCTTGCATGGCCGTTATGGTGAAGATGGCACGGTGCAAGGTGCCCTGGAGTTGCAGGGCATTCCCTATACAGGCTCAGGGGTGATGGCCTCCAGCATCGCCATGGACAAAACCATGACCAAAAGGGTTTGGTTGGCTGAAGGCTTGCCAACACCCGCTTATGTTTTGGTTCAACGCGACGCTTTGCAGCAATTAGCGATGCCTGACTTGGTTCGAACCTTGGGCTTGCCGATGATTGTCAAACCCGCACGCGAAGGTTCTTCGATTGGCGTTACCAAAGTGCTGCGGATCGAAGATTTACCCGCAGCATTAACTGCGGCAGCTGCTTGTGATGCCGATATTCTTTGTGAGCAGTGCATTGTGGGCGATGAGGTCACTTGCCCTGTTCTGGGTGAGGGCGAAAAAGCCCATGCCTTGCCCGTGATCCGGATCGTGGCGCCAATGGGCAATTACGATTACCAGAACAAGTACTTCACAGACGACACGCAGTACTTGGTCCCCAGCGGTTTACCCTTGGCCGAAGAAAAGGCCATTGAGGCCTTGGTTGTCAAAGCCTATCAAGTCCTGGGCTGCCGAGGTTGGGGCCGGATTGACGTCATGATCGACGCGCAAACCCGTCAGCCTTATTTGTTGGAAATCAACACCTCGCCCGGCATGACGGGCCATTCCTTGGTGCCTATGTCTGCCAAAGCCGCAGGGGTGAGTTACGAAGACTTGTGCTGCCAGTTGTTGGCCGCTGCATCGCTGGACTATGTGCAGGAGGTTTTGGGGTGAATAAAACCATGCCTTTGCCGATGGACATACGGCTCATGAACATCACGGCAACTTTGCTGTCGGTGGTGTTCGTGCTGCTGCTGTTGGCGGCAGGGGCTTGGTGGTTGTTGCGTCATCCCGTATTCACGCTTCAAGGGATCACGGTGCAAGGCGAAGTGACCCGCAACAATGCGATCACATTGCGTGCCAATGTCATGCCCCAGCTGAACGGAAATTTCTTCACCATTGATCTGAACCGTACTAGACAAGCATTTGAGTCCGTGCCTTGGGTTCGGGCCGCTGTGGTGCATCGCGATTTCCCCAATCGATTGAAAACAGTGCTGCTTGAACACGAACCCATCGCACTTTGGGGCGACGAAGGTGCCAACAAGTTGGTGAACAGGCAATCACAGGTTTTCGAAGCCAACGTTGAAGACGTCGATATTGACAAGTTGCCCAGATTAAAAGGACCGGATGAGCAGTCGGTCACGGTGGTACGTATGTACCGGTTTTTGGTGCCGATTTTCGAGGCCATGGACATGGGGATTGATCTGCTTGAATTGACACCGCGAGGCAGTTGGCGTTTGTTGACAGAAAGTGGTGCCTTGTTAGAGCTTGGGCGAGGAGACGAATTGGAAGTGGGTGCACGGTTGAAGGTTTTTTTTAAAACGCTTTCTCAGATCACAGCTCGATACGGACGAGCCCCAACAGCATTGGCCGGCGCAGATTTGCGTCACAAAGACGGTTATGCCTTGCGCTTGCGCGGTGTGACCACCCTCGAGTCAAGTGGTCCCCAAAAGCCTTGAGCGATCAAGTAACAGGAATGAAACGGAAACGGTGAGTCAAATGGCAAAAGAGTACAAAGACCTGGTGGTTGGATTGGACATTGGCACCTCCAAAGTCATGGCTGTGGTGGCAGAGGTCATGCCCGATGGCGGGCTCAAGATTGCGGGCCTGGGCATAGCGCCCGGCAATGGCCTGAAACGGGGCGTGGTGGTCAACATTGATGCGACGGTGCAAAGCATTCAACAGGCCTTGAAAGAGGCCGAGTTGATGGCCGATTGCAAAATCACCCGCGTCAACGTCGGCATCACAGGGAGCCATATTCGCGGCATCAACTCCAGCGGTATGGTGGCCATTAAAGACAAAGAGGTCACCCAGGCCGATGTGGCCCGGGTGATGGAAACCGCCCGAGCCATCAATATTTCGACCGACCAACGCTTGTTGTTGGTCGCGCCTCAAGAGTTTGTGATTGACAGCCAAGAGGTCAAGGAGCCCATCGGCATGAGTGGCATGCGCTTAGAAGCCAAGGTCCACATCGTGACCGGGGCGCAAAGTGCGGCTGAAAACATCATTAAATGTGTCCGCCGCTGTGGCCTTGAAGTTGACCAGTTGTTGCTCAATCCGCAATCGTCCAGCTTGGCCGTCTTGTCAGAGGATGAACGCGAGTTGGGTGTGGTCTGCGTGGACATTGGTGCGGGCACGACCGACGTGGCGATCTTTGCGAATGGGTCCATTCGCCATACCGCCGTGATCCCGATTGCAGGTGACTTGATCACCAGTGACATTGCAATGGCTTTGCGCACGCCCACCAAAGACGCAGAAGACATCAAGGTAGAGAGCGGCTATGCCAAGCAATTGTTGGCCGATCCAGATGCACAAGTCGAAGTGCCTGGCTTGGGGGACCGGGGGCCACGTATGCTGAGCAGGCAAGCGCTGGCGGGTGTGATTGAACCCCGTATCGAGGAAATTTTCTCTTTGGTGCACCAGGTCATTCGTGATTCGGGGTACGAAGAAGTGCTGTCATCCGGCATTGTGCTCACGGGCGGCAGTGCGGTGATGCCCGGCATGGTCGAATTGGGCGAAGACATCTTTTTGAAGCCCGTGCGTCGCGGATTGCCCAAATATGCGGGCGGATTGGCCGACATGGTCAGCCAACCACGCGCTGCCACGGTGATGGGTTTACTCGAAGAGGCCCGTTTGGCAAGGTTGCGTGGCTACAAAGTCACCCAAAAGAAGAGTTCGGTGAACAACGCTTTTGGTCGATTCAAAGACTTCATTGTGGGGAACTTCTGATGAACTGGAAAAAAAGATTTTTGGCCAGAAGCAGCCCACCCCAAACGAGGCCGTGTCGATGTTGACACCCTCACGCTCTCAACAAAAACTGATTCATAAAATTCTGGCAACTGCAAATAATTAAGGAAAAGCACCATGACTATCGAAATGATCCAAACAGAAGAATTCAACCAAGGCACTCAAATCAAAGTGATTGGTGTGGGCGGCGGCGGGGGCAATGCCGTTGAGCACATGATTCAGCGCCAAGTCCAAGGCGTTGAGTTTGTTTGCGCCAATACCGACGCGCAAGCTCTGGCCCGCAGCGCGGCTCACCGCTTTATCCAGTTGGGTCAAACGGGTTTGGGGGCGGGTAGCAAGCCCGAGAAAGGCCGCGAAGCTGCTGAAAGTGCCGAGGCCGACATCCGTGCAGCCATTGAGGGCGCACATATGTTGTTCATCACAGCGGGTATGGGCGGTGGAACAGGCACAGGGGCAGCGCCTGTCATTGCCCGGATCGCCAAAGAGATGGGCATCCTGACGGTGGGCGTGGTCACCAAGCCCTTCGAATTTGAAGGGGGTCGTCGCATGTCCAATGCCGATTTGGGCATGCAAGAACTCGAAGCAAACGTCGATTCCTTGATTGTGGTGCTGAATGAAAAGTTGCTGGAATTGCCCGGTGGCGAAGACATGACGCAAGACGAAGCCTTTGCGCATGCCAACGACGTGCTGAAAAACGCTGTCGGCGGTATTGCCGAAATCATCAACGTGCCTGGCCATGTAAACGTCGACTTTGAAGACGTCCGCACTGTGATGGGCGAGCCGGGCAAGGCCATGATGGGCACTGCAGCCGCCAGCGGACCCGACCGCGCGCGCATTGCTGCCGAGCAAGCGGTGGCTTGCCCTTTGCTTGAGGGCGTTGATTTGTCCGGTGCCAAGGGTGTGCTGGTCTTGATCAGTGCCGCCAAGGGCTCTCTGAAACTCTCAGAGTCGAAGCAAGCGATGAACACCATTCGTGCCTATGCTTCGGAAAACGCGCATGTGATTTATGGCACCGCCTACGACGAAAGCCTGGGCGACGAAATCCGTGTAACGGTTGTGGCGACGGGCCTGTCCAAACAAGGCGCGCGTCGCACCGCACCGCTGCAAGTCATTCGTACCGGTACAGACAACGTGCCTTTCCATCTGGGTCCACAAGATGCTGTTGCGCCCGCTATGGGCAACGGCAATACGACACCTGCGGCGGCCAACGGGGTCAATATTCCAGCTTACTGGCGCAATAACCGGACCCATGCCGCTGCCCGTGTGGATGGCATGGCCAATGCAGGCATGGACGACATCGAAATCCCAGCCTTCTTGCGCAAGCAAGCCGACTGATCTGAAAATCTGAAGTTTTTTGGTGCTTTGGGCCAGACAGGCGATGGCTTGTCTGGCCCTTTTTACGTTCAATCGCCAGTCCGTCAGGCTGATTGATTTTTTCAAACTTGAATAAACAGGATTCACTTTTCAATTCAACCGGCTTATGGGCGAATTAAAATAGGCCATGCTTGCACAAAGAACCCTTAAAACATTGACCAAAGCCGTGGGCGTTGGGTTGCACAGTGGTCAGCGTGTCGAGTTGACGCTGCGTCCTGCGGCACCCGATACGGGCATTGTGTTTCGCCGAATTGACTTGGCTGAGCCGGTTGATATTCCGGTCAAAGCCGAGTCGGTGACCGATACCCGGTTGGCCTCCACCATTTCAGCCGGGCAGGCCAAAGTCTTGACGGTGGAGCACTTGATGTCCGCTTGTGCAGGTTTGGGCATTGATAACTTGTATGTGGACATCACGGCCGAAGAGGTGCCGATTCTGGATGGATCGGCTTCGTCGTTTGTTTTCTTGCTGCAAAGTGCCGGCGTGGTGGAGCAACCCGCTGCCAAAAAATTCTTGCGTGTTCTGAAGCCGGTTGAGGTCAGGGAGGGCGAGGGCGAGAACATCAAATGGGCCAGTTTGACCCCCTTTCATGGCTATAAATTAAGTTTTGAGATTGATTTCAGGCACCCTGCCGTGGACTCCACCGGCCAACAAGTGGTGTTTGACATGTCTGAGGGCGTTTATGCCCGCGACATTGCCCGGGCTCGCACCTTTGGCTTTACCAAAGACGTCGAGATGCTGCGCGCCAATGGTCTGGCCTTGGGCGGCGGACTGGACAACGCGATCGTGATGGACGATTACAAAGTCCTCAACTCGGATGGCTTGCGCTACGACGATGAATTTGTGAAACACAAAATCCTCGATGCCATGGGCGATTTGTACATATTGGGCAAACCTTTGCTCGCGGCTTATTCGGCCTTCCGATCGGGGCATGCCCTGAACAACCGCTTGCTGCGTGAACTGCTGTCGCGCCCGGACGCTTACGAGGTGGTGACTTTTGACAAAGCTGCTGACGCCCCCCGTGGCTTTGCAGCCCTGCAGCCCGCCTGGTGATGACCCGAACCAGCCATTTGCTTTATTTGCACGGTTTTCGTTCCTCGCCCCAATCGGCAAAATCGCGAAAAATGGCCGAAATTGTGCAAAATCAGCATCCCGGGGTGACTTGGTGGTGCCCACAATTGCCCGCTTCGCCCAAACAGGCCATCCAGGAATTAATCGAGGGCACTGCGGCTTGGCCCTCGGCCCACAGTGCGGTGGTTGGGTCATCTTTGGGGGGCTTTTATGCCGCTTGGCTGTCCCAGCATCTCGCTTTTCCTGCTGTGCTGCTTAACCCGGCGGTGCATCCCGCCCGCGATTTGAAAAAGTACGTGGGCACCCATCCGTCATGGCACGATCCCGCTCAAAAAGTGTTTTTTAAAGCAGAGTACGTGCAGGAACTGGCCGTTTTGGAGCAGGTTTTTCTAGAGAAAAGCCCCCAGGCTGGGCCCCCAACTTTGAGCATCATTGCCAAGGGCGATGAGGTGCTCGATTGGCGTGAAATGCTGGCCCGGCACGCGTCGGGGCAAGTTCGCTTGATCGAGGGCAGTGACCACGCGCTGAGCGATTTCGACGATTACTTGCCTGAAATCCTTGAATTTCTTCGGTTGGCTTGAGGCTTTAAGCCATCAAAGGCGGGGGCGCGTGGGAAAATCGGTGCATGTACGCACTATTTGAAGAAGCCGGCAAATTCATGGCCGGACGGATCATGTCCGAAGCCGAGGCCTCCGCCCAGGTGGAACTGGACTCGGGTAAAAGAGTCAAAGTCAAAGCAGCCCAAATGCTGCTCAAGTTTGAAAAACCTGCCCCTGCTGCCTTGCTCAGTGAGGCCGCGACGCTGAGTCAAAGCATTGACCTTGAATTGGCCTACGAATTCGCCTCGGACGAAGAGTTCGCTTTTGCCGACCTGGCCAAAGACTATTTCAGTGACGGTGCCAGCACGGTGCAGCAAGTGGCTGCGTTGATTCGGTTGCATGAAGCGCCGCATTACTTTCGCCGGGGCGGCAAGGGGCGCTTTCGCAAAGCCCCTGCTGAAATCGTGCAGCAGGCCTTGATTGCGATTGAAAAGAAGAAGCAAGTGCAGGCCCAAATCGAGGCTTGGTCGGCAGAGTTGGTCTCCGGGGTGTGCCCCGACCCGATTCGGGAGCAGCTTTACAAAATTCTTTTTCGCCCTGACAAAAATACCCCGGAATACAAGGCCGTGGTGGAGGCCAGCAAGGCCAGCCAAACCGCACCGCTGGATCTGTTGCAAAACGCAGGCGCTATTGCATCTGCCTGGGACTTCCATTGGCAACGGTTTTTATTTGACTTGTTTCCCAAAGGGACGGGTTTTCCGGCCTTGCAGGCGCCTGCCATTCAAGACGAATTGCCGTTAGCGACAGTCCAGGCTTTCTCAATTGACGATTCACACACCACCGAAATTGACGATGCCTTGTCTTTGCAAGGTTTGGGCTCCGGCACGGTCACCGTGGGGATCCACATTGCGGCGCCTGGCCTGGCCCTGTCGCCTGGCGGTGCGATTGACCAATTGGGTCGCCAACGCTTGTCTACCGTGTACATGCCGGGCTACAAAATCACCATGCTGCCCGACAGCGTGGTGCAGGCTTACACTCTGACAGAGGGGCGGGATTGCCCGGCGGTTTCCTTGTACGTGACTTTCAATGAGTCCGATCTTGAAGTGTTGAAGACCGAAACACGCGTGGAACGGGTCTCCATTCTGGCCAACTTGCGGCACGACCAACTGGACCAGACCGTGACCCAAGAATGGCTTGAAAGTGAAGAAGTGGGCACCGAAGCGCCGGTGGATTTGCCGGTAGACCGTGCCACCTTGGCTTTTTTCTGGCGCTTGGCCCAGACCCTGAAAGCGCGGCGTGAAGTGGTACGCGGTAAACCCGAGAATTTCAACCGCCCGGATTACAGTTTCAAGCTCGACCGCCCCAGCAACGAGCATCCACCCACAGGCGATGAACGGGTGCTGATTGGTGTGCGTCAACGTGGCGCGCCCCTTGATCTGATGGTGGCCGAGGCCATGATTTTGGCCAACAGCACTTGGGGGCAATGGATGGCCAGTTTTGGCGTGCCCGGCATCTATCGCAGCCAAGCCAGTATGGCCCCCGGCGTCAAGGTTCGCATGGGCACCAAAGCATTGCCCCATGCGGGCATTGGGGTTCCCAGCTATGCCTGGAGCACATCGCCTTTGCGGCGCTACACCGACTTGGTCAATCAGTGGCAAATCATTGCTTGTGCGCGCCATGGTGCGACTGCGGCTTTGGCGGCGCCCTTTAAGCCCAAAGATGCCGAGTTGTTTTCCATCATCAGCGGATTTGATGCCGCCTACAGTGCCTACAACAGCGTTCAGTCCAGCATGGAGCGGTACTGGACTTTGCGCCATGTACAGCAACAAGGCATTGAAGCGCTGGAGGCCAGCTTGGTCAAAGAATTGGGCGGTGGCGTTTGGTTGGTACGGGCCGATAACTTGCCCCTGATGTTCAGCGTCATGGGTGCCCAAGGCTTGATGCGGGGCGCGCGGGTTCTCGTCAAATTAGGTCAGGTGGACCTGATGGCGCTGGATGTCAGCGGCACAGTGACGGCGCATCTGGATGCACCCCCAACCCAAACGGACCCAGAGGCCGATGAGTCTGATGAGGAAGAGGCGCAGTCTGCAGGCCCGCTCACGATTGCCATCGACTTGAATGACAGCGCTCAAAGCGATGGATCTTGACGGCGGTTCTTCAGCCTCTGCAGGCTTTAGCGTTCGGCTCAAGCTGTCAGTCCGGCGGCACACCATGGCCTGGGCGTTGGGATTTTCGTTGCTGGTTCATGCGGGCTTGATCGGTTGGCGTTTTGCCGATCCTGAAAGTTTCAGTCGGGTTTTTGAGGATTCCACCTTAGAGGTGATTTTGGTCAATGCACGCAGTGACCAAAATCCTGACAGTGCCCAAGCCATTGCCCAAGTCCGCCTGGCAGGGGGAGGGCAACCGGATCAATTGCAATGGTCCAGCTCCCCTTTGCCACCCGCGCAGCGCAATGAATCCGGCACTGACATCGGTGCCATGCAGCGCCAAATTGAAGCCCTTAAGTTGCAACAGATGCAATTGCTGACCCAATTGAAACAAGAGTTGTCGGCCTTGTCGCAAGAAAATGCGGGAGAAAACGCCCAGGCTCCTGAGCGTCAGGCCAGGCAAGAACGGCAGCAGCAGTTGACCCGGCAACTGGCCCAGATTGAGCAGAAAGTGGAAAAATCCCAAGGCGGGCCCCGCAAGCGCTACATCAGTCCGGCGACCAAAGAGGCCGTTTATGCGCTGTATTACGACAAATTGCGCCGCACCATTGAAACCCGTGGCACCCTTAATTTTCCACAGGTGGGTGGACAGAAGTTGTATGGCGAACTGAGCATGGTCATCACAGTGGACCGCAAAGGGCGGCTGGTTCAAACCGAGGTGGCTTTGCCCTCCGGGCAACCCTTGCTCGACCAGCGGGCCGTGGCGATTGTGCGAAGTGCGGCTCCTTTTGATGCGTTCGGCGCTAATATGCGGCGGCAGGCGGATCAAATCGTGGTGGTGACCCGCTTCCGGTTTGCCAAAGATGGCACGCTGGAGACCCGAATGTTGGCTGCTGATCAGAAGCAGCGCTGACCCGTTCACTGACCTATGAACCCTGCAGACAAAGGAAATTGATGCGTGCTTTTGGTCGTTGGTGCTTGTTGGTCTTGCTGGCCGGGGTGGTTTTGCAACTGTTTTTTGTTGCGCGCATTGCCAGCATGGCGGTCATCGCGCCCGAATCCACCACCTTTGAACGTTCGCAAATCTGGCAAATTGTGTCCAAAAAAGGCCTGTTGCCTTGGCGCCAGGAATGGGTGGATGGCAAATCGATTGCCCCCGGTTTGCAGCGTGCCGTGATTGCTTCGGAAGACAGCGTTTTTGCACAGCACGGGGGTGTTTGGTGGGAGTCGCTCGAAAAGGCGTGGGAGAAAAATGCCAAGGCCAAAGCCTTGGCTGAGCAGCGTGCTCAGCGCAGACCCGATGCCAAAACAACGCAAGTCAAAATTGTGGGGGGCTCGACCATCACCCAACAGTTGGCCAAAAACCTTTTTCTTTCGGGTGAGCGCACTTTGTTTCGCAAGGGTCAAGAAATGTTGATCACGCTGACCTTGGAGACGTTTTTGACCAAGCAGCGAATTCTGGAAATTTATCTGAACAGCGTGGAGTGGGGCGAGGGGGTTTTTGGGGCTGAAGCAGCCGCCCAGCACTATTTTCGTAAAAGCGCTGCGCGCTTGAGTGACTGGGAGGCTGCGCGGTTATCGGTCATGTTGCCCCGGCCTAGGTATTTTGAGCAAAGAGCGCAATCGGCTTATTTGGCCAGTCGGGCCGAGACCATCATGGCGCGTATGGGTGATGTGGTGTTGCCATGAGTTCTTTAACCACGCCCCAACCCCAAACTCTGCGCATTTTGGGCATCGATCCCGGGCTGCAAACCACGGGTTTTGGGGTTCTGGACTTGACGGGGTCTCGTCTGCAATATGTTGCGAGCGGGGTGATTGAGACCACCAAAGGGGATATGGGCAATTTGCCCGCCCGTTTGAAGGTGATTTACGACGGAATTCGCGAAATTCATGCCCGCTACCAGCCGGATGTGGCTTCGGTCGAAATCGTTTTTGTCAACATCAATCCGCAAGCCACGCTGCTTTTGGGGCAAGCGCGTGGGTGCTGTTTGACCGCTTTGGTGTCGTGTGATTTGCCGGTGGCCGAGTACACCGCCTTGCAGATGAAGCAATCGGTCACGGGCCATGGGCGCGCTGCCAAATCGCAGGTGCAGGAGATGGTTAAACGCTTATTGCAATTGCCCGTGGTCCCCAGGCAGGATGCTGCCGATGCTTTGGGCATGGCCATCACCCACGCCCACGCCAGCCCGTCCATGAACAAGCTCGCAGCGCAGGGCGTGCTCCACCGTAAAACCCATGGCATGTTCCGCAGTGGTCGAAGTCACTAGGGGTGAACAGATGGTGTTTTTCAGAATTCCGACTGAGATAATCTGAACCATGGGTTCCGTTATTCAAAAACCAAGCTTGCTGCAGCGCATGAGGTATCTGCTTCATGGGTTCGATGGGCCTTTGGCGTTCGCCGTGTTCATGCTCGCTTGTGCGGGCATGTTGATCATGTTTTCGTCAGGTTACGACCACGGCACCCGATTCATTGACCACGGGCGCAACATGTTGATTGCGGGGGCCATCATGTTTGTGGTGGCCCAAATGCCGCCCCAAAAGCTCATGGCTTGGGCCGTGCCGATTTACACCGTGGGCATCGTCTTGCTGGTGGCGGTGGCGATCTTCGGGATTACCAAAAAAGGGGCCAAGCGCTGGGTTAATCTGGGGGTGGTGATTCAGCCCAGCGAGATTCTGAAAATTGCCCTTCCCTTGATGCTGGCCGCTTGGTTTCAAAAGCGCGAGGGTCAATTAAGACCCTTCGACTTTGCCGTGGCGCTGCTGATATTGGGCGTTCCGGTCGGTTTGATCATGAAGCAACCCGACTTGGGAACCTCCTTGTTGGTGTTGGCGGCGGGCTTGGCCGTGATCTTTTTTGCGGGCCTCAAGTGGCGCTGGATCTTGCCGCCTGTGCTGTTGGGCATCGTCGGCGTGGTGGTGTTGGTCGCTATGGAGTCCACTTTGTGTGCTGACAATGTCGATTGGCGAGTTTTGCACGAATACCAACGGCAGCGGGTTTGCACCCTGCTAGACCCCGCGCGTGACCCTTTGGGCAAAGGTTTTCACATCATTCAAGGCATGATCGCCATTGGGTCGGGCGGTTTTTGGGGCAAAGGCTTCATGCAGGGCACACAAACTCACTTGGAGTTCATTCCCGAGCGCACCACCGACTTCATTTTTGCCGCTTACGGCGAGGAATTCGGGTTTGTCGGCGGGCTTTTCCTGATTTTCTGGTTCTTCTTTTTGGTCTACCGTGCGCTGGTCATCGCTGCCCAAGCCCCGACCTTGTTCAGCCGTCTGCTGGCGGGCAGCATGGCCATGATTTTCTTTACCTATGCCTTTGTGAACATGGGCATGGTCAGTGGCATTTTGCCGGTGGTGGGCGTGCCTTTGCCCTTCATCAGTTACGGCGGCACGGCCATGGTCACTTTGGGGCTGGCGCTGGGCATACTGATGTCGATCGCCAAATCTAAACAACTGGTGCAAACATGAATCCATTTGTCCAGGTGGCCATGGTGGGGGCAGGCAACATGGGCGGCGGCATGTTGAGCCGTTTGTGTGGCTTGGGATGGTCCGTGGCGGTACACGACACCGATCCCCTTGCGCAGTCCCATGCCGCTGAATGCGGCGCTGTGCCTTGCGGCTCTGCCATGCAAGCGGCCCGTATGCTCGCGCCCGATGGCGTGTTGATGGTGGTGGTGGTGGACGCCGCCCAAACCGAGTCCGTACTCTGGGGCCATGATGGGGCGGGTGCTGTATTGCAAGCGGGTCAGACGGTGATGCTTTGCCCGACCTTGGGGCCCGGCACCGTGCAAAAGCAGGCCGAACGGCTGGCGCTGGCCGGTATTGATTGCATCGATGCCCCCATGTCGGGCGGTCCCTTACGGGCCAAAGAGGGCACCATGAGCTTGATGGTGGCTTGTTCAGACGAGGTTTGGCAAAAAAGCCAGGTTTTATTGAAGGCATTGAGCCAACAAGTGTTTCGGGTGGGTCAGCGGCCCGGCGACGGAGCTCGCACCAAACTGGTCAATAACCTCTTGGCTGCAGTCAATTTGGTGGGCGCTGCTGAGGCCATGGCATTGGCTGAGCGACTGGGGCTTGACCCATTGGCCACCTTGTCCGTGATCGAGGCCTCCAGTGGCCAGAGCTGGATTGGCTCAGATCGGATGCGTCGGGCTTTGGCCGATGATTTTGAGCCCCGTGCCCACGTCACCCTGCTGGCCAAAGACACTGGTTTGGCGGTTCAAGCCGCCGAAGAAGTAGCTTTTGACCCGCCGTTGGGGCGCTTGGCCCGAGACCTGTTTGCACAGGCCATGGTGCAGGGCTGGTCCGACTTAGACGATGCCGCCCTGCTCAAACTCATGCGCCAGCGTTGAAGGCGCAGCGTTTTTGGGGTTACCACGCCAGTGGGGGGCCTGACACAAGCGGCTGGCCATGCTGGGCAAGGGTCTTGATCAGTGCCTACAATGGACAGCATGATTTCACGCGGACCCACCATCGAACGCCTGGCCACGGCCAGATCCTTGTTGCTTGAGCCTTTTGGCTTAGACGAAACACACCTCAGCCAGGCCTTGGCCGCCATCAAGGCGCATGCCGTGGATGACGCCGACCTGTATTTTCAGTACACCCGCTCCGAGGGGTGGAGTCTGGAAGAAGGCATCGTCAAGACCGGCAGTTTCAGCATTGACCAAGGCGTGGGCGTTCGCGCTGTGTCGGGCGAGAAAACCGCGTTTGCCTACTCTGACGACATCTCTGAAGCTTCGCTGATGGACGCGGCCTTGACGGTGCGCACCATTGCCTCTGCATCGCAAAACAAGCGCATCAAGGTGCCGACCCGCAAAATTTCGGCCAGCCGTTCGCTCTACCCCTCTCTGGACCCGATGTCCACGCTGGACAGCACGGCCAAAGTCAATCTGTTGGGTCGGGTCGAAAAGACCGCCCGCGCCAAGGACCCGCGCATTGTGCAGGTCATGGCCGGCCTGGCCACCGAATACGATGTGGTGATGGTGGCCCGCGCCGATGGCACATTGGCGGCAGATATTCGCCCTTTGATTCGATTGTCCGTCACCGTAATCGCCGAGCAAAACAACCGCCGCGAAGTGGGCAGTGCGGGTGGCGGCGGGCGTTTTGGATTGGCTTATTTCGACGACGCCATGGTGGAAACTTATGTTCAGGAAGCCGTATCGGCTGCGTTGATTAACCTCGAAGCCCGCCCCGCACCTGCGGGAGAGATGACGGTGGTCTTGGGCAATGGATGGCCAGGTGTGTTGCTGCACGAGGCGGTGGGCCACGGCCTCGAGGGAGATTTCAACCGCAAGGGTTCCAGTGCTTTCAGTGGTCGAATTGGGCAGCGCGTGGCCGCCAAAGGCGTTACGGTGCTCGATGACGGCACCATGGCCGACCGTCGGGGCTCACTGAATGTCGACGACGAAGGCCATGCCAGCCAGAAAAACGTGCTGATTGAGGACGGCATCCTTCGCGGCTACATCCAGGATTCCATGAATGCCCGATTGATGGGTGTCAAGCCCACGGGCAATGGTCGCCGCGAAAGCTACGCCCATGTGCCCATGCCGCGAATGACCAATACTTACATGCTGGGGGGTGACAAGAGCCCAGAAGAAATCGTGGCCAGCATCAAGAAAGGCCTGTACGCCACCAATTTTGCAGGTGGGCAGGTGGACATCACCAGCGGCAAGTTCGTGTTCTCGGCCAGTCAGGCGTATTGGGTTGAAAACGGCAAGATTCTTTATCCTGTCAAAGGGGCCACCCTGATTGGCAGCGGTCCAGAATCTCTGAAGAAAATCAGCATGATCGGCAACGACATGAAGCTCGATTCCGGCGTGGGCACTTGCGGAAAAGAAGGTCAAAGTGTGCCGGTTGGCGTGGGGCAACCGACCTTGCGCATCGAGGGCCTCACAGTCGGTGGCACGGCTTGAGCCCTGCTGCCGAGGGTTTGACCTTGGTGCCTACGCAATGATTCGTCAGAAACCTGTGCTACATTGACTCCCATGTCTTCGCGCTTTGTTTTTTACTTTTTTTATTTTTGGTTCTCAGTCCCCGGCGGACGAGAGGCGAGCGCATAAGCACCCGAACATCTCGACACACACCGCCGGAGCCCCAAAGCCCGGCGGTTTTTTTTAGCCTTTTTTCAGATTTTTAATTCCAAGGAGCATCAGATGACCGCCAAAACCACAACACCCGAAGCTTGGTATTCCCATGCCGTTGACCGGACCGGCCAAACCGACGACGAACGCATCAAGGACATTACCGTGCTACCGCCTCCAGAACATCTGATCCGTTTTTTTCCCATTGCCGGTTCGTCGACTGAATCTCTGATCGCCAAGACTCGCAAGTCCATCCACAGCATTGTTCATGGCAAAGACGACCGTTTGCTGGTCATCATCGGGCCCTGCTCAATACACGATCCGGCAGCGGCGCTGGACTACGCCCGTCGTCTCAAGCCTTTGCGTGATCAATATGCCGACAGCCTTGAAATTGTGATGCGTGTGTATTTTGAAAAACCACGCACCACGGTGGGTTGGAAGGGCTTGATCAACGACCCCTATCTGGACGAAAGCTACCGCATTGACGAAGGACTGCGCATCGCGCGTCAGTTGTTGATTGAGATCAACCGCCAAGGTTTGCCAGCAGGCAGCGAGTTTCTGGATGTGATCTCGCCTCAGTACATTGGCGATTTGATCAGTTGGGGAGCCATTGGCGCCCGAACCACTGAAAGTCAGGTGCATCGCGAACTGGCTTCGGGCCTCTCAGCCCCTATAGGCTTCAAGAACGGCACCGATGGCAACATCAAGATTGCAACCGATGCGATTCAGGCGGCAGCCCGGGGCCATCACTTTCTGTCGGTTCACAAAAATGGCCAGGTGGCGGTGGTGCAGACCCAGGGCAACAAAGATTGCCATGTGATTTTGCGCGGCGGAAAAGCCCCCAATTACGATGCGCAAAGTGTCGCTGCTGCCTGCAAAGAGCTGGAGGCGGCCAAGTTGCCAGCGACTTTGATGGTCGATTGCAGCCATGCGAACAGCAGCAAAAAGCATGAGCGCCAGATTGACGTGGCCAAAGACATCGCTGAGCAGATCAGCGGCGGCTCACGTCAAGTATTCGGCGTGATGGTGGAAAGCCATATCTTGGACGGTGCACAAAAATTCACACCCGGAAAAGACGATGTGAGCCAGCTGACGTATGGTCAGAGCATCACCGATGCCTGCATTGGTTGGGACGACAGCGAACAAGTTTTGAGGGTCTTGTCAGATGCCGTGAAGGCGCGTCGCGCCCGTTGACAGAGCAGCACTTCTCATGGGCTCGGATTCATTCATAGCCACGTTGGGCATCGCTTAAGCTCTGAGTTTGTCCGGGTTAGATGACCCTGAATTGCCCATCAATTCAGGAAGTTTGAGTCTGTGACACTGTCTTTAGAGCGGATGGTGCATTTGATACAAATTTGGGCAATCTCCATGGGTAACTCGGTTTCTTGGGGTGTTTGCAGTGAGCCTTGACAGCTGCGGAGCAATTTTTTAACCCCCCATGGTTTGTTGGGCTTTGGTTGTTAAGTGTTGCGCCAGTTGCGAGACTAGTGTCGTAAATAAGGTTACCTATTGGTCCTTAATGGTCTATCATGGAGACATTTAAAGGAGGTTTCTATGGCCATCAATGTCAAACTGTCCGAAGGCTTGGTCGAGACGGCCAAGCGTTACGGCAACATCGAGCACCGCTCGGTGCCCAAGCAAATCGAATATTGGTCTCAGATTGGCAAGATCGCCGCAGAAAATCCTGATCTGCCTTTCAGTGTCATCCGCGATATCTTGATCGCTGATCAGGAAGAGCCCGTGGGTGAGTATCGGTTCGGCTGATGCGCATCCTAGTCACCCCGACCTTCGAGCGTGCCGTCAAAAAGCTGCACAAACCGCAAAAGCTTGCGCTTGACGAGGCGATACGAGCCATCGCCAGTCAGCCCGATGCGGGTGAAACTAAGGTGGGTGACTTGGCTTGCGTACAGGTCTACAAGTTCCGCATGGGCACCTTGTTGTGCCTGCTCGCCTACTGTGTTATCGATGAGAACACGCTGAAGTTATTGATGCTTGGTCCACACGAAAATTTCTACCGCGACCTCAAACGCACTGAGCATTGAAATGACCCCAAGAGGAGGTTGCCGATCCTGCGCTGTTCGATACCTTCCGTCGTTGCTCGTCGCTTCCGCAGGTCTTATTTTGGGTGTGGTGCAATCACCGAGACTGGTTTTTAACCATTCATCAAACGGATTCAGCGCTTGAGGGCTTCAAGCAAGCGTGCATGAATGCCACCAAAACCGCCATTGCTCATGCACAACAGGTGGTCGCCGGGGCGAACTTGGGCCAACACTTGGGCCATGACTTCGTCAATTGTGGCGCCCACTTGAGCGCGCTCCCCCATTGGGGCCAGTGTTGACGCCGCATCCCAGCCCAAGCCGCCCGAATGGCAAAACGCCAAATCGACCTCTTCTAAGCTCCAGGGTAATTGGGCTTTCATGGCACCCAGCTTCATGGTGTTGCTGCGCGGCTCAAAAATGGCCAATATGCGGGCCTCGCCCACCTGTCGACGCAAACCGTTCACAGTGGTTCTAATGGCTGTGGGGTGGTGGGCAAAGTCGTCATAGACGGTGATGCCGTTCACCTTGCCTCTGATTTCCATGCGTCGCTTGACGTTTTCAAAGGTGGAAAGCGCTTGCGCTGCCACTGCAGGCGTCACACCCACATGGTCTGCTGCGGCAATGGTGGCCAATGCATTAAGTTGGTTGTGTACGCCGCCCAACGACCATTTCACTTCGGCAACGGATTGACCGGCTTGCAAAACTTTGAAGTGCGAGGGCTCTCCCTCGGCCGTGAAATCATTCACGGCAGCACCAAAGTGGCGCACCTCGCTCCAGCAGCCGTGGTTGAGGACCCGAGTCAGGCTTTCTTCCAGTCCGTTGACGACGACACGGCCAGAACCTGGCACGGTGCGCACCAAGTGGTGAAACTGGCGCTCAATGGCTGGCAAGTCGTCAAAGATGTCTGCGTGGTCGAATTCGAGGTTGTTCAAGATGGCAGTACGGGGTCGGTAATGCACAAATTTACTGCGCTTGTCGAAAAATGCCGTATCGTACTCGTCAGCTTCAATGACGAAGTATCGGCCGTCGCCCAGTCTGGCCGATACACCAAAGTTCAGGGGCACGCCACCGACTAAAAATCCTGGTGTCAGTCCAGCTTGTTCCAAAACCCAGGTCAACATGGAGGTGGTCGTTGTTTTGCCATGGGTCCCTGCAACGGCCAATACATGTTGGCCTTGCAACACATGTTCTGACAACCATTGCGGCCCACTGGTATAGGGTGCGCCCGCTTCCAAAATGGCTTCCATCAATGGAAATTTAGGTGTTCCATCCGGGAGGCGGCTTCGGCTGACCACATTGCCCACCACGTACAGGTCGGGTCGAAGTGCCATTTGCTCGGCACCAAAGCCTTCGATCAGTTCGATACCCAAAGCCAGCAATTGGTCGCTCATGGGCGGATAAACGCCAGCGTCACAACCCGTCACTCGATGTCCGGCTTCTCGCGCCAAGGCGGCCAAACCTCCCATGAAGGTGCCGCAAATGCCTAATATATGTATGTGCATGTGCGGATTTTAGGCGGGCCAAGCGATGTTGACGGGCGCACCGGGCACAATCTGCCTCCATGAACGAAGCTGCTCTAGAAATTGCCGCTACAGCTGCCCGATTGGTGGTTGAAGAAGGACTTGCTTTTGGCCCCGCTAAACACCGCGCGCTGAAGGAGTTGGGCCTGCCCGGGCGCACGGCCCTGCCGACCAATGAGCTCGTCGAGTCCGAGGTCCGGGATTACATTGATCTGTTTTGTGCCGACACGCAGCCCTCCGAGCTGAAGGCTTTGCGCGATTTGGCGCGGGTCTGGATGCAACGCTTGACCGAATTCAGGCCCCATCTGGGAGGGGCCGTTTGGCAGGGCTGGGCCACGCGTTTGTGTGACATTGACCTGGCACTTTTTTGCGATGACCCCAAATCAGCTGAAATTGCGCTGATCAACCAAAACCAGCGGTATGAGGTTCAAACCATCAAAGGTCTGCATGGTCACGATGTGGATGTACTGAGTTTGCACAGTTTTTGCCAAGATCTGAATGAGGATGTGGGGGTACATCTGCGCATTTACGATTTAGATGATTTGCGTGGCGCTTTGTTGCCCGACTCACAAGGCCGTTCGCCTCGAGGGGATCTGGCCGCTCTTCAGCGTCTGCTGGCGCGATGAAAGACAATTTGCAATATGAACGAAAAAAGCTCTGATGCCTCCCGGCGTAATCTGATTTTGGCTGCCGGTGCTGCCGCTGCAGTGGCCGGTGTGGGTTTGGCCCTGTGGCGGTTTCAGCCACGCAATGTCCCGGAATCAGCCCATCATCCCCTTTGGTCGCTGCAGTTTGAAACGCCCACGGGTAAAGTGTTGGACATGGCCAAATTAAAGGGTAAACCCTTAATTCTTAACTTTTGGGCCACATGGTGCCCGCCTTGCATTGAAGAGTTGCCCATGATCGATGCATTTTGGCGCGAACAAACTGCCAAAGGTCATCAAGTGCTGGCGTTGGCCATTGACCAACCCAGCGCAGTGCTTAAATTTCTGGCCCAAAAGCCCCTCGGTTTTCCCGTCGGTATGGCCGGTTTGGAAGGGACCGAATTAGCGAAATCTTTGGGTAATTCGGCTGGAGGCTTGCCATTTACGGTATTTTTCAAGGCAGATGGCAGCATTTGGCGACAAAAAATGGGAAAACTGGTCCAGGAAGACCTCTCTCAATGGGCGCTTGAAAAGGTCTGAGGCAAGGCAGGGCCGCAAAAGTACATTCACTCAGTCACAATGCCGCCATTTAGGCCTGTTGTAAGGCTCTAATCACTTCAGAAAACATGTTTTGAGAGGATTTTGCTGAAAATTAGTGTAAATTCGATCGCTTACATGTGCTTACATTGATGGAGAGTGGCTATGGATTTGCGCAAACTAAAAACATTGATCGATCTGGTGTCTGATTCCAACGTATCGGAACTTGAAATCACTGAAGCCGAAGGTAAGGTTCGTATTGTTAAAAGCATGGGGGTGGCAGCCCCTGTGATCATGCAGCAAGCGGCACCCGTTCCCGTATCGGCTGCGCCCGTTGCGGCACCGGTGGCTCCTGTTGATGCACCCGTCGCGCCAGCAGCCTCTACTGGCCACACCGTCAAGTCACCCATGGTGGGCACGTTTTATCGCTCGTCCAGCCCCGGTTCGGCACCTTTCATTCAGATCGGATCGGTGGTCAAAGAGGGCGACACGCTGTGCATTATTGAAGCCATGAAAATTCTCAATGAGATCGAGTCAGACAAGTCCGGTACGGTCACTCAGATTCTGTGTGAAAACGGCCAGGCGGTGGAATACGGTCAGCCTTTGTTCATCGTCGAATAAGCCAACGGGGATTTCATGTTCAAGAAAATCCTGGTCGCCAACCGTGGCGAAATTGCTTTGCGCATTCAGCGTGCCTGCCGAGAGCTGGGTGTGAAGGCGGTGATGGTTTACTCTGAAGCCGACAAAGAAGCCAAATACGTCAAGCTGGCCGAAGAGGCCGTTTGCATTGGCCCCGCGGCATCGTCCCTGAGCTACCTGAATATGCCGGCCATCATTTCAGCGGCGGAAGTGACCGATGCTGAAGCAATCCACCCCGGTTATGGTTTTTTGAGTGAAAACGCAGACTTTGCCGAACGGGTCGAAAAAAGCGGTTTCCAGTTCATTGGCCCTACACCCGAGTCGATTCGCATCATGGGGGACAAGGTTTCCGCCAAACAAACCATGATTCGTGCGGGGGTTCCTTGTGTGCCTGGTTCCGAGGGCGAACTGCCTGACGATCCGGTCCAAATCCGTCGCATTGCCAAGTCGGTCGGCTATCCGGTCATCATCAAAGCGGCGGGTGGCGGTGGCGGGCGAGGTATGCGCGTGGTGCATACCGAGGCTGCCCTGATCAATGCAGTTCAGATGACCAAGGCCGAGGCTGGGGCTGCCTTTGGCAATCCAGCGGTCTATATGGAAAAGTTCCTGCAGAATCCGCGCCACGTTGAAATTCAGATTTTGGCCGATAAGCACCGCAATGCGGTTTATCTGGGTGAACGTGATTGCTCCATGCAACGACGGCACCAAAAGGTGATTGAAGAAGCGCCTGCGCCTGGTATTCCCCGTAAGCTGATCGAGAAAATTGGCGAGCGCTGCGTCGCTGCGTGTAAAAAAATCAATTACCGAGGTGCTGGAACGTTTGAGTTCTTGTATGAAAACGGCGAGTTCTATTTCATTGAAATGAACACCCGCGTTCAGGTCGAACACCCGGTGACCGAATGGGTCACAGGCATTGACATTGTGAAGACCCAGATCATGGTGGCGGCCGGTGAGAAGTTACCCTTTACCCAGCGCCAAATCCAGATCAAGGGCCATGCCATCGAGTGCCGTGTGAATGCGGAAGACCCCTTCAAATTCACGCCCTCTCCAGGTCGCATCACCTCTTGGCACATGCCAGGTGGGCCCGGTGTCCGCGTGGATTCACATGCTTATAACAATTACTTTGTGCCACCCAATTACGATTCGATGATTGGTAAGCTGATTGTTCACGGGGATACCCGTGAGCAAGCCTTGGCCCGCATGCAGACGGCATTGGCTGAGACTGTTATTGAGGGCATCAGTACCAATATTCCACTGCATCGAGAGTTGATGGTGGATGCCAAATTCATGCAAGGTGGCACCAATATTCATTATTTGGAACACTGGCTCAGCCAGCACAAGCGTTAAACCGCCATGTTTGAACTGTGCTTGCAATGCCCTGAGGATCGGGTCGATGTATTGAGCGATGCCTTGGATGCATTGGATGCCTTGAGCTTATCTGTCGAAGATGCCGATGCCCAAACCCCGGCTGAGCAGGCATTATTTGGTGAACCAGGTATGCCGCCTCCCAAAGACGGTTGGCAGCGTTCCCGTATGGTGGCTTTGTTCGCCCTGCAAAGCGAGGCCGAAGAGGCCGTTCGGTTGTTGACTCCTCAAGCATTCTTTGAAGGGTGCAGCATCTTGGGGCTTAAGCCGGTCATCGACCAGGACTGGGTGAGATTGACTCAATCCCAGTTTGCGCCCGTCGAAATCACCCCTGATTTCTGGATTGTGCCCACTTGGCATGAACCACCAGCCCAAGCAAAGCAGATCATCCGTCTTGACCCTGGCTTGGCCTTTGGCACGGGCACGCACCCCACCACGCGCATGTGCTTGCGTTGGATTGCCCAGCAGGGTTTGCAGGGCCAGCGTGTTCTGGATTACGGCTGTGGTTCAGGAATTCTTGCCATTGGAGCGGCTAAATATGGCGCTTTGAACATCGACGCGGTCGACATTGACGATGCAGCTGTGACTTCGACCGTTTTGAATGCTGAAGCCAATGGCGTGCGCTTAGTCGCAGGCCTGCCCGATCAGGCTAAAGGGAAATACCAAACGGTGCTGGCCAATATTTTGGCGACACCTTTGAAGGTTCTTGCCCCTTTGTTGTGTTCATATGTGGCATCTGGGGGGACATTGGTGTTGGCGGGGATTCTGGATCGTCAGGCGGATGAGCTCAAGGCGGCTTATGCCGAGTGGCTGCAGTTGGAGGTGGCTGGCAGTGAAGACGGCTGGATTCTGATGACCGGAAAATCGCCTTCTGCGTTGAATTGAAGCCATTGGCGAAGATGTTGACCCAGATCTTTGCGCCAGTATGAATCGATTTGTCCGCTGCCTTGGCTGTTCTGCCATTTACAAAGTTGTACCGGATCAGCTCAAGATCGCTGGGGGCTGGCTGAAGTGTGGGCAATGTCAACTGACTTTTGACAGCACAGGCTTGGTCTTGGCTTGGCCTGAGACCTCAATTTTGAAGCCTGATCCGCCCTCGGGTATTGTGGTTACTGAGCGACTGGTCATTGATGAACTTCTCAAACAAGAAGATCAGTCTACGTCAGCGGAAACGGCATCAGCAACAGAGCAGGTTCAAGCTGTTGTGGGTTCATTTGAAGCAGCGCTTTCTTCTTTTAAGCCTTTGCCGCCAGCCGATCTACAGGCACAAGAGTTAAGTGGTTCAGCCAACTCGAGGCCACCAGATGGGGCAAGTGCGGCACAAGCGAAGTCAGTCATTCGTCACAGCAGGTGGGCTAAGTGGCTCAAACTCAGTGCAGCTGCCTTGTTTCTAGGGCTAGTGCTTCAGTGGCTTTGGATTGAGCGGCAAATGCTGGCAGCCTCCGATCCTTTGGCTGCAAAAGCGCTGGATACTGTATGTCGAAATTTGGGATGCGATGTTTTGCCCTTACAGGTGAGTGGGGGCATTGCCATTGAAAGCTCCAATTTACTGAAGCAAGACAACGGTTTTCAACTCAATTGGTCTTTGCGTAACGTCACATCTCAAACACTTCAGATGCCAGCCTTGGAGCTGACACTTTTAAATGCCGAAGATAAAGCCTTGGTTCGTCGGACCCTTCTGGCTGCCGATATCGGGGCCCCTGTCATGTTGGCACCGGGTGAAGACTGGCAAGGCCAGTTGAGTATCTTTCCTCAAGGGGATTGGGCGCCCACGGGTTATCGACTTCTGAATTTTTATCCTTGATTTCAAAGTCGACGGCTTCAACAGAGTCAGACAGCAAAAAAGCCCAACACAGTTTCCCGTGTTGGGCCTTAGGGCTACTCGCGCCTTACAGTTGAATCAGGGCTTCGCGGCCGAAGGAAACGGCCATGCAGCTTGAGGATTCAGTGTGGTTTGTGCAGCAGGGGCAGCGGGTGCTTTAGATGCCTTCTTTGCAGCAGGTTTTTTAGCAGCCTTTTTCACAGCAGCTTTTTTGGCGGCTGGCTTTTTAGCAGCAGTTTTCTTTGCTGCAGCTTTTTTAGCCGGAGCAGCTTTTTTGGCTGCTGGCTTTTTAGCAGCTGCTTTTTTAGGTGCAGCTTTTTTGGCTGGAGCAGCTTTTTTAGCTGGAGCAGCCTTTTTAGCAGCTACTTTTTTAGGAGCAGCTTTTTTGGCTGGAGCAGCTTTTTTAGCTGGAGCAGCTTTTTTAGCTGGAGCAGCTTTTTTGGCTGGAGCAGCTTTCTTAGCGGCTGGTTTCTTGGCCGTTACAGCCTTCTTCGCGGGAGCAGCTTTTTTTGCCGCTACTTTTTTTGCAGTTGCCATGGTTTTCTCCTTGATCAAGTTGAGAACTCAACGGAAAGGGAACGCTTTGTGTTTGTTGGATTGCACAAAACGATCCATGGTGCTGAGGAAATCCTCAACACCATGAACGCGGGAAAACCACACAACCCAAAGCCCGATGGCATTGTGATGTGTGGTTTGAAGAGGGGATTCATTTGAGGATGGTTCAGAAGGTCAGTCCCAAGACAAAGCCCCGCCGGATTGGTATTCAATGACTCTGGTTTCAAAGAAATTACGTTCTTTTTTCAGATCAATCATTTCACTCATCCAGGGAAATGGGTTCTCTTCGTTGGGGAAAAGTGCTTCAAGGCCAATTTGGGTGGCACGGCGGTTGGCGATGTAGCGCAGATAGCCTTTGAACATGGAGGCGTTCATGCCCAGAACACCACGGGGCATGGTGTCTTCTGCGTAACGGTATTCCAACTCAACTGCGGTCATGAACAAAGCCTTTATTTCAGCCTTGAATTCAGAAGTCCACAACTGTGGATTTTCGAGTTTGACGGTGTTGATCAAATCGATACCAAAATTACAATGCATCGACTCATCACGCAGGATGTACTGGTATTGCTCAGCAGCACCGGTCATCTTGTTTTGACGCCCCAGTGCCAAAATCTGAGTGAAACCCACGTAGAAAAACAGACCTTCCATGAGGCAGGCAAACACAATCAACGATTTCAGCAAAGTCTGATCTGTTTCAAGCGTACCGGTCTTGAAGTGGGGGTCCATGATCGCGCTGATGAACGGGATCAGGAATTCGTCCTTGTCGCGGATGGATTTGACTTCGTTGTAAGCGTTGAAAATCTCGCTTTCGTCCAAACCCAAAGATTCCACGATGTATTGGTAAGCATGGGTATGGATGGCCTCTTCGAAGGCCTGACGAAGCAAAAACTGGCGGCATTCGGGTGCCGTGATGTGACGGTAAGTGCCGAGTGTGATGTTATTGGCAGCCAAGGAGTCGGCAGTGACAAAAAAACCAAGATTGCGTTTGACAATCCGACGCTCGTCTTCGGTAAGACCGTTGGGGTCTTTCCAAAGCGCGATGTCGCGATTCATGTTCACTTCTTGGGGCATCCAGTGGTTGGCGCAGGTGGCCAGATATTTTTCCCAAGCCCATTTGTATTTGAAGGGGACCAACTGGTTCACGTCGGTCTGACCATTGATGATGCGCTTGTCTGCCGCAGTCATGCGACGTGGGCTGGAAGATGGAGATGCGGCAGCAGGCGCTGGCTCATCAGCACCGGAGAAAGAGGGCATCACAGGTAGAGATGCGGGTTTGACTTGATCGTCCCAGGACAACATAAAAAATTCCAGTTCTCAAATTATGAAAGCAAGCGCAAAAAAATCAAAGCAGCGATTCAATTTTTTAGATTTTGCAAGCGTGAAGTGTTGCTCAATTACATCGTCCTTGTCTGATTAAAGACAAAGACGATGTACGTCTGATCATTGACAAGCTTCGCAACCGGGATCATCGATTGCACAAAACTTGATATCGGTCGCAGGCGATGCATTCATTTGCGCTTGTGCAGCAGCTGCTGCAGCTTCAAGCGCACTCATTTCTCCGCTAGGAGAGCCTGAAGAAGAAACTGCATTGTGAGAGCCTGCCTGGACAGTCGATTTTTCAGCTTGCGTGGCGCTGGAGGTGCGAAGGTAATAGGTGGTTTTAAGTCCACGCAGCCATGCCAATTTGTAGGTGTCATCGAGCTTCTTGCCTGATGCACCCGCCATGTAAATATTCAAAGATTGGGCTTGGTCAATCCATTTCTGGCGACGCGCTGCAGCTTCAACCAACCAAGTGGTCTCTACTTCAAATGCCGTGGCATAAAGCGCTTTGACCTCTTGTGGAACGCGATCGATAGGGCGTAAGGACCCATCAAAATGTTTGAGGTCCATGACCATCACGTCATCCCAAAGGTCCAGACGCTTCAAGTCGCGGACCAAGTAGCTGTTGATGACTGTGAATTCACCAGACAAATTTGACTTGACTGACAGGTTACCGAAACAAGGCTCAATGGAAGCGTCTACGCCAATGATGTTGGAAATGGTTGCAGTTGGCGCAATCGCGACGCAGTTGGAGTTGCGCATGCCGTCGGCAGCAATTTTCTTGCGTAAGGCATCCCAATCCATGGTGGATGAGCGGTCTACCTCGACATATCCGCCGCGTTCACGCGACAACAAGTCCAGCGTATCCAGCGGCAAGATGCCTTGGTCCCAAAGAGAGCCTTTGTAGGTGGCGTACTGGCCGCGCTCTTTTGCCAGCTCGGTGGATGCCCAGTAGGCGTAATAGCAAATGGCCTCCATGGATAGGTCAGCAAACTCCACAGCTGCTTGGGAAGCATAAGGAATGCGCATTTCATAAAGCGAATCCTGGAACCCCATCAAACCCAGACCGACTGGTCGGTGACGCATGTTTGAATCACGGGCTTTTTTCACCGCGTAGTAATTGATGTCAATCACGTTGTCCAGCATGCGCATGGCAATTGTGATAGTGCTTTTCAATTTATCGTGGTCTATGACCTTGCCGTTAGGGCTGTCCTTCAGGTGTTTGGAAAGGTTGACTGAGCCCAAATTGCACACTGCAGTCTCTGTATCGCTGGTGTTGAGCGTGATTTCGGTGCACAGATTGGAGGAGTGAACCACGCCAATATGCTGCTGAGGAGATCGCACATTGCAAGGATCCTTGAATGTGATCCAAGGGTGACCTGTTTCGAACAACATCGACAACATCTTGCGCCACAAGTCCGTGGCCGGCACGGTCTTGCTGGGTTTGATTTCTCCGCTGGCCGCTTTTTTCTCATAGGCCACATAGGCTTTTTCAAAAGCCAAGCCGAACAGATCATGCAGGTCAGGTACATCAGAGGGGGAGAACAAGGTCCAAGTGCCTTTTTCCATGACTCGTCGCATGAAGAGGTCGGGAATCCAGTTGGCTGTGTTCATGTCGTGAGTGCGGCGGCGGTCGTCGCCTGTGTTTTTACGCAACTCCAGGAATTCTTCGATGTCCAGGTGCCACGTTTCCAAGTAAGTGCAGACAGCGCCCTTGCGCTTACCGCCTTGATTGACAGCGACCGCAGTGTCGTTGACGACCTTGAGAAAAGGCACGACGCCCTGAGATTCACCGTTGGTTCCCTTGATGTGGGAGCCCATGGCACGGACGCGAGTCCAGTCATTGCCCAGGCCGCCTGCAAACTTAGATAGCAGGGCGTTTTCCTTGATGGACTCATAAATACCGTCCAAATCATCGGGTACCGTGGTCAAGTAGCAGCTTGAAAGTTGCGAGCGCAAAGTGCCGCTGTTGAAAAGTGTGGGCGTGGAAGACATGAAGTCAAACGAGGACAAAATCTCGTAAAACTCGATAGCGCGGGCTTCGCGGTCGATCTCATTCAAAGACAGACCCATTGCAACGCGCATGAAGAATGCCTGGGGCATTTCAATGCGTTGCTTGCGTACATGCAGGAAATAACGGTCGTAAAGGGTCTGCAGGCCCAAATAATCGAATTGCAGGTCACGTTCAGGCTTGAGTGCTTTGGCGAGTTTTTTCAGGTCGAACTGCAAGAGTTTTTCATCCAGCAAGTCGTTGTCGACGCCTTTTTTGATGAACTGGGGGAAATAATTAACGTATTCCTCACCCATCTGAGCTTGAGTCACTTCCTTGCCCAGGATTTCCTTGGCGATGGTGTGCATCAGAAGGCGGGCGGTGACATAGGTGTAATCAGGATCTTTTTCGATCAAGGTGCGCGAAGCCAAAATGGATGCTTTGTAAACCTCTTCCATGGGCACGCCGTCGTACAGGTTGCGCATGGTTTCGGCCACGATGGGCTCAGGACTGACGTCTTTACCCAGACCGGCGCAGGCATTGACCATCAGAGATTTGAGATAATCCAAATCCAGAGCCACGCGTTGACCGCCATCTAGGACGTGCAGGCTAGGCGTTGGGTTTGCAGGCGCAATTTGCTGTTGCTGTTGGGCGCGTTCTTGGGTCCGGCGCTCACGGTAGAGCACGTAGGCGCGTGCCACTTCATGGTTGCTGCTGCGCATCAAACCCAACTCAACTTGGTCTTGCACATCTTCAATGTGGAAAGTGCCGCCGCCGGGTCGTGAGCGCATCAGGGCGCGGACCACGTTTTGGGTCAGTTCTTCAACCACCTCGCGAACACTGGCAGAGGCGGCACCTTGCGTGCCATGCACAGCCAAAAAGGCTTTCATGAGTGCTACTGCAATTTTGTTGGGTTCGAAAGGGACAACCGCGCCATTGCGGCGAATGATTTGGTAATGGGCCAATGCTTGTACGCTGGCGGCGCTGCTGTGAGTGGCTTCGGGAGAGCGCATCTGGCCAGCGGTTGGGGAGGAAATGTTCAGATCAGTATGCATGGTCATTTTGTTGAATTTTTTAGGGTCTTTGGGTCGGGAATATGACGTTTGAACGGGTGTCATATTCAAATTGATAAAACTGTCAGGGGCACTATATCTGGTGTCTGGCACCCTGACAAGCCACTACAGGTAGTGTACCGGCCTGTTTTGATGTCCTGGTCGGAAAGAGATTATTTATTTGGGGCAGCTTGGCCTCGTAAACGTCATTTCACAAAATGAAAAGCTCGCTGCCAAGCGCCAAATTGAGGGCAACGCTGTCTGAAAATTCAATCTTGATGCGGCCTCTGAGGGACTTATGCCAAGAAAACCTTGATTGGACTGGATGGAGGAGCCGAGATTCGAAAGACTTCTCAGCGGAAGAACAAGATGGGCTCTGGCACAAAACTATTTAGATTTTTTGACAAAGACCAGCAAAGCATCCCTATAAGGGAAAAACCTGAGGGGGAAAATCCAACAGTTCTTTCATCAGAGCCCAGTCAAAGCCTGAACCGGGGTCTTTTTTTCTGCCGGGAGCGACATGTTCGTGACCTGCCAGGTGCTGGATGGGGTAGTGATTTCTGATATCGCGGCAAAGCCTTGCCAAGCGTTGGTATTGAGCCTCTTCAAAGAGGTCACCTTCGAGGCCCTCAAGTTCAATACCGATCGAGTCGTTGTTGCAGTCAGGTCGTCCTCTGTAAAAAGACTTGCCTGCGTGCCAGGCACGGTCGTCGCAGCTGACGAATTGCAACACCGAGCCGTCGCGACGAATAAAAAAATGCGCTGACACTTCTAGACCGCGCAGGGTCTGAAAATAAGGGTGGGCATCCCAGTCGAGCTGGTTGGTAAACAGGTTTTGAACAGCATGCCCGCCATACTGTCCAGGCGGCAGGCTGATGGAGTGAATAAGGATCAGATCAATGCTGCTATTTTCTGGGCGGGGACCGAAGTTCGGCGAATCAATGCGAAGGGCTTGGGCATGCCAACCCTGTTGCCAAATAAGTGGAGGTTTGGGGTCTGACACCTGAAGGCCTCTAAAACCGGTCAATCCGGGTTGCGATCTTGCGCGGCTGTTCGATGCTCCGTGCTGCAATACAGACCCTTTTGACCCGAAACAGCTTCATCATTGGGCAAGTGAATGCCACAGTGGGCACAGGTGATCATTTCAGAGGGTGCCTGTGATTTAGCCGGTTCGCTCGGTTTAGTTTTGTTGGCCGCTCGTCCACGCTTCAAAGCCCAGATGACCAGCAACACGACCAGGATTAAAAACAGGTATTTCATCCCATACGTCCCAGCAAGACTTCCATGACAAAACGGGAGCCTGCATATGAGAGAAGCAATAAGCCCGCTCCGATGTACAAAACCCGGACTGCGCGACGACCGCGCCAGCCCCACTGACTGCGCCCAATCAGAAGTACGGCAAAGGTCACCCAAGACAGCAGGGCAAAAATTGTTTTGTGATCCCAACGCCAATGGCCACGACCTTGACCGTAAAGTGCATCACCAAATAACAGGCCCGCCACCAAGGTGGCCGTTAGCAAAACAAAACCAGCCGTCACAAAGCGGAATGTGAGCCGTTCTAGAGTCAGCAGTGGCATGCCGCTGTCAGCATCGTGCGCCCGGCGGATGTCTTTTTCGGCGCGAGTCATCATCCAGGCATGCACCACTGCAGCGGCAAACATGCCATAAGCTGACAAGCCCAAAGCCCAGTGCAAAGGCAGCCAAGCAGAGGATTGCGACGCCATCGGTGTGCCCGGGAAGAACCAAGCCAGGACCACGGCAACGCCCCCCAGGCCGCCCATGGCCCAACGCGCCTTGAATTTAGGAAAAAACTGGCTTTCCACCATGTAGGCGCTCACAACCAACCAAGATGTCACAGAAATGGCGGGTGCAAACCCAAAATGAACGGGCCCCGCCAACAAACTGAGCAAGGCTACGCCGTGCGAAGCCCAAGCCAGCCAAAGCAAGCGCCGTGCGAGCACGGCGTTCAAGCGTTCACCAGCCAGCGCCGGGAACCCGTAAGCCAAAGCGGCCAGCACAGTGGCGGGCAGCATCCAAATGGGGGGACTCGCTAAAATCATGGGTCCGAGTTTAGCCTTTCAGGTGACGCCACAGGGGCTTCACCACCACGCTGTACCGGTTATTTCTGGATTCTCTAATGGCCTCAGCCCTGACCGACAAACTTTCGCGCCTCGTCAAGACCCTCAGTGGGCAGGCCCGCATCACCGAATCCAACGTGGCCGACATGTTGCGTGAGGTACGCATGGCGCTGCTGGAGGCTGACGTGGCCCTGCCCGTAGTGCGCGACTTCATTGCCCGGGTGAAAGAAAAAGCCTTGGGTCAGGAAGTGATGGGGTCCCTCAAACCTGGCCAGGCCTTGGTGGGGGTGGTCAACCGCGAGTTGGCCGCCACCATGGGCGAAGGGGTGTCCGACATCAACTTGGCCGCCCAACCGCCGGCTGTTATTTTGATGGCTGGTTTGCAAGGGGCAGGTAAAACCACCACCACAGCCAAACTGGCCAAGCACCTGATTGAAAAGCGCAAGAAAAAAGTATTAACTGTTTCGGGTGACGTTTACCGCCCGGCGGCCATTGAACAGCTGAAAACCGTGACCGGACAAGCCGGGGCCGAATGGTTTCCAAGCTCGCCAGATCAAAAGCCATTGGACATCGCGCGCGCTGCCATTGACTACGCCCGAAAACACTTTTTTGATGTGCTGTTGGTCGATACCGCTGGCCGCTTGGCCATTGATGACGTGCTCATGGCCGAAATCAAGGCGTTGCACGCCGAGCTCAAACCCGTAGAAACCTTGTTTGTGGTGGACGCCATGCAGGGGCAGGATGCGGCCAACACCGCTCGGGCTTTCAGCGATGCCTTGCCTTTGACCGGCATTGTGCTGACCAAGCTGGATGGCGATTCGCGCGGTGGTGCTGCCTTGTCGGTGCGCCAGATCACCGGTGTGCCCATCAAGTTTGCCGGGACCAGTGAAAAGATCGATGGCTTGGAGGTGTTCGATGCCGAGCGACATGCCGGACGCATTTTGGGCATGGGTGACATTGTTGCCCTGGTCGAGCAGGTCACGGCGGGCGTCGACATGGAGGCGACCCAAAAGCTGGCGGCCAAAGTCAAAAGTGGCGGCGGGTTTGACCTGAACGACTTTTTGGCCCAGATCCAGCAAATGAAACAAATGGGGGGCTTGTCCAGTTTGATGGACAAATTGCCTTCCCAGATGACCGCCAAGGCGGCCGGCATGGACATGAGCAAGGTCGAAAAAGACATTGGGCGCAAGCAAGGGATCATCCACAGCATGACACCGCAGGAGCGCAAAAAACCCGAGTTGATCAAAGCCACCCGCAAGCGACGCATTGCAGCCGGTGCCGGGGTTCAGGTGCAAGACGTGAACCGCATGCTCAAAGAGTTCGAGCAAATGCAGGACATGATGAAAAAAATGTCGGGTGGCGGCCTCATGAAAATGATGAAGCGGATGGGTGGCATGAAAGGCATGGGCGGTATGGGGGGCATGGGCGGAGGCGGTTTCCCAGGCATGCCGCGTTGAACCCTGTGGCGTCCACCCGATGCACCGACTTTTCATATACGGCACGCTCATGCCCGGACTTCGGCTCGAAGCCGAAATGCATGGCGCCCTTTTTTTAGGCATCGCTGAGGTGCGCGGCCGCTTGGTCGATGTGGGGCGTTACCCCGGTTTCCTCGCAGGTGATGGCCTCGTCAGCGGTGAAGTCTACGAAGTCGATGCCGTGCATTTGGCCCGGCTCGACGAGGTGGAGGGCGTGGTGCCCGGTGATCGCGCCGCCTCTCAATACTGGCGCGAGGCGGTCACGGTGGCGGGCGGGCCGTTGCTGGGGCAGCCCGTGCAAACCTATGTCTTCAACCGGCCGGTGGACGGCTTCACAGCCATCCCGCATGGCGACTACCGCCGCTACATCCGCGAAGTCGGGCGCAAGTCCTGATCAACCTGCAATGACCAATTCGCCACGCAGCGAATGTGACAGGCCTTGCGTGATGCGGACATCCGCCATTTGCCCGATCAGGCGAGTCATGTTGGGGCCACCGGGGAAGTTGACCACCCGGTTGCACTCGGTACGACCCGCCAGCTCGGTGGCGTCTTTGCGTGAGGGGCGCTCCACCAAAATGCGCTGCACCGTGCCCACGCGGCTTTCGCCAATGCGTTGCACGTTCTCTTCAATCGTGGCTTGCAGGTGGTGCAGGCGGCGCAACTTCACTTCGTGCGGGGTGTCGTCGTGCAGGTTGGCCGCCGGTGTACCGGGTCGGGGGCTGAAGATGAAGCTGAAACTGGTGTCAAAACCCACATCGGTGATGAGCTTCATCATTTTGTTGAAGTCTTCTTCGGTCTCACCTGGGAAGCCCACAATGAAATCGCTGCTCAGAGACATGTCGGGGCGTATGGCCCGCAACTTTCTGATCGTGCTTTTGTATTCCATGGCGGTGTAGCCGCGCTTCATGGCCATCAAAATTCGGTCAGAGCCGTGTTGTACGGGCAAGTGCAGGTGGCTGACCAACTTGGGAATCTTTTCGTAGGCGTCAATCAGGCGCTGGGTAAATTCGTTTGGGTGGCTGGTCACGTAGCGAATTCGTTCGATACCCGGCATGTCAGCAACATATTCAAGCAGCAAGGCAAAGTCGGCTATTTCAACTGCACTTGTGGTGTTTGTAATGGTATTGCCGCCCATTCGTCCCCGGTAGGCATTCACGTTTTGCCCGAGCAAAGTGATTTCTTTTACGCCCTGAGCGGCCAGCCCGGCCACCTCAACCAGCACATCGTCAAACGGACGTGAGACTTCTTCGCCACGGGTGTAAGGCACCACGCAATAGCTGCAATATTTACTGCAACCTTCCATGATGGACACAAAAGCCGTGGCCCCCTCCACCTTGGCCGGCGGCAGGTGGTCAAACTTTTCAATCTCGGGGAAGCTGATGTCCACCTGCGGACGTTGCTTGCGTTCACGCTCGGCCAACAATTCGGGCAAACGGTGCAGGGTTTGAGGCCCGAACACCACGTCGACATAGGGGGCTCGTTTGATGATTTCGGCCCCTTCTTGGCTGGCCACGCAACCGCCTACGCCAATCAACACGCCCTTGGCTTTCAGGTGTTGTACCCGCCCCAGATCGCTGAAGACTTTTTCCTGGGCCTTTTCGCGTACTGAGCAGGTGTTGAACAAAATCAAGTCGGCTTGGTCCACATCCAGTGTGGGCTCATAGCCTTGGGCCGCACCCAACACATCGACCATCTTGTCCGAGTCGTACTCGTTCATCTGGCAGCCAAAGGTTTTGATAAAGACTTTTTTGCTCATGCAGCCTCCACCGGTGTGAAGAAGTCAAGGCAAAGCAAAGCACGCCCGATGGGGGCCAAAGTGCAGCGGTTCATGGTGTAGATCCAGAGGCTGTGAAAGAAAAAGCGCTGGACAGCGCTTGTAAGAGCGTAGATTATCGCAGGCAGAACGGCTATTGGGGAGGGGTGCCCTGAGCAGTGACAGCCGGGCAATGCTGGCATCAGTCTTTAACAGGGACCTCTGCTTTGGGTTTAAAGAACATCGGGTATGCCCGTTGTACGGTGGGGCTGTCAAACGCCCAAGTGTGGCATTGGCCAAGATAGAAAGGGGGCCGCGTCACCTCGGGGTGGGGCATTCTCGCGGTTTCCAGTCGATGCCATTTGCCCGAGGGAAGAGTTTGGTAGGCCACTGTGGCCATGTTGAACAACATTTCGCGTAAATGCGTACAACCCTGGGTTCCCCCCATGCGCTCATTGATGGCTTTGCGCCAACCAGGCCCCATGGCACAGCCCACCAACTTGTGAATGGCATGGGGTGCACCCGAACATTCGTCATGCGGTATCACGTCCATGGAGGTGCTTATTTCCTGGATCACCATTTCGTTGTCCATCGTGACCCGGATTTTTAGGCCATGAATGGGCTCTTGTTTGGGAAAATAAGGCTCAGACGTCACTTTAAAAGTGTAGGGTTTGACATCGGTTAATTCGGCTTCGATGTCCCACAGGCCATCCTCACGGTCAAAACCGGTGTAGGTGACCGTTCGCGTATGGGACAGTTTGCGGGGAGAGGGCGGGGGTAGGGGCAATTGATGACTCGCTTAATAGGTGTGACCCTTAGATCATAGCCATGCAGGCTGCCAGGCAGGCCTCGTATCTTCTGGCATCTCGTTGAGACGTCTTATTCCGACAAATCAAGGCCGACAGATAAAAAATTTGATTTCGCAAGGGCCTCAATGAAATTAATTTTTAGGTATTCACTGGGCTGGAAAACTTGTCTTTAGTAAGGTAATTCAGATCCGTTGACTAGGGAAATTACCAAGAGAATGTCCTATTTATGGGACGCAAATGTCCTATTGACAGAACAATAGGACTGTTTGAACATAACTTATGGACGCCAATTTGCCTCTCCCCAAGTACCACCAAATCTATTTGGTGCTGCGGGAACAGTTGCGCGAAGGTCGTTTTGATGGGGGGCTGCCTGGTGAGATGGCTCTGATGGGTCAATTTGGCGTGGCACGCGTCACGGTTCGCCGGGCTTTGTCGCAATTGGCGCAAGAAGGCCTTATTCAACGAGAACCAGGCCGTGGGACGCGCCCCGTGAAGGGGCGTTCTGCAGAATTTCCAATGAATGGCTCACCCTTGGCATCGGGTCAGCAAGCCCGATTGACGGGTTTGCTTGAAAACCTCGTCACCATGGGGCTGCGCACCAAGGTCAAGGTTCTGTCCGTAGAGCGCATGCGCGTTCCGGTGGACGTTGCCGCTGCACTCAAACTGCCCGGCACCGCTTGGGTCCAAAAAGCCGAGCGCGTACGCAGCACCCCCGAGGGGCCTTTGTCACACATCACCACGTGGGTGCCAGACTCGATTTCGTCCGGTTTTGGCAAGCGCGAGTTGGCGCAAAAACCCATCCTGGTTTTGCTCGAAGAGTCGGGCGTCAAAGTCGGGCGCGCCGAGCAAACCATATCGGCACGTCTTGCTGATGTGGGCATGGCCAAGCACCTTGATGTCTCTGTTGGATCGGCCTTGTTGGCCGTCCGGCGTTTGATTTATGACGAGGACGAGCGTCCCGTCCAATGGCTGCACGGTTTGTACCGACCGGACCGGTACGAATACCAAATGCAGTTATCCCGCGTTGGCAGCATTGACGCCAAGGTGTGGGTAAGCCAAGAGTTGTCCGCCAACTTTCATTGACCTTCATAAAGGATGTTCTCATGACCACACGTCGCCACTTCATGGGCCAGTCCGCTGTTGCGGCATCGGCTCTCGCGTTTCCTTTGGTGAGCGGGGCTCAGCCCAAGCCTGTCAAAGTCGGTGTCTTGCACCCCGTAACCGGTGCACTCGCTTACTCGGGTCAGCAATGCCGAATGGGCGCCTTGATGGCCATTGAGGACATCAACAAAGCTGGGGGCATCAAGTCTCTGGGTGGTGCCAAGATTGAGGCGATGCTGGGCGATGCGCAATCGAGCCCACAAGCAGGTACAGCCGAAATAGAAAAAATGAATGAAGCCGGCGTCAGCGCCGTGGTCGGGGCTTTTGCCTCTGCCATTTGCCTAGCCACGACCCAAGCCGCCGCCAAGTACAACCTGCCCCATGTGGTGGATGTGGGTGTGGCGGACCAAATTGTGGAACGCGGTTTGAAAAACACATTCCGTTTTGGACCCGGTTACAAAAAATGCGCTGAAGTGGCTGTGGCCAGCTTGCACGCCTTGAACACGGCCGCTGGTAAACCCGCCCGCACCGTGATGATCGTTCACGAGGAGTCTTTGTTTGGTACGGGTACGGCCAACTTGCTGGCCAAAGAGTTGCCTGGCTATGGCTACGAAGTGAAGGAAATCATCAAGCACGCCAACCCCACGCGTGATTTCAACAACATTGCTTTGCGCATCAAGCAGGTCAACCCTGACATCCTGATTCCGGCCAATTACTACAACGAATACGCTTTGTTGGTGCGGACCTTGCAACAGCAAAAAATCACACCCAAAGCCATTTATTCGGTGTTGGGTGGGGCCGCTTCGAGCTACAAGTTTGTCAAGGAGTTTCCAGAAGCGGCCGATGGCATCATCGACTGCAACCACTGGTTCAACCCTAAAGACAAGCGCTCGGCCGAGCTCAAAAAGCGTGTCGAAGCGCAAGGTCAGTTCTTCAGCTACGAAGTGTTCATGACTTACACCGCCATGATGCTGTTGGCCGATGCCATTGAGCGTGCCAAATCGCCGGACCGTGCCGCCATCACCGATGCGCTGGCTTCTAGCAAATTTTCTAACCACATCATGCCGTATGGCCCCACCCAGTTCGTGAACGGTCAGAACATCGGTGCGCAACCTTTGATGACTCAGGTCTACAAAGGCGACATCAAGGTGATCGTGCCGCGTGACTACCGTGAGGTCGAGCCGATTTTCCCACTCAAGGGTTGATCGCTAGGTTATCCCGATGCTCGACTTGAACATCTTGTTTCCATCGGTGCTGAACGGCATCACAACGGGTGCCGTTTATGCATTGATAGCGCTGGGCCTTACGCTGATTTATGGTGTCTTACACATCATCAATTTTGCGCATGGCGCAGCCCTGATGGTGGCGCTGTATGGCGTTTACATGCTCAAGGAAAAGCTCGGGATTGACCCTTATCTGGCCCTGCCGATCATGGTGCCTGCCATGTTCGTGCTGGGTTATGTACTTCAGCGCGGCGTGATCAACCGGGCCAGTCATGGCAAAGATGAAAACATCTTGTTGGTCACGCTCGGCGTCTCCATCGTGCTGGAAAATCTGGCCTTGTTGTTCTTCAAGTCCGATACCCGAAGCATCGAAACCGCTTACACCCTGAGCACGGTCGAGATCGGCCCCGCCTTTATTGCCTTGCCCAAGTTGGTCGCCTTTGGCGGCGCTTTGGTTGTATCGGCGGTTTTGCTGTTAATTGTTCAAAAAACAGACTTGGGCCGCGCCATTCGCGCCGTTTCCAAAGAAAAGCAGGGCGCTCGACTGATGGGCATCAATGTGGACCATGTCTACGCCATGTGTTTTGGCCTGGGCTTGGCCAGTTTGGGGGCTGCGGCCTGTTTTCTCATGCCTGCTTACTACGTCAATCCCCAAGTGGGCAACGGATTCGTGCTGGTGGCCTTCACGATTGTGGTGTTGGGGGGCATGGGCAGTTTTGCCGGTGCCTTGCTCGGCGGTTTGTTGATCGGTGTGGTGGAGTCTCTGGGCGGGCTTCTATTGGGTGAGTCACTGGGGCAGGTCGGCATATTTGTCATCTTCATCGCGGTGCTCATGTTCAGGCCTGAAGGATTTTTTGGGGCCAAAGCATGAAAGACTTTCGCAACATCGCGTTGTTCGTGCTTGTGGTGGGCGCGGTGCCATTTTTCACCCAATCCGGTGTGGTGCTTAACTTTGTCATGACAGCGCTTTACGCCTGTTTGCTCTCCCAGGCTTGGAACGTTTTGGGTGGCTTTGGCGGTCAATTTTCGTTTGGTCATGCCTTATTTTTCGGCACTGGGGCTTATGTCCAGGCCATCGCACAGATGCAATGGGGCTTAAGCCCTTGGGTGGCCTTGCCGTTGGCCATGGCCACCGCCGCTGGGGTGGGGGCTTTTGTGGGCGCAGCCTCGTTTCGTTATGGTCTGAAGGGTTCCTACTTCGCCTTGGTGACCCTGGCCTTCGCTGAAGTGTTTCGCATTGTGGCGACCTCCGTGCCTTTCACGGGCGCGGGTGTGGGCCTGATGTTGCCCCTCAAAGAATCGGCAGCCAATATGCAGTTTGCCAACCGCTCAGGCTTTATCTGGCTCATGTTGGGCTTGGTGACCTTGGCCCTTTGCATCACGGCGTGGCTCAAAAGGTCGCGTTTCGGGGCTTACCTTCAAGCTGTGCGTGACAACGAAGACGCTGCGCGCGCCATTGGCGTCAACCCTTTCAGCGTGAAACTGGTGGCCACAGTGGTGTCGGGCGGGTTGATGGGCGCAGGGGGGGCTTTTTACGTGCAGGTCTTCCAGTACATCGACCCGAGCATTGCTTTTGGCTCGCACACCTCCGTCGAGGCTTTGGTGGGCGCAATTGTGGGGGGGCTGGGCACCCTGTGGGGGCCC